>Ga0209000_1000940_pt1 | contig 21263 bp, 22 predicted proteins | sample RifGroD2_FD_183998 | JGI IMG/M metagenome (GOLD analysis project Ga0209000, IMG submission 183998) | Groundwater microbial communities from Rifle, Colorado, USA - Groundwater D2 (SPAdes) (version 2) | ecosystem: Environmental > Aquatic > Deep subsurface > Groundwater | place: Rifle, Colorado...
GAAGTTATAACTTCAAATATAGAATATATAGCTAAAAAGCTTGGAGAATTGTCAGAAACACACATAAGTCTTGTTGATTATTATTCGTCAGGTATGTTTTTTACTTTAGTTGTGGATATTTCTGCTTATGAATTTGCGAGAGAAGCTTTTGATAAAGGAGTTATATTGGATACACTTAGTGATAACAGGATTATACTTTTCCCTCCATATAACATTAAAAAAGAGGAAACAGATTATTTTATTTCTGTTTTTGACGAAATTTTTGATCGGCTCGCCAAATTTGACAGGATGAAATAGAAAATTAAAAACAAAAAGCCCTGACTTTAAAATCAGGGCTTTTGTTATAAATTTAAAAATCTATGATACAGGTTTAAGTTTTTCTGCCTCAGCTTCAATTTTTTTGCTTTTGACCGCATGCACGATTAAGGATAATGCACCTATTACTGCTCCGATATGTGCAAACTTTTTAACGGGTGTTTTTCCTAAGAAGTTTTCTGTTGTGTTTTTTAATTTGCTAAGAGTAACGCTGTCTGTTGGAACTTCTATAGCTGCAATTTTTTTTGTAGCAGCTGCAACGCCTGCTCCAATAACACCACCTGTTAATGCGCCTTTTACTGTCGATCCAAAGTAAGAATGAGAACTTTTTTCATGATTTTTTTGGAAAGCAACTCTCTGATTTGCAGTAAGATTTGAATGAAAGCTTACGGACATAGCATTCTCCCTGTAACTAAAAACTCTTATAATTTAATAAATATGCGAAGATGAATTTAAATAAATTGTTGTTTTTGACTCTAAATTTTTTTTGACTAACCCTCTTTTAAATAGTTTAAATAAACCAAGAAAAAAAGTTACAAAACTGCTACCATTCTTTAACAAAATTTAACAATCGATTTTTGAAAAATTAAAAAAGTTTTTCTTTATTTTTTTTAAAAAAAATTATATAATTTAGAAACATTTTTTCGCTTTCTTGTTAAGTTTTTAAATGTAATTTTCAGAAAAATTTAAAAAACGAGTTTCATTAAAATAATAATTTATTAAGATAAATAAAATTATTATTTTATAGTTGTCCACAAAAGATAATTTAAATGAAAAGGAGGTAAATTTAGTAAAACTCTAAGTTTATTTTGGTTAGTACTTTTAACAAAAAATGTCGGAGTATTTTCAAATGAGAGAACAACTTTTTCATGATCTTTCTTCTGCCGCAGTCAAAACAACCAATTCAAAGTATGAAACAGAAAAAAGAAAATCAAATCTTAATTTAACAGCGCTCCACAGTTATATTCATTATATGAGAGAAAAAGGTGTTACTGTTTATCCTATTTAAAAGGAATTAATTAGAGACGGAAAGTAGAATAAAATTTTTAAAGAAGAAGGCTATTTACACCCTTCTTCTTTGTTTTTCAGGAGAAAGAAAACTTTCGAATTCTCTTTCGGGAATCAATTTATAGGTACATCTTTTATAAAGTCGTCCACCTGCCTTTATTTTTGCCGGATTTGGGTAATCTTTGCACATTTCAAGCCTGTTTTCATAATCAGGACAAAGACCGGTTTCATCTATAAATTTGCACGCAAGAATTAAATTTCCGTATTCATCTTTGCCAATAACTTTAAATCGTTTATATTTTGGATAAAAATTTGTTAAGAAATTAAATTCTTCTTCCGTATAAATATCAAGGCTGTACATAAAACGGCAGCAATCCCCACAGTGACAGCATTCCCCCTCTATTCCGTATTTGACTTTTTCCAGAACAAAGTTAGACATTATTTCATAATAAATATTTTTAATAAATTTAATTAAAGTTTTTATACTGCTTATCGATCTTGGTTTAGATTCTTGTTTTCGACAAAGTTTTATCATTATTAAATTTCCTTATTCGAATAATTCGAAAACAAATTCAAGTTGGGTTAATATTCATTAATACATTTTAAACTAATTTAAAAATATTAAAATATATTAAAGTTCTGCACGAAATCAAAAAATAATATAAAATTAAATATTAAACCCGTTTATTAAAAAGTTCGGAGAAAAATTATTGTTTGCGCATGGTGAAATAAATACAAGACTTGCCCATACACTCAGGTTTAATAGGTTTTTGACTATTGCAATAATTATAAATCTATTTATTTATTCAATACAGGATTCCGGAAATCAAAGCATGGTTTGTCATATCCTTCTTTCATTGAGTTGGATTATGCTCGGGCTTTATATAATTTCAAATGAAATACTATTGTGGGTAACCAGCAAGCCTGATTTGTCTTCTCAACATTCATGCGAAAATCTGTCAGAGTTTAATACGATTCTTACAGCCGTTATTATAGTTTCTCTCACAATATTTACAGGGAATAGTGATTATATATTTCTTTCATTAATTCCGCTTATTCAATGTATTTCGTACGGAAAAACAAAGTTGTCATTGAAAATCTTTATTAGCTGTACGGTTATAATATTTATTGCTAATGTTTTTGGCTGGTTTGAAAAAGAATTTTTAATCTCAAATCAAAATATTATATTAACTAAAACCCTTTCATTCCTTACTGTTATGGGGGTATTAACATATCTGGTAAAAATATTTAACAGTGTCATTGAATTTGCAGGAAATAAAGCCGATGTTCTTCATAATATGGCAACAACAGATGCTTTAACCGGTCTTATAAACAGACGAGAGTTTAACAGAAGAATTGCTGAAGAGTTTTCAAGAGCTAAAAGACATAATACACAGTTAAGTCTTGCGCTTTTTGATATTGACTTTTTCAAAAAAATAAATGATACTTACGGTCATCATGCGGGTGATGTGATTTTAAAAGAGCTGGGAAGTTTAATTTCAAACAAAACAAGAACATCTGACGTTGCATGTCGCTATGGGGGTGAAGAATTTGTTCTTATACTTCCTGAAACATCTCAAGTAGAAGCTTTTGAGCTTTTAGACAGGTTAAGAGAAATTGTAGCTGAAGAAATTTTCAACAAATCGGCAAAACCTATAAAGGCTACGATTAGCGTTGGTGTGGCACAGCTTGATTTGTCGGACAAAACACCTGTTGATTTTTGTGAAAGAGCTGACAAAGCGCTCTACAGAGCAAAAGAAGGTGGCAGAAACCGTGTAGAAAGAGCTTCTCTTGGTCTTCCTAAAATAGAATTGGTTTACAGAAAAAAAGTAAGTTAATTTATTTGTCATCAAGGTATCATTGCGAGCCATTAGTATTTGAATATACTAAAATTTATCTTGCGAATCAATTTTCCAAAGCTTAGCCTTGTCTTTTGGAAGATTGATTCGTTAGTTTTATAATTATATTTTAAATAATATTTATGCCTCGCAATGACATTGAAATGATTTTGGGTGTTTATTGAAAAGACTAATCCTATGGTTTATAGGAAGTATATCTGTTTTTTGACCTTGCATAAGCTACATAATCAAGATAAGAAGGCAGTTTGTACAGATAATCCATAGGATTAACATACATTTTGTTGTATGAAACTTCAAAGTGTAAATGCGGTCCGTTAGAACGACCTGTAGAGCCCACATAAGCTATAACTTGTCCGCGTCTTACATTATCGCCGACATTTACAAGAAGTGATGAATTATGTCCGTATAGTGTTTGTAATCTTGGAATTTGAGGAACATCGGGATAATAATGGTCGATTATTACGCAGTTTCCATACCCACCTTTTTTACCGCTGTAAATTATTACACCGTCCTGAATTGCATATACGGGAGTACCCATATCTGCAGCAATATCAACTCCGCTATGAAAAGCTATTTTTCCCGTGAAGGGATCCGGTCTCATTCCAAATTCGGATGAAATTCTACCCAAAACAGGTCCGACTACATCGTATTTTGCAGACGCAAAATTCCCCTGAATTGCAAAACAGAGAAATAAAACAAACATTATTGTGATTTTTTGGTATATTTTCAAGATTCCTACCACTCCACAGTGCTTTCGGATCAAAATTTTAATCCAGTGTCCGTATAAAATAGTCTAACAATTATAAAAGTTTTCAGCCTCCTATGAATTTCGTATTTGAAAAATATTCCGTATTTATTTAATCGGCTTATATTTTTTAAACTTAATAATTTATTTCCAGAAATCCATTTCTTTAAATCAAAAACGGAGCAAATCCCTTGCTCCGTTTGAAAAAATAAATGTAAATATTTTTTAATATATCTAAAATTTAAAATTATTTTGCAAATATAAGAATTTTTTCAACAGCTTCATCTTCTAAATTATATTTTTCCTGAAGTTCAAGCAATCTTCTTTCTAATGCATTAATATCTGCTTTTCTGGTCATCTGTGTGTTGTTTTTTATTGAAATCATAATCTTTATACCCCTTTATTTTTTTAATTTAATTCTCTTATATATATAAAAACATCGAGGTATAAAATATTGCCTTTTTATATATTAAATAAATAATTTATTTTATTTAATTTGTTTAAGAATCCTGTGGGCAAAATTTACAGAGTTCAGCATGCCATGCATTCCAATAGCCATGGTTGCAACAGGAACTCCTTTTGGCATTTGTGCAATAGAGAGAAGTGCATCCATTCCATTAAGAGGACCTGTGTCTCTTGGTACGCCGATTACTGGAAGATTTACTCTTGCTGCGACAACTCCCGGCAAAGCAGCTGCTAAACCGGCAACCGCTATTATGATTTTTGTTTTGCCGGATTTTTCTATTTCTCCGAGGTAATTCAAAAGATCTTCAAGGTTTCTATGTGCGGAATATACTACAAATTCAGTATCTATCCCTAGTTCTTCCGCTAATTTCAAGGCAGGCTCTACAAAGCTTATATCACTTTCACTTCCCGCAATTACAACCAGTTCCTTCATCTTTGCAACAGCCTTTCCCAAAAACACTAACTTCACCTATATCATTTCTAAACACTTTGTTCTCGTAATCAAGTTGTTTTATGGCATCATAAATATCTTTTTGTACGCCAATTCCTGTTTTGCAGACTGATAGAACTCTGCCTCCATCTGCAAAAAGCTTTCCGTCGATTTTCTTTACTCCTGAATAAAAAATATTTATTTCATTATTTTCGATTACTTCTTCAATATTTACGATTTCGCCACTCTTGACAGGGTTTTCTGGATAGCCTTCAGCTGCAACCACAACACAAAAAGCCTGCCCTTGTTTCCACTTTAGCTCAACTTCATTAAGCTTTTTCTCGGAAAGTTTTTTGAAAACTTCAAGCAAATCAGTATTGAGGTGTATCAATAAAGCTTGAGTTTCAGGATCACCAAGCCGCATGTTGTATTCAAGTACTTTAATTCCTTCTTTTGTAAGCATTAAGCCCGAATAAACCACGCCTGTGAACTCCGCGTTCTCTTTAATTAATGCCTCTCTTAAAGTATTTGTGTAATTTTCAAGTTCTTTATATTCTTCCAGCGTTAGCGAAACAGGACAGTATGCCCCCATTCCTCCAGTATTTGGACCCTTGTTCCCGGAAAGAAGCTTTTTGTAGTCTCTTGCAGGAATTAAAGGCAGTAAGGTTTTTCCATCCCATAAGGAAATCAGGGAAATTTCAGCCCCTTCAAGAAATTCTTCAACGACAATTTTTTGGGAAGCCTCGCCGAATTTGCCTTCTAAAAATTCTTCCAGCGTATTTTGAGCATCTTCTCTTGTACAGGCGACATGAACACCTTTTCCTGCTGCTAATCCATCAGCTTTTAGGACTACAGGGATTTCAAATTCATCGAGAACGTTTTTAATCTGTGATTTGTCTGTAATTAGTTTATATTTCGCGGTTGGAATATTGTTTCTCTCCATAAACTCTTTGGCAAAAGACTTTGAGCCTTCCAACATCGCCCATTTTTTATCGGCGCCTATTGAAGGAATTTCCTCTTTTCTGAATTCATCAATTATTCCGCTAATTAATGGTTCTTCTGGTCCTACAATAAGCAAATTTATACCGATTTCTTTTGAAATTTGGGCTAATTTTTCAAAATTCTCAGCATCTATAACTTCTCCGAGATGAGCAAAACCATCATTAGGCTTGCATAGATATAATTTTTTCAGTAAAGATGATTGTTCTATCTTCCAGGCGAGTGCATGTTCTCTTGCTCCTCCTCCGTATATAAGTACTTTCAAGTTTTGTTCTCCTAAATTAAGTCTACTTTTTTGTGAATGTTTGATATTATTTTTCCTAAAATAAATGGTTCATAGGTTTTGCAAATTTCAATAACCCTTTTAACTTTATCAGGGGAAGCTATAATGCACATTCCAACTCCCATGTTAAAGGTTTTATAGGCTTCTTCAAAGCCTACTAAATCTTCAAGCTTTTTAAAAATAGGTTTTTTAGGAATATTTTCTATGGAAATTTCTGCGCATAAGCCGTCAGGAATAACTCTTTCGAGATTCCCTGCTATTCCCCCGCCTGTTATATGCGCACAAGCTTTAATTAGATTTCCTTCACAAAGTTTTAAGATTTCATTCACATAAATACAGGTTGGCTCAAGGGTTTCTTTAAGTTCTTCCTCAGTTAAAAGTCCTTGTTCGTGAAGTTTTCTTATCAATGTATATCCGTTAGAATGTGGACCGCTTGATTTAAGTCCGATTACTATATCATCTTCTTTGACATTTTCTTTTCTTAGCATTTTGTCTTTTTTTACTAGTCCTACAGCAAATCCTCCAACATCAAAATGTTTTTTTGTGACGAGATCGTTTAGCTCAGCTGTTTCTCCACCAATCAGAGTGCAGTTATATTTGCTTAATTCGTTTTCGAGGGTTCTTATAAATCTTGAAGTTATTTCTAAATCAAGAGAATGTGTTGCAAAATAATCGAGAAAAAACAGCGGAGCAGCACCAAGACATATCATGTCATTTAAGTTCATTGCTATCAGGTCTATAGCGACTGTTTCTATCAGGTCATATTTAATTAAAGGAATGATTTTTGTCCCTACGCCATCCGTACAGCCCACCAAATAATAGTCAGGAAGAACTGGATGCTCGTAAATTCCTGCAAACATGCCTATATTTTCGCTTTTTACTTCTTTTTGTATTAATGCTGTGAGTGTATCAGCTTTTGCTATGCTTACTCCAGCTTGTTCGTAGTTGATTTTCATCTTATTTTCCTGTTATTTATTAGAAATCAGCTCGCAATAATTGTTTTTGCAAATATCTTCCCTGTTATTGGCGATTGAAGAAGTTAAGCACGAATAACACCAGCCTTCCCATCCAAAAACATCTTTCAATCCTTCAAGTGACAGATATTTTAGGGAATCTGCTTCTATAAATTTTTTTACTCCATTAATATCCTTATGGCTATTTGCTATAAGCTCTTCTTTTGAAGGAATGTCAACCCCCCACTGGCATATATTTATTAATTTTGGTGAAGCTGATCTGAAATGGACTTCTTTTGCTCCTGCATCTCTTATCATTCTCACTATTTCAAGAGAAGTTGTTCCTCTTACAATAGAATCATCAATTATTACAACCCTTTTTCCTTCAATAACTTCTCTCATGGCTGTAAGCTTTCTTATTACACCGTTTTTTCTTAATTGCTGCTCGGGAAGGATAAAAGTCCTTCCAACCCAGCGATTTCTCATCAATCCCATTTGAAAAGGAATTCCGGACTGCTGTGAAAATCCTAAAGCAGGTGCAAATCCTGAATCCATTACCGGTACAACAATATCAGCATCCACAGGGTTTTCGATAGCACATTTTTTGCCGAGTTCTACTCTTGTCATGTATACATTTTTATTAAATATATTGGAATCTGGGCGTGCAAAGTATATATGTTCAAACACACACATTTTTGACGGCATTTCTGGGGCGAATCTTTTTATTTCATAACTGTTTTGAGTAATTATGACTCCTTCACCAGGTTTAATATGTATAATTTTTTTAACAGTAAGAACCTGGAAAGCTGTATCTTCCGAACTTACAAATATCCCTTCTTCAGCCTCGCACAATACTAAAGGTCTATATCCAAGGGGATCTCTATAAGCAAAGACTTTTCCTGGCACACAAAATAATATAGACCAGGCTCCGCCAAGAAAATTATTTGTTAAGACCTCTCCAATCTCTTCGAATAACCATTCAGAAGGTGGCTTGCAAAGCTCTCTTACAACTTTTTTAAGGATCATTTCAGTATCAGAGGTTGTGAGAAAAACTTCTCCCTGTTCTTCAAGATCCTTTTTCATCTTTATAGCTGCATTCACATTGCCATTATGGGCTACAGCAACCTTTTCTCCAAGGTAAGTGATGATATATGGCTGAGCATGAATGGCATCAGATTCACCCTGAGTGGAATATCTGACATGACCAATGCCAGTTTTGCCTGTTATATTATTAATTACCTTGTCAGAAAGGACTTCCATTACAAGCCCCTTGTTTTTATAGGTAAATAAGTCATCATCACCGCAACACAGACCTGCGCTTTCCTGCCCTCTATGCTGAAGCATGAAAAGTCCCTGCTGAATAAATGGTGCTATATTATGTTCTTTGCTTGCTCCGCCGAAAATACCGCATTCTTCCGAGAATTTAATCCCGTCAATTCTGGAATCAGCATAGCCAATGCAATGTTTTTTACAGGAAAAATTCATCTTTCCATCTCCGATTCAATGGATTTATCATACAGGTAATATAATTTTCTTAAAGCAAAGCTGTATCCATCAAATTCCATAATATTCTTTATGCAGTTACCAAGTATTTTATATTGAATTTGTTTGGATTGCAGGATTTTTTTTGTTTTTTCAAGCTTTGATGTTGAAATTATATATCTTCCTGTAATTTCCCCAAATAGTGCTTTTTCTTCGTCTTTGCAGAAAATAAGGTTGCCTTTAAAGCCTGTATTTCCATTTTTTATGCCTTCAAATACGGCTCCGAATAGTCCTCCTTCAGAAACATCAATGCATCCGCCGATTAGTTTGTTATCTCTTAATTCAAATATTGTTTCTTCAAGATTTTTTTCCAGATTAGAATCAGTTTTATCAATTTCTCCGCCAAGAAAATCATATAAAACTCTTTGATAAAGAGAGCCTCCTGTATTTGAATCATCTGTAATATGTTTACCCAATAAAATTACAGTTTCTCCTGTAGCAAAAGCAGCTTTTAATAGTTTATCAGGGGAGTCAGTATAGCCTATCATTCCTATTGTTGGAGTTGGGTAAACTCTTCTGTCAGGTGATTCATTATAGAAAGATACATTGCCGGAAACCACAGGAACTTCTGCCTCTCTACATGCATCCGCAATACCTTCCACTGATTTTACAAACTGGTAGGCAACCTCATCTTTTTCGGGATTTCCGTAATTCAGGCAGTCGGTCACTCCTAAAGGTTTAAATCCGCTGGAAATCAGGTTTCTATAGCATTCCCATACTGAATTTCTTCCGCCTTGGTATGGATTAAGGAAAACTTGTCTTCCGTTTGAATCAATCGTAAGTCCAACAACCCCGCCTTCTTCATGTATCCATATTCCAGCAGCGCCGGATTGTGCTGGTCTTAATGATGTTCTTGTTCCAACTGTATGGTCATATTGACTATAAACCCATTTTTTTGAAGCAAAGTTAGGATCAGAAACCATTTTTTCTATTGCTTCATTAAGAGGCATCTTTTTGTCAAGAGTTAAATTTCTGTATTCGTTTATATATTCAGGTTCTTCTTCGTTTAAAGTGTATTTTGGAGCTTCTGCAAGAATTTTCGGGGGAAGATTTGCAACTTCCTCACCATTCCAGAAAAGTCTATAACCTCCTGTTTCTGTGGTTTTACCTATAACGCTTGCAGGAATTTCATATTTTTTAGCGATATTAAGGACTTTTTCTACGCCTTCCTGCTCAAGGACGAAAAGCATGCGCTCCTGTGATTCGGAAAGCATTATTTCCCAAGGCTGCATGCCTGCTTCTCTTAGATGAATTTTGTCAAGATGAAGGTCCATGCCACATTCACCTTTGTAAGCCATTTCAGATGAAGAGGATAAAAGTCCTGCCGCTCCAAAATCCTGACAGCTTTGAACTTCTTTTAATTCAAGAATTTCAAGAGTGGCTTCAATTAAAACCTTTTTGATAAATGGATCGCCAACCTGAACGGAAGGTCTGTCTTGTTTTGAGTTTTCATTAAGTTCTTTGGAGGCAAACGAAGCTCCATGAATACCATCTCTCCCTGTATGAGAGCCTACAACAATTACAACTTTATTTGGTTCGGCTTTAGCTGAGCGGATTTTGTCTTTTTTCACAATTCCGACTGCCATAACATTTACCAGTGGAGAATCTGTATATGACTCGTCAAATCCAACTTCTCCTGCCACTGTAGGAACTCCGATACAGTTTCCGTAATGAGAAATTCCGCGAACTACGCCGTCAAAAATATGTTTTGAAAAATTATCAGTAATTTTACCAAATTTTAATGAATCTAAAAGCGCTATTGGTCTTGCTCCGATTGCAAGAATATCACGAATAATCCCACCTATGCCTGTTGCAGCTCCTTGAAAAGGTTCTACTGCTGAAGGGTGATTATGTGATTCAACTTTGAAAACTATCACATGCTCGCCAATCTGGATACCGCCTGCGTTTTCTCCGTAGCTCACAGCGCCGCCGGAAGGAAATTTTGATAAATATTTTCTGGAATGCATATATCCGCAGTGTTCTGACCACATAGCGGAAAACAAATATGTTTCCAGTTTATTTGGTTCTCTTCCAAGCCTGTTTTTGATTTCGGAGTATTCAAAATCTGTTAAGCCAAGTGCTTTATGTAATTCAAGTGTTTTTTGAGTTTGCATGGTTATATTTTCCCTGTGGATAGTAATTTTCCTTTGATTGCTGCCTCAATCATCTCGAAGAAAGCCCTTCCATCTATGTTTCCTGTTTCTGCGAAAATTGCCCTTTCAGGATGTGGCATTATTCCGATGATATTGTTTTCTTTGTCCCAAAGTCCTGCTATGTCTTTAGCAGAGCCGTTAGGATTGTTTTTGTATTTGAGAAAATCCATCTTTTTAGATTTAATTTCCTGTAAAGTCTTTTCATCTGCGATATATCTACCTTCTCCATGGGCTATTGGAAGTGTTATTTCTTTATTTTCAAACAAAAGGTCTGCTTCTTCGCAGATAAACTTTGTATTGTCGTTCACTGATAGTAGACCGGGAAGGAGTTTGGCTTCGCAAAGAATCTGGAAGCCGTTGCAAATACCTATTAAAAACCCTCTTTTTTTATTTACATAATCACTTAATGCCATTACAACAGGGCTAAATCTTGCCAGTCTGCCGGCTCTAATATAATCTCCGTATGAAAAACCGCCCGGCAGAAATACTACATCGTATTTATTCAGCGAAGTTTCATCGTGCCAAATAAAATCAGTTTCCCATCCGAAAAATTCGCAGGCGCGTTTTGTATCTAAGTCGCAATTTGTTCCCGGAAATACTATTATTCCTGTTTTTATAATTTGGGCTTTCATTCTTCCAAAAACCTTTCAACTTCGTAACTTTCAAGGACTGGATTTGAAAGAACGTCTTCGCAAATTTTGTTTAGTTTATTTCTTGCATCTAATTCATTGTTACCACTAACTGAAAGAGCAAAAAACTTTCCTACCTTAACTTCTGCGTTTTCTTCAAGTCCAGTTCTCTTTAAGACCGTATCTACAGCTGTACCCTGCGGGTCTCTTACGCCTTTTTTTAAAGTAACTATGATATCTGCCTTATATTTTTTCATATTGTTAGAATCTCCTAAAGTTTAAGCCCTAAAATATCTGCCAATCTTTTGTAAGAAGAAATTAAATCACCTTTTTCTTCTCTGTAAACATCTTTATCAAGGGATTCCATCGTCCCTTTAACCCAAAAACGGCAGGTGTCAGGAGAAATTTCATCAGCAAGTATGATTTCTCCTTCTGCTGTTTTTCCGAACTCCAGTTTGAAATCCACTAAAGTTACACCAAATGAATCCATATGTTCAGAAAGAACTGTATTAACTTCGAGAGCCGTTTGTTCAATTTCTGATAGTTCTTTTTCCTCTAAGATATCCATATAACGGATGTGTTCCCTGCAAAGTATCGGATCTCCAAGAGAATCGTCTTTCAGGTAAAACTCGCAAAGAGGCGGAGTAAAATTCATTCCCTTTTGAAATCCCAGCCTTTTACAAATCGAGCCTGCGGATTTATTCCTGACTACAACTTCCATAGGAATAATGTTTACTTTTTGGGCTTTTAAAGAAACATCATCTATAAAGGACACTATGTGTGTTTTTATATTGTGAGAGTGGAGTAATTCAAAAAAATATCGTGTGAAAGCAAGATTCACACGACCTTTATCTAGAAATACATCTTTTTTCTCACCGTTAAAAGCTGTAGCGTCATCCTTGAAGTATACAATGACTTCCTGTGGATTGTTTGTGGCAAATACTTTTTTTGCCTTGCCTTCATAAAGCATTGTTAGCATCATTTTCGGCACCTTTTTTATTTAAAAATAACGGTGTTTTTTCTCATCCATAATTTTGAAATTATCATGCATACACCCGTTAGTCAATAAATACTGTAGGTTTATAAATTAACTAATTCTTTAATAAATTAGATTAATATTGTTTAAAGTTAAAAATAGGCAATTTTTTAGTGTAAATTGTTTTTATTATTATATAGGATATTTATTTTGGGATATTTTTAAGGAAAGAGAGAAAGAGGAGGATAAAGGCTATGCCAGAGCCTTTAGGAAATTTACAGGGTATTAAACAAAATAAAATTAATAAAAATCAGCCAAAACAGGAAGATTTTTCTCTTAAATATGCAGCGAGTGTATTCAATCAGGATTCAAACGTTAAATCTAACGGCGATATTTTTAACACCGGCAATAAAAAACTGATTGATAGTTATAATGTGTTCAAAAAAGCTGTTTCGTCCCATGATAAGAAAAAAATTAGTGAGGCGGCTGATGATTTTACTGTGAATTCCTTAATGGAAGATTTAAGCGATGATGGCAAAATTAATCAATCAATATTGAAAAAAGGAAATAAATTTGGCAAATTGAGTCAAATTACAAACGATATTACTAAAGATGATCTGCTTAAAATTATTCTTAAAGCTGACAAAGCAGATGATGGTGTAGTTAACGGCTCTGTGATTTCTAATAATCAGGGATTACAGAAATATCTTGATATTGCTGATAACAAAAAAGAAGATAACAGCGTTCAAAATTATAATTCTTATCTCAAAACAGAAGGATATGAGCCTGCTCAAAACTATAATGTCTTTGATTCGATGAGTCCGTTGAGCGGTTTGCCTGTTTTAGGCTCTTTGGATTCTTCTTTGGATCCGTTTGGAATGGGTGAAATCCGCAACATGATGAGTGAAATTATTTATAATCCGAATGAATATGCTGATGTAAGCCGTAAAGATTACCAGTATTCAGTTAAACCTGACAGCATAGCTCAAGATGGCGCTACAGGAAAAGCTGTCTATAATGCTCTCGATCAAATAGGTGCAAAAGAATCAGACGGAAGTTACAAAAAGTTTACTCAGGGAAGAAGTGAAGCATGGTGTGCTGACTTTGTAAGCTGGGCTTATGAAAAAGCTAATGGCGGCAATTGCCCTTGGGGATATAGGGACAAAAAAGGTAATTATAAGGCTGCTGTAACAGAAATAGCTGACTGGGGACGCAAAAATTCTTTATTCAGAGAAAATAATCAACAATCCAGAAATAATTTAAAATCCGGTGATTTGATAACTTTTAAAAATTCAATCGGCAACCATATTGGAATGGTATCAAGGGTTGACAGGGATGCCAACGGCAATGTTACTGCAATTCATACCATTGAAGGAAATACCAGTGATAAAGTTGCAGAAAGAACTTATCCTGTCACAAATAGCCATATAGCCGGATTTATAGATATGAATAAATGGCAATCAGCCTCAAAAGCAGGATAGTTAGTAATATTTTATTTTTATAAAAAATGGACAAAAAATAAAAAGGGCTGAAACCCTTCTTAAAAAAGTATGCGCTATCCGCGATTCGAACGCGGGACCTCTCCCTTAAAAGGGGATTGCTCTACCGGCTGAGCTAATAGCGCATTTTTATTCAAACTTTTAATTAATTAGCAGCTTTTTGTCTGCACCTCAATTTATGTATTTAAATTACCAAGAGCATAATTTGAAGTCAAGTAAAAATCATCATATTTATAAGATTGTGTATGATTAAAGCTTGAAAATCAGGCATTAACTCCTGCTTCTCGTCTCAAAGGGCTATTCAGAATAATAGTTTGATCTCTATTTGCTCCGATACTTATTATAGAAATCGGTACTCCTATAATTTCTTCAAGTCTTTTGATGTATTTTTGCGCATTGATAGGAAGTCCGTCATAAGTTTTTATTTCTGAAGTTTCTTCCATCCAACCGTCTAAAGTTTCGTAAATTGGGTCAAAATATTTATGAAGACTGGTATTTGACGGATAATGTTCATAAATTCTTCCGTCTCTTCTGTCTTCATAACCTACACAAACTTTAATTTCTTCAAAAGAATCAAATACATCGAGTTTTGTCAACGCAATATCTGTCAAACCATTTAAAAGTGCGCTGTGTTTGGCAATTATTGTATCAAACCAGCCGCATCTTCTTTTTCTTCCAGTAGTAGTGCCAAATTCTGCGCCAATTTGTTGAAGTTTTTCTCCGTCGATATCTCCAAGTTCTGTTGCAAAAGGACCTTCTCCAACTCTAGTAACATAAGCCTTGAATACACCTACAACTTTGTCTATGAAAGTCGGACCTATTCCGCTTCCTATACAAGCTCCTCCTGCTATCGGGCTAGAACTTGTTACATAAGGATATGTTCCATGGTCAATGTCAAGCATAGTTCCTTGAGCGCCTTCAAAAAGAATATTTTTATTCTCTAAAACCGCTTGTCTTAACATTTCAACAGTGTCTTTTATGTAAGGAGAAAGAATTGCAGAATATTTTTTGCAAAATTCAATGATTTCCTTTTTGTCATGAGGAGCATATCCGTATGATTCCAGTAGTTTATTTTTCTTAGGCAAAACCACATCAAGTTTTTCTCTTAAAGTAGTTTCATCAAGGAGATCTTCTGCTCTTATTCCAACTCTGTCATATTTATCAACATAAGTAGGACCTATTCCTCTTTTTGTGGTACCGATTTTTTTATCTCCAAGAGTTGTTTCGTTTAATTCGTCTATGTCTATATGATAAGGAAGTGTTATATGCGCTGAAGTGCTTATGCATAAGCCTGAAGTATCAATGCCTTTTTCTTTTAACCCTTCTATTTCTTGATGTAAAACTTCGGGATTAATTACAGTTCCGCAGCCTATAATGCAGGTTGTACCTTTATACAGGATTCCTGAAGGAATCAGGTGGAATTTATACGTATGACCGCCTGTAACTACAGTATGCCCTGCGTTGCATCCGCCCTGATATCTAACTACCAGATCAGCATTTTCAGAGAGAAGGTCAATTATCTTGGCTTTTCCTTCATCTCCCCATTGTGCACCAACAACAATTACATTGGACAATGTTATATCTCCTTTTTTTGATTTTGATTTTTGGTGGCAGTAGCCATCTTTTATAAATACCCGCCATTTAGTATAAATAAAGCAAAATTTATGGTCAAATTTTTAGCATAAACTTTTTCTCAAATTGGCGGAAAGTTTGTGTGCCATAAGCCCTTCAATATTTGCCAAATTAGAAGCAATCCCGCATAAACTGTTTTGAGCTGCTTCTTTTGAAATTTGCTGATAAGTCTGGACTTTTATAAAATCAAGTACACTTAAACCGCCTGTGTATCTTGCAACTCCATTTGTTGGAAGGATATGATTGGTTCCACTGCAGTAGTCTCCAAAAACTTCCGCAGAATAATTGCCTATAAATAAAGAGCCATAGTTTATGTATTTATCTGTATCCTTTTCTGCATTTTTATAACAAATTTCAAGATGTTCAGGAGCTTTTTCATTAGCTATTTTCACAGCTTGTTCTATGTTTTCAACAAGAATTATAGTGCTTTTTGAAATAGATATAGAGGCTATTTCTTTTGTTTCAAGATTTTCCAGAAATTCATTTACTTTATCAATCACATCATGAGCAAATTTATCGGAAGTTGTAATTAAATATGCCCTTGCGTCAGGATCATGTTCGCATTGAGCAAGCATATCCACTGCTATAAAAGATGAAATTGCTGTTTCATCAGCTATAATCATAACTTCACTGGGACCTGCAAGAAAATCAATTCCGCAAACGCCATAAACTTCTTTTTTTGCCGCGGTTACGTATTTATTTCCCGGTCCGACTATTTTGTCTACTTGAGGAATTGTTTCTGTGCCGTACGCCATTCCTGCTATCGCCTGAACGCCGCCTATCCTGAAAATTCTGTCAGTGCCTGCAAGCTTGCAGGCTGTAATTGTAGCAGGCTGAATTTTGGGGCTGCAAACGATTACTTCTTTTACTCCGGCGACTTTTGCAGGAATTACGGACATTATTACCGAAGAAGGAAGCGGATAATTTCCTCCTGGAACATAAGCTCCGATTCTTTCAAGAGGAATTACTTTATGCCCGAGTTTTATTCCGTTCGCGTTTGTTTCTATATTTTTAATTACAGATAATTGGGCTTTTGCAAAGTTTCTTACGTTTTCTATAGCCTGTTTTAAAGAATCTTTTATTTCGTCAGAAGTTTCTTCATAAGCCTTTTCAATTTCTTCAGGAGAAACTTCAAGCTGAAACAAGTCACCATCGCCAAATTTTTTGCTGTATTCTTTTATAGCTACATCACCGCGATTTTTTACATCAGAAATTATTGAGGAAACTGATTCAATCCCTTCAAACTCCTGATATTTATAAAAATCTTCCGTTAATTCACTATATTTGATGAGTTTCATTTTTTATTTGCCTATTTTCTTCGTGAAGATAGATGGTTTTTGACATCTTCAAGAGTAACGCCATATTTCACCATCAAAGTCATTACAAAATACGTTAAATCAGAAACTTCCCATATTAATTCGTCTTTATTTGCTGCTGTAATTACTTCAAAAGCTTCCTCGTTTATTTTACGTTTAAGAAAAAGCTCATCATTAAAGAGTTTTGTGGTAAAGGAATCAATAGGAAGTTCTTTAAACCTGCTTTCAAGGACTTTATACAGTTCATCAATATCAAAATCTCTTTCGCCAAAACAGGTTGTACTTCCTGTATGGCAAGCAAATCCTGTTTGTTCTACAATATATAGCAAAGTATCCCTGTCGCAATCATATTTTACTCTTATTATCTTTTGTGTATTGCCCGAAGTTTCTCCTTTTACCCAGAGAGATTTTCTTGAACGGGAAAAATAAGTTGCTTTTCCTGTCTTAAGAGATTTTGTAACCGCGTCTTTATTGCTATAAGCAAGCATTAAAACTTCTTTTGAATTGACATCCTGAACAACTGTAGGAATAAGTCCTTTTCCTTTGTCAAAATCAAGGAGAGAAGTATAAGCTTCTTCCAGATCAATTTTTCCTGTATAGATACCCATACCAAGTTGACAGCCTGCGCCAATTTTATCAAGTTCGATTATTTCTTCAACAGAACTTATTCCGCCTGCGGCAATAAGCTCTTTATCGGTAATTGAGCGGATGTGTTTTATTGCCTCAACATCAGTTCCGCCCATCATTCCTTCTCTTTCGACGATAGTATATAAATAGCCGGAACAAAGATTGTCAAAACGTCTTACAAGCTCTTCTGCCGTATTTGAAGTTTCTGTTTGCCAACCCTGTGTTACAACTTTTCCCTTGTTGGTATCAATCGCCAGAAGCACTTTTTCTTGCGGAAGCTGGCTCAAAAACAATTCTGATGCGGCTGTTCCTATAATAATTTTTTTAGCACCATAAGAAAGAATTTCTTTAGCTTTTTCAATGGTTCTGATCCCACCGCCAACATGGCAGTCAGCAACCTTACAAAGCTCTTTTATCAGGTCGGTATTGTTTCCTTTGCCCATCGCAGCATCAAGATCAATAACCGCTATCTCGCCAAAACGCCCGAAATATTCCGCAAGTTCAAAAACATTTTCTCTTTCAAGAATTTTTTCTTTTCCTTGCTTTAATTGGACTGCTTTTCCGTTCATTATGTCTATACTTGGAATAATCATTTATAATCCTTTCTTTTCCACACCTTATTTTAATCTGGTAGGAACCCCTTTATTATACAGAAAATTCTTTAAATCATTAATTTTAACGGTGTCAAAATGGAAAATTGAAGCCGCAAGTGCTGCATCAGCTGCTCCTTGTTCAAAAACTTCGCTAAAATGCTCCATGCAAGGACCGGCTCCTCCTGAGGCAATAACAGGAAGATTTGTATTTAAAGAAACTGCTCTTGTCAATTCTATATCAAAGCCATTCTGTGTTCCGTCAGCGTCCATTGAGGTAAGCAAAATTTCTCCTGCTCCAAGTTTTTCAACTTCTTTCACCCAATCAAGAACTTTCCATTCTGTTTTTTTAGTGCCCGCATTAATATAAACAAACCATTCATTATTTTCTTTTTTAGCGTCAATAGCAATAACTATGCATTGAGAACCGTATGCCTGCGATGCTTTTTTGATGATTTCAGGATTTACAACAGCAGCTGTATTCAAAGAAGTTTTATCTGCACCCGAAAGAAGTATTTTTCTGATGTCATCAAGTGTTCTAATTCCGCCGCCAACAGTTAAGGGAATGAAAACCTGTTTTGCTACTTTTTCAACTACGTTTCGCATTGTATCGCGACCTTCATTAGTTGCGGTTATATCAAGAAAAACTATCTCATCAGCGCCTTCTTCCGAATATCTGGCAGAAAGACTTACCGGATCTCCGGCATGTCTGAGGTTTAGAAAGTTTACTCCTTTTACGGTTTGTCCGTCTTTTACGTCAAGACAGGGAATTATTCTTTTTGCCAGCATATTTTTTTACCCAAACAAATTAACAAAGTTTTAAACTTATTTTATTATAACCCAAAGCCAAGAATCCCAAACCACTTCATTTAATACAAATATTAAGAAAATATGTTTTCTTTTTAAAAATCATTATAGTTTTAATAGAGATTACTTAATAATAAAAACGACAACATGCCTATAAATTAATTAATCAGTAATATTTTTTAGTTTATTTTGTAGTAAAAATATATCCATGTTGGTAATATCCAATGCAAAACGCATATAGGAAAGTACTTTTAGACTTGTAAAATTTTATTAAGAAGTTTCATAAAGTATATATTAAATCAAAAAACTTCGTGTGAAAATATAAAAATTATATAATGTAGTATTTAATATTTATTTAACAAATTTCCGAATCAAAATTTAATAAGGTATAAATTATGAATAAAAAACCGCATATAAATGATGAAAATGAGCAGTTGAAAAATGTTAAATACAATTGTGCTATTAATAAAATATCAGCTAAAAGCAATAATATAAAAGCTATGATGAAGTTTAAATACTTAATTTATAAATTAGAACGCACTTGTTCCCAGAATAAATTTTTTCTTTAATTTTTTTCTATCCATCGTCTAAAGAATTCAAATCCCACTTCTCCGCTTTTTTCAGGGTGAAACTGAAACGCAAAGATGTTTTTATACTCTATTGATGCTACAAAATCCATATAATAATCTGAATATGCAGAAATTATTTCTTTATTTTCTGGAACAACGTGATAAGAATTTACAAAATAAACATAATCGTTTGTTAAAACAGTATTATTTGTTGTAATTTTCAGTTCATTCCAGCCTATTTGAGGAACTTTTCCTTCAGTAAATTTAACTACTTTGCCGGGAAATATACATAATCCTTTTATCCCGGGAGCTTCTTCGCTTTCTTCAAAAAGTACCTGTATCCCAAGACAAATTCCCAGAAAAGGTGTGCCCGAGTTTATTTTATGTGTCAAAGCTTCTGTAAGACCTTTTGAATTTAATGATTTCATAAATTGCCCGAAATGTCCTTGTCCCGGGAGAATAATTTTATCTGCTTCAAGAATATCTTCTTTTTTTGCAGTTAAATTATATGTATATCCTAGTTTATCAAGGATATTGGTTACGCTTTTAAGGTTTCCACCACCGTAATCTAAGACTATTAAACCGCTCATGTTTTATATTACCCCTTTTGTTGAAGGTAATGATTCAGCGTGTTCTTTGTTTATACTGCAAGCCTGTTTTAATGCCCTTGCAAAACACTTAAATATAGATTCAATCTTATGATGAGGATCTTCTCCGTCAAGAAGTTTTATATGCAGAGTCAGCATTCCTGTAGTGGCAAAACTTACAAAGAAATGCTTAACAAGAGCTGTTTCAAGATCACTTGTTATTTCTTCCTGAATATTTGCAGTAAAACCGCAGAAAGGTCTTCCGCTTAAGTCAATGGAAACCTGCGTTAATGCTTCATCCATGGGGATAAGCATAAATCCGTAACGATTAATTCCTTTTTTATCGCCGAGAGCTTTTTTGAAAGCTTCTCCCAGAGAAAGAGCAACGTCTTCAACTACGTGATGAGGGTCTTTATCCAATGAATTTGCTGTTATATCAAGATCAAAATACCCGTGATAAGCAAGCTGATCAAGCATATGATCAAAGAATTTTATGCCGGTATTGATATTTTTAACGCCTGTACCGTCAATATTGAGGTTTATTTTTATTTCTGTTTCGAGGGTTTTTCTCTCAACTGTTGTTGTTCTCATAATTTATCTCCGTTTATTTTTTTATTATAAATAAAATATCTTTTGTATTTAACAGTTTTCACAAAAGTTATATAAGGTACCATTCTCCTGGATCTTCTGCGACCAATGTTAGAGAATCATGTAAGCTTCGTAATTCACGAGTTGATTCACCATTAATAGTCCCAGACTTGATTACTCTTACTGTAAGTTTATTATTTCCTGAAGCCCATCTTACATTAACTTTACCTATTTCGGGTAGTTCTACTATCGAATTACCTCCAGAAGTATCGTAATTAATTAAATAATCACTAGATTGGACAAAATAAGGACTGTCTTCGAATGTTTTTGAAACTATATTTTGTGATTCAGGTATGTTAATTAATTTATCAGCTCTTATCCATCCAGTTCTCGGATAGGTTTTTATTGTACGAGTTATACTTATACTTACTAGTTTGCCGAGCTGGTCTTTATTATTCCAAAACCTACAAAGCCTATCATCACTTATAAGAGTTTTTCTAAACGCTTCATATTTTTTTTTCAACTTAGAAATTTTTTCTAGATTTTTACCTGGTAATTCATCTGGTTTTTCATGAAGAAAAGCAAGAATAGGAATATTTTGTTGTTTTGCATATAAAAATTCTTTTTCTGTATATCCAATGCCATCATTAGCACAAGAACCATAGCGACCGCCCAAAATTATAACGTAGTA
>Ga0209000_1000943_pt1 | contig 21165 bp, 17 predicted proteins | sample RifGroD2_FD_183998 | JGI IMG/M metagenome (GOLD analysis project Ga0209000, IMG submission 183998) | Groundwater microbial communities from Rifle, Colorado, USA - Groundwater D2 (SPAdes) (version 2) | ecosystem: Environmental > Aquatic > Deep subsurface > Groundwater | place: Rifle, Colorado...
TTTGGTGTGTTTATTTATACCTCGAATGTTATATAATAATAGTAATAAAAGCGTTTACAGGAGAGTATCCCATGGAAGAGATAAAATTGTGGAAAAAAGGCGTTGTTTATCAGATATATCCAAGGAGCTTCATGGATAGCAATGGTGATGGCATCGGCGATATTCCGGGGATCACTTCCAAATTAGATTATTTGAAGGAACTGGGTGTGGATATCATCTGGCTTTCTCCTGTTTATAAGTCTCCAAATGATGATAACGGATATGATATCAGTGATTACAAGGATATCAATCCAGAGTACGGTACGATGGAGGATATGGATCATCTGATTGATGAAGCAGGTAAAAAAGGTTTAAAGATCATCATGGATTTGGTCATCAATCACACATCGGATGAACACCCATGGTTTATCGCAAGTAAAAATAAAGATAGCAAATATAGAGATTATTATATCTGGCGAGATAAGCCAAATAACTGGACCAGCTTTTTCAGCGGTCCGGCATGGTCGAAGGATAAAGATTCTTACTACCTTCATTTGTTTTCCAAGAAACAGCCTGATCTAAATTGGGACAATCCTGAAGTCATGAAGGAAATTCAAGACATCATGCATTACTGGTTGAAGAAAGGCATTTATGGATTTAGATGTGACGTGATCAATATTATATATAAGTCATCCTTGGAAAATGGAAAGAAGAGATTGGTTTTAACTGGAAAAGAACATTATCATTCTCAAGAGGGATGTCACAAGATTTTAAGAACACTTAGAAAAGAAGTACTAGATTCATATGAGTGTTTTACGGTTGGTGAAACCGTGATGGTGGATACAAAACAAGCGAACGACCTGATCTTGCCGGAACGGAAAGAGCTAGATATGGTCTTCGGTTTTGAGCATATGGAAACGGATCAAATCAATAACAAATGGTTCAAAACAAAGTTCAATCCGAACAAGTTTATGCGTGTGATTTCCAAGTGGCAACAAGAGGTATATTGGAATGCGAATTATATGGAAAACCATGATCAGCCAAGATCAGTTTCAAGGTTCGGAAACGATAAAGAATTTCATCGTGAAAGTGCGAAAATGCTTGCTACATTGAACTTGACCTTGAAGGGGACGCCTTACATTTTTGAGGGTGAGGAGATTGGCATGACAAACTGTGTATTTAACAGCATGTCAGAGTTTAAAGATGTTGAATCCCATAACATCGATGCTTTAGCCAAGAAGCTGATGTTCCCTAAAAAAGTAAGGTTCAAGATGATTTCTAAGACAAGCAGAGACAATGCGAGAACCCCGATGCAGTGGACAAAAGATGGTGGATTTTCAAGTGGAAAATCATGGTTGAAAATGAACCCCAATCAAAATGAAATCAATGTTGATGCAAATTTATTTGACAAGAACTCCATCTACTACCACTATAAAACGCTCATCCATATGAGAAAGCATGACCAAGTGCTGATAAATGGCAATTTTAAGCCATTATTCATGGGCAATGGAATCTTCATCTTTTCTCGCAATCACCTAGATGAGACCTATATAACGGTCTCGAATATGACTAAAAAAGTTAGAAAAATCCCTATACTTTTAGAGGGTAAAATATTGCTATCCAACGTAGGAAGAAATGATATGACCGATCAAAAATTACTACCCTATGAGTCAATTTTAATAAAAAGAGGTGTTTGATGATGATTTATGACCAAAAACCATACTTTAAACTAGAAACAAAGGACCTGAATTACATCATAAAAGTCTCGAAAACGGCTCAGTTGGAGCATTTGTATTTTGGAGCCAAATTGATCGATGAAAACTACGAAGCATTGGAAATTAAGTTGAATGCTGGCGCGGGATCTTCAATCGAGTATGAACATGAAGAAAACAAGGTTTTTTTGGATTTGGTTCCCCTTGAATATTCAGGTATCGGGAAGGGTGATTTTAGGCTCACACCTCTTGAAGTGAAGATGCCGGACGGTACTTTTGTTACAGATTTCACGTATGATTCACATGAAATTATCAATGAAATCGTACCGAGTACGCTTCCTATTTCACAACCCAACGGCAAACCGGTTCAGAGTCTGATCATCAAGATGAAGGATGAACATTCTAGTCTCGAATTGAAGATGATTTATACTGTCTTTTTTGATACGAATGTCATCACCAGAAGAGTTGTTTTAACCAATCATCACCAGAAGGAAATCACCATCAGGAAAATCATGAGCATGATGATAGATCTCGCGGAATCTGATTATGATCTCATCACCTTCGATGGCGGATGGATCAAGGAAGCGCATAAGCATATCAGACCTTTGACTTATGGAACCTACATCAATGATTCCACCACAGGAGCAAGCTCAAACAGACACAACCCAGGCATCATCCTCGCTAAAAAGGGGACTCATGAAGACTATGGTGTCTGTATCGGAGTTAATCTAATTTATAGCGGAAACCATTATGAAGCTGTTCAAATTTCCAATCACGGTTTGATGCGCATCATGAATGGAATCAATCCCCACTGTTTCGAATGGCCTTTAAAAACAGATGAATCCTTTGAAACGCCAGAAGCGGTATTGACCTATTCTGACAAGGGGTTTAACCAGCTTTCCCATCACTTTCACGAATTTATCAATACCCATATTATTCCCAGGCAATTCCAAGATCTGAAAAGACCGGTTGTCTTAAATAGCTGGGAAGCATTCTATTTCGATTTCAATGAACATAAGCTTTTAAATTTAGCAAGGAAAGCTCAAGCGCTAGGCGTTGAGCTTTTTGTACTTGATGACGGATGGTTCGGTTCAAGGAATGATGATCACCAGGGATTGGGGGATTATCATGTCAATACCAAAAAACTACCATCAGGAATTAAAGGGTTATCTGAAAAGATTCAAAGGATGGGAATGAAATTCGGGTTGTGGTTTGAACCCGAGATGATCAATCCAAACAGCAGGCTTTTTGAGAAACATCCCGAATATGCGGTTCAAATTGAAGGAAGACGTCCATCCTTGGGAAGAAATCAAATGGTTTTGGATTTATGCAATCCTGAAGTGAGAACATACATCATAGATTCACTTTCATCGATTATCGATAACGCGCAAATTGATTTTATCAAATGGGATATGAACAGACATATGACAGATATGTATTCACCGTTCATCCCCAATCAGGGCATGTTTTTCCATTCCTATATTTTGGGACTGTATGAAATATTAAGAACAATACAAAACAAGTATCCAAATATATTATTAGAATCCTGTTCAAGCGGTGGAAACAGATTTGATTTGGGCATGATGACATTCAGTCCGCAGATCTGGGCATCCGATGATACGGATCCGATTGAACGATTGAAGATTCAAGAAGGATTGAGTTATCTTTACCCACAATCAGTCATCAGTTGTCATGTGTCGCTCTCCCCTCATGCGCAAACCATCAGAAAGACTCCCTTATCCACCAGATTCAATGTTGCGAGCTTCGGTGTTTTGGGATATGAGTTGGATTTGAAGTATATCACCCCGATTGAGAGAAAAGAGATCAAGAAACAAATAGAACTGTATAAAAAATACCGCGAGGTTTTCCAATTCGGCAGAATGTATCGTTTTAATTCCCTGAATGGTGAACAACCAAAATGGCAAATTTCCAAGGATGATACGCATATTCTCGGTAACTTCCAAAAACTAGCAACCGCGAGCCCCAACTTTGAAACACTCCATTTCAAGAACTTGAATGGTGAAGAGTTATACAATGTCCACTCAGTCAACCAAACCATGCCGATCAGTCAATTCGGACATCTCATCAGCCATGCGCTTCCCATCAAGATTCATCCGGATGGATTCTTGATGCGCTTGATTTCAAAGTATAAACAATTGGACAATGCCACTGAATCTTATCAAGCAAGCGGACAGATGCTGATGAACGGCATCAAGATCAAGCAGCAGTTCATGGGAACCTATTATAACGATCAAACGAGATTGCTTGGAGACTTCGGGTCTCAAATCTATTTCGTAGAGAAACAGAAGAATTAAGGAGAAAGCCAATGAGAACAAATATACCTTTAAACTTTAATTGGATGTTTTCTATCTATAATCCTTCCCATTTGGAAGGGGTTATAGAAAATGACTTTAAGACTATTGATCTCCCACACAATGCAGTAGATATTCCTTATAGCAATTTTGATGAAAAAATGACACATGGAATTTTTTCATACGTCAAAATATTCACCGCTGACGAAGCATGGAAAAATCAACTGATTAGAATTCTTTTTGAAGGTGTTGCACATCAGGCGATCATCTATCTGAATAAGAAACAAGTAGCATTCCATCAAGGGGGATACACTCCCTTTGAAGTTGACCTATCCCCAGATTTGATTTATGGTGAGCTTAATGAACTGCTGGTTGTCGTCGACACCCATGAAAACCCTGGAATACCTCCATTTGGAGGGGTCGTTGATTATCTGGGCTATGGTGGAATCTATAGAGAAGTCTCTTTAATCATCACTCCGAAACTATACATTAAAGATATATTTATTCAAACAGACGGCACTCAAAATGTTCCAATTATTATCGAGACTGCATCCTCTATCGGTGAACTTGTCGTCACGATTTTCAACGATCAAAAATTAATTGTCGGACATAAGAAAACTTTGATTGCCCATACAGAAACCATTCTCGATTTTTTAATTGATTATCCTTTATTATGGGACTTGAAGACTCCGCATCTTTATACAGTGGTTGTTGAATATTATGTCACACAAAAACTTTATGACTCCATCTCTGAAACCTTTGGTATAAGAAAAGCTGAATTCAAAAAAGATGGATTTTATTTAAATGGAAAGAGAATCAAACTTAGAGGATTGAACAGACATCAGAGTTATCCATATGTCGGATACGCGATGCCCAAACAAGCTCAAATCGAGGACGCTGAAATACTTAAAAACGAGCTTTTTGTCAATATCGTTAGAACCTCGCATTACCCGCAATCCAAGCATTTCTTAAAGAGATGTGACGAGATCGGGCTTTTAGTCTTTGAAGAAATCCCTGGCTGGCAACACATTGGTGATTTATCTTGGCAGGAACTTAGCTGTTCTAATGTAAGAGATATGATCATGAGAGATAGAAATCACCCTTCGATCATTTTGTGGGGTGTGAGAATCAATGAATCTCCGGATCACCATGATTACTATTTGAGGACCAATCAGATTGCAAGAGACCTAGACCCGACCAGACAGACCGGAGGGGTGAGAAATCTTCAACACAGTGAATTCTTTGAAGATGTTTATACCTATAATGATTTTTCGCACCAAGGAAACAATCCTGGACTTGAAGCCAAAAAGAAAATAACGAAGGATGTTCCTTATCTCGTGACTGAATACAACGGTCACATGTTTCCTACCAAGAGATTTGATATGGAAGAAAGAAGATTGGAACATGCAAAAAGACATATGCATGTTATCGATACCATGATGAAACCGGATAATGGAATATCTGGTGCGATTGGGTGGTGCATGAGTGACTACAATACCCATCAGGAATTTGGAAGCGGAGATAAGATTTGTTACCACGGTGTTTTAGATATGTTTAGAATACCCAAGATGGCGAGCTTTGCTTATCAGACTCAGCAGGATGAGTTCCCCATTCTTGAAGTATCATCAACCATGAACATCGGCGAGCACACCGCTGGTGCGCTATCGAATGTTCACGTTTTCACCAATATGGACTATATCAAGGTCTATAAGAATGATGAATTCATTAAAACATTCCTGCCTGATCAAAAGAACTATCCTTATATGACACATCCTCCTGTCATCATCAATGACTTCATCGGGGAAACCTTGAAAAATAATGAAAAGATGAGTACTAGCGATGCTGAACTAACCAAGCGTATCCTGATGGCGGTCTCCACCTATGGAAATCATTTGCCACTCAAACATAAGCTCCAAATATTATATCTGTTAAAAAAATATAAGATGACTTATGATGATGGCGTCAAGATGTTCTATAAATATTTAAGCGGTTGGGGAACCAAGATGGTTGGATACCGGTTTGAGGGATATCTGAATAATGAAATGAAGATATCCGTGATCAAAGAAAACAACACAGCATTTAATTATATTGTTGAATCCAAGCGAGATGAACTGAAAATTGAAGATACATATGATGTTGAACGGTTCGTCATTTCGAAGGTCAACCAGCATCAGGAATTGATTCCGTATGCGTTTGATACAGTCACAGTCAAAGTATCGGATCATCTTGAACTAATCGGACCGAGTCAAATCGCCTTGGTTGGTGGAGCTATCGGATTTTGGGTAAGAACAAAATCTAAAGGAAAAGCAACCATCACTATAGAAACCAATACATGCACCATCCTTAAAGAGGTAACCGTATCATGAAGCTGACCTATGAAGAAAAAGCCGCTCTTTTAGACGGAGCAGATGTCTGGCATACCAAAGCATTTAAAGATTTCCCATCCATCATGATGGCAGATGGCCCGCACGGCTTAAGAAAACAACTTGAATCCACTGACACCACAGGTATCAGCGGCAGTGTGAAATCAACCTGCTTTCCAACTGCAAGCTTGACCGCTTGCAGCTTTGACCGCAACTTAATTGCCCGTATGGCGAAGCTTATCGCCCTTGAAGCGCAAACCAATCAAGTGAATATCATCTTAGGTCCAGGCATCAATATCAAGAGAAGTCCCTTATGCGGACGGAACTTCGAGTACTTCTCGGAAGATCCATTTTTAGCGGGAGAACTTGGAGCATCCTTTGTCAGATCCATGGAATCTCAAGGAACTGGAACATCCATCAAACATTTTTTCTGCAACAACCAAGAAAAATATAGATTCACCGCAGACAGTATTGTTGATGAACGCGCGATGCGTGAGATTTATTTGAAAGCATTTGAACGCGTCATCAAGGAAAACCCAGCAACCATCATGGCAAGTTATAACAAAATTAATGGCATTTATGCAACTGAACATCCTGTTTTGAAAGAAGTTCTAAGAAAAGAATGGGGATATCAAGGTGTTATCGTCAGTGACTGGGGTGCAATCCACCACCGAACAAATAGCGTCAAAGCATCCTGTGACTTAGAAATGCCATCCAGTTTAGGATATAACACAAAGAATATTTTAAAAGATTCCTTGTTGGATCAAGATCTTAGAAAAGAAGTTGAGAATTCAGCGAAAAGAATTGAAAATCTAGTCAACAGGTACGATCGAAAGTTTTATCAAACCTACGATCCTAAAAAACATCATGCTGAAGCTAGAGTAATCGCATCAGAATCGATGGTTCTTCTTAAAAATGATGGAATATTACCTTTGACAAAGAAGGATAAGGTAGCATTTATCGGAGGTTTTATTCGCGATATTAGATATCAGGGTGGAGGAAGCTCCCACATCAATCCAAACTATTTAGATCAAATCGCAGATATCCGCACAGAATACTCAGAAAATACATCCTTAGCCAAAGGATTTGAACTGAATCAGGATGTTGATGTTGATATCTTAATTCAAGAAGCAGTTGAAGTCTCTAAAAAGGTAGATAAAGTTGTTTTAATTTTAGGATTACCGGAATCACATGAAGCTGAAGGATTTGACCGTGAGGATTTGAATATCCCCAAGAATCAATTGAAATTGCTTCAAGAAATTCTTTTAGTCAATAAAAATGTTGTTGTCGTTGCAGTCGGAGGATCAGTGATCAATCTTGAGTTTGAATCAAAAATCAAGGGGTTGCTGATGGCTTATCTCGGCGGACAGGCAGCAAGCCATGCGATACTAGATATTTTATACGGGAATGTCAATCCATCGGGCAGGCTTGCTGAAACATTCATTGATGATGTTAATCAATGCAATGTTCAACTCACTGATGATAACAATGCAGTTTATTATGAAGAATCCATTTTTGTTGGATATCGATATTATGAAACGTTTAACCAGCATGTTCGGTATCCATTTGGTTATGGATTGAGTTATACAAACTTCAAGTACTCTAATTTTCAAATCAAGGATGGAAAAAATGAATTTACCATCACATTCAATTTGAAGAATGAAGGAAAGATTAAAGGTAAGGAAGTCATTCAACTCTACATTGGAAACAATGCGTCTACTGTTTATAAGGCAAAAAGAGAATTGAAGGAATTTGATAAGATAGAGCTTAATGCAGGGGAAGAAAAAGAAGTAACGTTAAGATTATCTAAGGATGCATTCAAGTATTATGATGTGAATCTTAAGAAGTGGACCATTCAAAAAGGAACTTATCATATCGAACTTGCTAAGAATGCGAGAGATATATTGTATTCTAATCTGGTTAAGTTGAATGGTGAAGAGATATTCCATGAACCAACAAGCTATTTAAACACAACCTACGATGTAAAAGATTTTCCTAAGATCTATAAAAATCCACTTCCTAAAAAGAATATCGTTAAAAAGAGACCTTATGACTTATCGTCGACCTTGAACGACATTAGAAGAACAGTAATTGGCAGAGTCATTTCTTCATTCATCATCAAGGCAGGAATGAAGACAACTGAACTGATGGCTGATGAATGGATGAAAGAAGTTACAAGAAAGACGATTGTTGAAACACCGATACGCATGCTCTCCCTCTTCAGTGCTGGAAAGTTCAGGCTTGGGACGGCACAAGGCATGATCGATATCATCAATTTAAAGTTCGTTAAAGGCATTCGAAAGATAAACAAGGACGCTAAGGAGAAGAAACGCCATGAATGAAACAACAAGTATCAGCAAAAAGACTAAATATACTTATGCGATGAGCGGTATGGGCAGAGATATGATGTATACCTTATACAGCACTTATCTGCTTGTGTTTTTCACCGATGTGATCGGGGTCAGCAATTGGGAACTGATTGCTGTCGGAACAATCATCGCGGTTGCGAGAATATGGGATGCGATCAATGACCCGATGATGGGGATTATTATCGACAATACGCACACCAGATTCGGCAAGTTCAAACCTTGGATTTTAATCGGAGCTTTGACAAGCGCGATTTGTTTCTTCCTTTTATTCCAAGATTTCGGATTATCAGGAACTGCATTTGTTGTTGTGTTCGCAATCCTTTATGTATTATCTGGAATGACATTCACGATGAATGACATCGCCTATTGGTCGATGTATCCATCATTTACCACAGATCCAAGAGAAAGAGAAAAAATAGGCTCACTGGCCAGAGTATTCGCAAGTCTTGGAATGTTCATCACCATCGCATTCGTTCCAATCTTCTATCAAGATCTTTATCCTGGAACTCCAAAAGAAGCGTTCACCGTTCTTGCTGGAGGCATCGGTCTCATTTTCATCATTTCACAAATACTCATCTTCATCAATGTGAAAGAACATAAAAATCCAATCACTAAAGCTAAACAAGTGAATACGAAGTTTAAAGATATCTTGAAAGTCATTTTCAAAAATGATCAACTGGTTGTCATCATTGTAGCGATCTTCTTATTCAATACAGGTTACTTTATTACCACCGCACTTGGAATTTACTTCTTCAACTATGACTTCAACAAATATGGCGGCGTAGAATTCATGTTATTCTCCATCATTTTGGCGGTAAGTCAGTTATCAGCTTTGATTTTATTTCCTTTCTTGGCAAAGAAAATGACAAGAAAGAAGATATTTGGAATCGCCATCTTGATGATTTCAGTAGGTTATGCGTTATTCTTAAGCGTCGGGAATATACTTCCTCAAAACATGATCTTTGTTGGATTGGCTGGGTTCGTCTTATTTAGCGGAGAAGGATTCATTCAAGTTCTTGTTTTATGCATGCTTGCAGATACGACTGAATATGGTCAGTGGAAGCTTGGAACAAGAAATGAAAGTGTTGTGTTCGCAATCAATCCATTCATGGTCAAGCTTGCTACATCCGTGCAAACCATCATTGTAGCAGCAACGCTCGCAGTCTCTGGATTGAATGAATTTGTTATCAATCCCGTTCAAGCAGCAACCGAAGCGGATCCCAATATTTCAACTGAAGCCATTAGAGCATTAATCGCAGCTAACGTCACAGATGAAATGCTATTGATGTTAAGAACATCCATGGTTGTGATTCCATTTATTCTAATCATGATATCTTACGTGATTTACAGATGGAAGTTTAAAATAGATACCAAGATGTATCAACAAATTACTGAAGACCTGTTAAAACGTGTTGAAAATCAGGAATAAAGCGTGTATAAATGAAAAGTGACTCCCTTAGGAATCACTTTTTTTCTTGTTTTTCTTATGTTCATGTATATGTTGAAGTTCTTCTTTAGTGAATAAGTATTTCTTCTTGCAGAAGTGGCATTCAATCTCGGCTTGTCCGTCTTCATGGATGATGGAATGGAGTGTTTGATCATCTAATGTAGATAAAGATTTAGCAAACCCTTCTTTCGAACAATGACATTTATAAAAGATAGGTTGTTTTTTTAGTATCTGTTCTGTTCCGGATGCGAGAAGTGAAAGAATTTCTTCAGGTGTTTGACCATGATCGATCAAGGTGCTGATTGCTGGAAGATGACCGATAATTTCTTCAAGTCGTTTGATCGTTTCTTCGGATGCATTAGGGAGTACCTGGAGAATGTAACCTCCGCTCGCTTTAACCTTTAAATCAGGATTGACTAAGACGCCAACACCGACCGAGGATGGTGTTTGTTCGGATTTCGCAAAGTAATATGTGAAATCATCACCGATTTCTCCGGTTTGAAGTTCGGATGAGGATGTAAAGAAATCTTTCATGTCTAAATCTTTAGTGATGTATAGAAATCCTTGTCCGACAGCAGCTCCAACATTGAGTTTTCCTTTTTTTGAACCCTCTTCATACTTCAGGTAAACATTGGGGTTCTTTATTTCTCCCCTGACTTCACCCATGGCGTTCGCTTCTGCAAGCATGGATTCAATCGGACCATTTGATTGGATGCGCAGCGTGATGCGTTCCTTTTCTTTATACATCATGCCCATCATCACGGATGCAGTTAAAAATCTGCCTAAAGCGGCAGTTGCAGTTGGCCAGGTTCCATGTATTTTGCTCATCTCTTCAACCAGATTGGTTGAGCAAGCGACATAGATTCTAACAGATTTTTCATATGCGGTAGCAATCAATAAATAATCGTTCATCATATCATTCCTTTACCATTACATTGTAGCACAATTGAATCTTTTCGTTCATTATGATACAATGAATCGGGTGATTTTAATGTCCTTTAAAATAGGAAATCTTGTTATTGAAAACAAAATCATATTGGCACCTATGGCTGGAGTATCCAATAGCCCTTTTCGTATTTTATCGAGAAAATATGGCGCAGGTCTTGTTTTTGCAGAGATGGTTTCCGATAAGGGACTGTTATATAATAACGAAAAAACGATTAAATTGTTATACATGACCGATGTGGAAAAACCAATGGCTCAGCAGATCTTCGGATCTGATTTGAAAACCATGGTTGAAGCTGCTGTTTATATTGATAAAAACAGCAATGCCGATATCATCGATATCAATATGGGATGTCCTGTTCCTAAAGTCGCCATTAAGGCGCAAGCTGGATCGGCATTGATGAAAAATCCAGATTTGATTTATGAAATCGTAAGTGAAATCGTTAAAAGAGTATCCAAGCCTGTGACTGTTAAAATCAGAAGCGGTTGGGACCACAGCAGCGTGAATGCTGTTGAAGTCGCGAAAAGGATTGAAGCTGCTGGCGCAGCAGCAATCACCGTGCACGCAAGAACAAGATCTCAAGGATATAGCGGGTTAGCGGATTATGATGTCATTAAAGCTGTAAAAGAAGCTGTGAAGATTCCTGTGATTGGAAATGGCGACGTGATCGATGGTCCATCTGCGAAAAGAATGCTTGAGCATACAGGCTGTGATGCGGTGATGATTGGTAGAGGAGCCTTAGGGAATCCTTGGATTTTTAGAGAGATAGATGCTTATTTGAAGGATGGAACTATTTTAGAACGTCCATCTCATGAAGAAATCAGAGAAATGATGGTTTCTCATTTGGATTCGCTGGTTGAGTTGAAGGGTGAACACATCGCTGTTCTTGAAATGAGAAGTCATGGTCCATGGTATCTGAAAGGTATTGAACATGCTACTCAACTGAGAAAACAACTCTCACAAACAAAGACTAGAAACGAATTTGTCAATCTTGTGAATGCGTTTTTCAAATAGTCATTTATAATAGATGTACGGAAGAGTATCGAAGTGGTCATAACGAGCTGCCCTCGAAATGCAGTTATCCTCAAAAGGGGTACATGGGTTCGAATCCCATCTCTTCCGCCACTTGACTGAATAACACCTGATGTACGGGTGTTTTTTTCTTCAAGATATCTGACATGACGTGACTGTTGATTTTTATGATTTTATGTTACTATTGACTTAAGACTTATGAACAAATTCAAAAAATATAGAGACTCTCAATTTACCATATATGGAAAAGAGGGAAAAAGATGAAGGAATACATTGAAGGTTCGTTGAATGTTTTATCTAAATCCATCTTAAAACACATATCATCCAATGAAACGTTTTTGGATTTGGCAAAGAAGGAAAAACCAGAAAAGTTGCCATTCTTTATTAAATCAACCCAAAAAGTTCATACACATAACTATAAAGAATTTGAGTTTCACACCATTAACGAACAATCAAAAAACCATTTACACATCGTTTACTTCCATGGTGGAGGACTCTGTTTAAAGGGTGGAATGCCTCAATGGATGATGATCAGTCAATGGGTCAAGCATACGGATGCGAAAACGAGTTATGTCATCTATCCTATGATCCCCCACTATCAAACAAAAGATATTTATGAAAACTCTTATGAAATATATGAACATCTTTTAACTCTATACCCAGATGACAAATTCATTTTAATAGGGGATAGCGCTGGTTGTTTAATTATTTTATCCATGCTTCAACTGATCAAAAAAAGAGGTATAAAAGCACCTGTATTGAATATATTATTCTCGCCATGGATTGATTTTTCATTATCCAATCCTGAAATCCCGAAATATCAAGAAATAGACAAGCTTTTATCTGTATCCAGATTTTCAGGACTACAAGCATATGACAATATCAATGAATCATTAGAGATTGTTCCTCCTTTGAATTACAGATATGAAGATTTGATTCATATCTATACCGGAACAGAAGATATGCTTTTTCCTGATATGCTCTTGTTTGAGGAGAAGAATCCTCAAGTCAAGATGTATATATATAAAAATTGCCCGCATGTTTTTATGATGCTGCCGATGAAACAATCAAAAATGGTTCATGAGGATATCATCAAATCTATCCTTATGTTATAATCATGAGCAAGAAATATGTTTTTACGAGGGGAAAATGAGAAGAATTTTACCATGGGTTTTACCAATGTTCAGAACCACGCTCTTTATTCTTGGGGGATGGCTATTTGTCATCACTACGGGGTTGAGTTACACAAACGCCAGTCATTGGTGGTCTTTATTGTGCACCTTTTTTAATCTGATCACGATAGTTATTTTACTCATTGTCTGCCGTTACGAGGGAATAACATTCAGATCCTTGTTCAAAAATGAAAAAGAGAAACTCAACTTTAAAAAAACTGCAGTATTTACGATTATCATGTTGCTCATTGGCGTTGGCGGGATGATTGGCTTTTCCCTCTTGTTTTATCGGGGATTGCCAGAATTTTTGATACAACCAATTCCTGTTTGGATTGCAATTATTAATCTTTTCTTGTTGCCGATAACGATTGTGTTCGCTGAGTTTCCTTTGTATTTCGGGTATTCATTGAAATATATTAAAAAAAATACCTTAAGTCCGACACTGGCAATTGTGTATACTGTATTCTTTTATGCACTACAGCACAGTTTCATTCCGTTATTATGGAATTTCAAATATATGGCATTCAGATTTCTATCCTTTTTGCCACTCATGATATTTTTAGGCATACAGTATCACAAGAAAAACAATTTGGGACAAATGATGATTGGGCATGGAGTGATGGATTTGAGCACGGGGATGCAAATTTTAATCATGTCAATTTTGTAATTCAAAATCAACGATCAAAGGGATAATGAAAGGCGCAGCTAAACTTGCTGCGCCTTTCGTGTAATCATGATGATGATTCTGTTGATAGAATCAACGACTTATTTTCTTCTTTTCTTGAATAGAGAATTGTTAGAAAAACCGCACTCGTGAAATAAAATACCGCCATGAAGATTAATAAGTATAAATCCTGTCCTGCAAAGAAGGTTAATACGAAATTAAACAGGAAATGCATCCAAAACGCAAGGAATAGATGTCTCCACTTTTTCATAAATATCGACATCATGATTGAGAATGAAACCAAACTCACAATGAATACCAGGATGTAGATTATCAAACTCAACCCTGTGTAGCTTGTTGAAATGAACCATAAGGGAGCATGCCAAAATGCCCAGATCAACCCTAAAAGGATATTTCCCTTAACAAACCCATACTTTTTCTCCATTTGAGGAAACAAATAGCCTCTCCATCCGGATTCTTCGCCTGATGCCCCTTGAATTGCAGTAAAGAAAATGTTCCCTAATAGAGCAGGAAAAACAAATTGCAGTTGTGTAGATAGTGGTAATCCTTGAGAAAGCGCGATGGAGCTTGCAGATAACAAGAAGATTCCAACAATCAACAGAGTCGCATAAAGAAGCATCTTGAAATTGATTCTCTCTTTAAATAAATCTTTATAGAACATTTTTAACGAAGTATTTGGATTCAGTCTTTTAAATAGGATCAATAACGCTGCTGTAGGCGTCCAGCTGCTTAATGCGATCAACCACTTCATGACGCTTTGTGGAGCATCGAAGACAAATACCGCGACTCCGCACACTCCTAAAACCATAAACCAAAACAACAAGTAAGTCACTACAACATAGATGAGTATATTATTTTTATCTTTTTTCATTTCTTATTACCTAGATTTCTTGTCTCCTAAAGATGAAATATCCCAATATGAACAAGATGATTGTTCCTAATAAAGTAGAAGTAACTTGAATCCACAAATCTCCCAGATCTATCGAGCCCGCTAGAATACCATTAACGATGGAAGGCGCTCCAGCTGGATTGAATAATGCAATCCTGGAGGAAATACTTAAAATCTGCAGGATAGCGAACCCAAAAAACCCAAGCAGCGCTGATGATGTCGGTGTTTTACCAATCACGCTCATGAATACTCCCAACGCTGTGAAAAATATTCCCATCAACCAAAAAATGAAGAGTGAAATTGGTAATCCTTCATAGAAAAACGCACCAAACAAGTAATTTGTGTACCATCCACTAATCAGGATGGAAACCATATGTAACACAGTGAAGACTATAATCCCAGCAACAAATTTACTGATCATGAAGTTAAATCGGGTAACTTTTTTTGTTAATACAAGAATAATGGATCCCTTGTTTTTTTCTTGTGATATCACACCAGTCATGATAATCAAATATACAATGAAAATGGTAGACATGTTTTTAAAGAATTGAAGCCATGCATCCTTTAACTGGGGTTCCGGTAAAACAATTGGAAGATCAGATGCAATCGCAAGCAATATTTCATTCATGTACTTAGCTAGAATAGGGCTTGCGATTGCAAAGAAGATAAATAATGAAAGTAAGATCAGCCCTTTTGGTGTTTTTGTGAATTCTTTGAGTTCTTTCTTTAAGAAATTTAAATTAGGCATGATGATTTACCGCCTTCATGAATATATCTTCCAACGAGATTTCTTTCACGAACATTTTTTTTACAAGGATTTGCTTGGTATAGATAACCTCGTTCAACTCATTTCGTGCATGATCTAAATCACGCGTCTTGATGATCACTTTTGCGTGATCTACAAAGATGCTTTCGATGGAAGGATCTTTTTGTAGAGCGAGAATGTACTCCGAATCCTTCTCATTTTCAAGCTCGATTTCCAATTCCCGGATATCAGGCACTTGACGGATGTTATCCATAGAGTCTTCGAGGACTTTCTTCCCTTCATTGATGATAACGACCCTGTCGCAAATTCTTTCCACATCAGAAAGTATATGTGTTGAAAAGAATACAGTGACTTTTCCAGCTAAGGAAAAGATGATATCCATGACTTCCTTTCGACCGATGGGATCAAGAGCTGAAACAGGTTCATCCAATAAAACAATTTGTGGATTGTTTACCAACGCTTGGGCAATACCCAACCGTTGCTTCATACCGCGTGAGTACGTACCTATTTTCTTATTTTTATGTTTGGTTAAATCCACTAAGGATAGAAGTTCTTTGACGCGATCGTTCAGTGTCTTTTTGGGAATGCTGAACAATTCACCTGAAAAGATTAAAAATTCTTTGGCAGTCATCCAATCATAAAATCCAGGAACATCTGGCAAATAACCAATGATGTCTCTTCCATAACTTGATCCGAATGTAACCTTTTTCCCCATAATCTCAATTTCGCCGGAAGTAGGTTCAGTCATTCCGACAATCATTTTGAGTGTTGTTGTTTTTCCTGCTCCATTCGGTCCTAGAAAGCCATAGATAGATCCTTTAGGTACCGATAAATCAAGATGATCAACAGCATGAAGTCCATTGTAATCCTTAACAAGCCCGCTAATCTTGACTGCTATTTCCATCTTCTGGACCTCTAAAAGCGAAATATAAAATCGGGCCTAGAATATTGAAAAGAATAATGATAGCTACCCATATCCACTTATTATCGAATCTAACCTTTTCTCTCTTGTACAAATTGACAAGAGCGATGACTTGCATAACAAACTGAAGGACGAGCAATGGCCATATGACTTTCAAAAGATCTGTTAACATATTGAATACCTCTTTCTTTTTTTATTTGAATTTTTATAGTGTGGTTGTAATAATGGATGATACTTTTCTTAGTTTTCTTTCCGTAGTGGGTTCATTTCTCAAGCGCTTATTGATGCTGGCTCTGAATTCAGATGTCATTTCTTTTAACTCGTCATCAGTTAAAAAGATTGTATTGCTTGAAAAACCTAAAGATGTTGTTATTTTGGCAATGGCGCCCTCGTGAGAGATGTATGATTTGAAATCTGTAAGTATGCTGATTATAAATTGATTGAAGATATCCAAGTATTCACCTTTACTCAGCTTCGAGGGGTCTTTAGCGATTTCAAGTGTTGGATTGAGATTGATCGTGTAGACCTTTTCTATGATTCCATTGATGATGTTCTCATCAATCACCTGGATGATATCATTCTTGAGTAATTCATTAAGATGCCTGTAGAGTGTGGCTTGAGCAATATCTCCGCATGCACTTTGGATTTCTTTAGTTGTCGCTTTTTCTTTTAACCCCAATTCCTGTAGAATTTTAATTCGAATCGGATTCATCATGATTTTGATGATGTCGCTTTTCATTATTGTTCTCCCTTCAACGTTATCTTATGTGATAATGTTACCACTGGTGATAACGTATGTCAATACTTTTTTGAAAAATATTTGAAATTGATTATTTATTTTCTGTTTGCTTAAGCAAGATAATGACAAGACAAATGTAATTTTCATCTGGTCTTTTTGATTTTGTTCATTTTATGATACTATGGATTTAGGTTGTAATAGGAATAAAATCGATTGTATGATTAATGAACGGGGTAGAGGAGACAACAAGATGAGACTGATAGAAGATTTTAATTTAAATAATGACGCAGACTGCACATCAACTTTTTCTAGAACAGCTGTTAGAGCCATCATCTTTAAAGATGGAAAGCTTGTCATGGTGAAAAGTGAGAAGTTCGGAGAGTACAAGTTTCCTGGCGGTGGAAAAGATGATGGCGAATCAGATCTTGAAACACTAGAAAGAGAAACGAAGGAAGAAACCGGGATGACAGTCATTCCAGCATCTGTTCAAGCGTATGGCTATACAGAGGAAAAAAGAAGATCGGTTTTCAATCCCTCACAGCGTTTCATCATGGAATCGAGATATTATCTTTGTGATGTCATGGATCATATCGAAGAAACAAATTATGATTCTTATGAAAAGGATTATGGATATCATTTGTGCGTTGTTTCAATTGATGAAGCGATTGAACAAAATATCATTGCTGCTGAAAAGCATCATGAGATTGCGACTTGGATTCAAAGAGAGTTAACCGAACTAAAAGATATTAAACAACATTTGTAGAGGGTGTATGAGATTATACGAGGAATACCAAAAGTTCATCCATGATCATGAAGTGCTGATCTTCAATCATCAAACCGAGTCCATCAAGTACCGGTTTTTTGGGAATGGGGAACAAGTTATCTTAGTATTATTAGGCAGCAGCATGTTTCCAACAGAAGCTTATTTTAAAATCTTGTTAGAACTAGAAAAAACAAATAGAGTGTTGACTGTTGAATATCCGAAGACAATCAAGACGGTTAAAGAATTGATTAAGATGATATCCTTGCTCATCCCTCACTTAAAAATAGATCAGCTCAATATATTGGGAGCGAGCCATGGCGGAGGTGTCGCTCAGGCAATCGCCAAGCATCATCCCAATCTTGTAAATAAGGTAATTTTATACAATACGCTGACGAAAACAAAACATATGAATCCATCATCATCAGAAGTCATCGCACATGTCCTAGAAGCGATAGAACAACTTGCTGAACTGAGAAAGATGATGCCTTTAGAAACGATTAAATCAGCTTTATTGGATCAAATCAAGGATGTTATCCAAGATGAGGAAACAGTGGATTTATTTGAACATATCATCGCGCTCTACAAAGAAGAAGATGAAAAAATTCAGATGGGTTTAATCAAGGACTTTTTAACGCATTCCTTATTTGAACCAAAAGACTTTAAATACTTGGCAAATAAGGTTATGGTTTTATATAGCAATGACGATGATCCTTTTGGAGGTGCTGAGTTGATTGAAACCTTAGCAGATTTATTGACATCTCCCAGATTGGAATTCATTGAAGCAGATCGTTTCTCATTGATTTTGGATTCAAAAGAGTTCTCAATCAAAATTAACCAATTCATCAACACATAGCTGGACATTTTCTCAAAACATGTTAAAAACACGTTCCTTATTCTACGATATTCGATTATCGTAGAATAAGGAGAGGGTTTATTCCACCAATTCAAAGATTATTGCTTATATAAAAATGAACAAACAAAAAAATAACGGCTAAAAAATGCCGTTATTTTATTTTTACTTAAATGATTTATGCAATTTTATTGTTACTATCCGTATTCGTTCCTGTAACCATATATTCTTTATAGAAACTCGCTTGTTCAGGAGTAAGAATCGCTCTGACGAATGTTCCGTCATTGTCGTATCTGGTTTCCAAAATGGTATTATTTTCTTTCAATCTAGAATACAACTGACCTTGATCGAATGGAATCTTTAACGAATGAATACGGTTGGTCTTATAAAGGTGACCGTAAATTGCGTCCACGAGATGATCAATATTTTCTTTTGTTCGATTCGAAACGAAAATATAATCCTCATCCAGTTTAGGTTTTGATAATGCGATTTCCTTCTTTGTAAGAACCATGATGCGTTCGATATCTGCTGCTCCGATATTTGTTAGAACCTCTTTGGTCGTGTCAACCTGGAGCTGATTGAAATATGCTCCATCGACGATATGCAGAAGCAGATCGGCATTGATCACATCACTCAATGTGGTTTCAAATGATCTGACAAGTTCATGGGGTAGCTTATTGACGAATCCTACGGTATCAATCAAAATGAACGGGGGGTAGTTTTCTTTTTGAAGCTTTTTAGCCTTTGTGTCCAGGGTAGCGAATAGCATGTCCTTTTCGAGGACCGGATCTGAATCGTGATGTAAATAACTCGATAAGCTATTCATGATAGAAGACTTTCCAGCATTGGTGTAGCCAACTAAAGCGACAACGGGAATCCGGTTTTTAATTCTTTGTTTTCTGGAAACTTCTTTTTCAGCTTTTATCTTTTCAAGTTCAGCCTTGATATTGCCGATTTCGTTCATGATTTTTCTTCTGTCTAGTTCTAACTTGGTTTCACCGGCACCCTTGGCGTTATATCCTCCGCCACCTTGTCTAGATAGCGTGTTTCCAAGTCCGATCAATCTTGGGAGCATGTACATCTTTTGAGCTAGCTGAACTTCAAGTACAGCTTCCTTGCTGTGAGCTCTTTCGGAGAAGATGGATAAAATGAGGAAGCTGCGGTCGATGACCTGGGTTTCCAAATCTGCTTCAAGATGTTTGAGTTGGGCAGGGGATAAAGTCGTATCAAAAATAACGACATCGATATCGAGGACTTGAATGATGGTTTTTATTTCTTCAACCTTGCCTGAACCTACATAGTATTTTGGATTGACTGTTTTTGCGTTTTGGATTAATTTATCCTTTGTTTTAATACCGATTGCCGAAGCTAGATGCTCCAGCTCGTTTAATGATGCCATTGTTTCTTCTGTGGTCTCTTTATAACTGAGACCGACGAGTAATGCCTGATCCATATAATTACCTCAAGTTTCTCTATCTTTGTGATAGAAGTATTATGCTTTACATAATGACTTTGCATGCATGATGAATTCATGCTTTCTGGATGTCTATTAAGACCTCTGCAAGTTAACCCAAGGATTTTTTATATTCAACGTATCTTTTTAAAAATAGATTGAAACATGAAATAACCCAAGGATTAATGAACGACTGATGTAGAAAGAGTAGTTTCTTTTGTGGACACGCTCATAACCTCCAATTTAATTTTGTCTGCTCATTCATGAGTGAGCATAGACATAACTATTATAGTCTTATTCCTATATAAAACGCAACATCTAAACAGGGATAGCGAAGAATCCCCTTTTTAAAAGGGATCCATTTTTATAGGGGAGAAAAGCGGTCTTTATATCTTTATATGCCATTCTATTTTATGATATAATAGTGTTAGTTAAAAAGGAGCGTGCTCTATATGTTATTCGATATCCCAATTTGGAAGATTGCAGTGGATGCATATTTTGTTTGGGTCCTAGTCTTTTTTCTAGTTAAATTCTTAGTCAGCAACAAAAGAATGCTCAGTATTGCAGTCTCTTTTATCTTTGTATATCTTTTAGCTTATATCTCCAACATCCTTGACTTGCTCATTAGCGCACCAATCCTATCTTATTTATCAGAATGGATGCCAGTCTTGATGATCGTCATCATGGCTCCAGATATCAGAAGATCTCTAGAAGTTGTCTGGAAAGCAGATAACAGAAATGAAAACCTGGTCATGGGCAGTGAAAA
>Ga0209000_1000950_pt1 | contig 21100 bp, 22 predicted proteins | sample RifGroD2_FD_183998 | JGI IMG/M metagenome (GOLD analysis project Ga0209000, IMG submission 183998) | Groundwater microbial communities from Rifle, Colorado, USA - Groundwater D2 (SPAdes) (version 2) | ecosystem: Environmental > Aquatic > Deep subsurface > Groundwater | place: Rifle, Colorado...
TTTCAATCTCTTCGTATTGATCACTTTCATCAAAACAAGTACCATAATTATTGTTTTTACCAAAAGAATTTAACATTTTAAAATATGATTGAACTATTGTCCATTTTGTTTTTTTTGAATGACTTTCTGCACCATTATAAGCAGAATGTGAAAATGGTAAATCAAATTTTCTACATAAGTACCACAAAGCTTTTTTATATGAATCATGTTTTTTAACATATTCTTGATAATATTCTTCTAAACAACTCTTACAAATTGTCATCTTTTCTGTTTTTTTATTTACATCGCTTTTGCTTAGATAAAATTCATTGCTATCGCATCGCGTACATTTGACTGACGGATCAATAATAATTTTATTTGTTGTTTCAATATTTTTATTTTTCCCGACTCTTGGAATTGATCTCACCTCTTTTAATTAAAGAAGAAATTAATTATTAACCAACTTCTTCTAAATCTACTTGTTTTATTTTTCTTAATATCCCATAATCAACATCTATAATATATTGAGAAGTAATTATTTTTGAGTTATCTATATCAAACTTTATCCAATGATGACCACTTTCAAAATATTCTTTTGAATAATTCAGCATATCTATAATGACATCATCTGACGGTAAATAATCATTTAAACTTATTATACGTATCTCTTTCCATCCTTTACTCAATAGAAAATATTTTCTTTTTAATTCTTTCTTATCAAATTCTTCTTGAGTTATATCTCCAAAAGATACTGCAAGAGAGTGACCACTCCCATCATATTCACAAAAAATCATATCTTCTACAAAGGCTATATCTAAACATGATCTATCTAGCGGATAATTCAATAAACCACCTACTATTTTATGTATGTATTCTTGTTGCCTACTAGATTGCATTGCCCCATTCCTATATTTTGTTTCTGCCATTTTTATAAATCTTTCTTGTCTAACCTTTTCTAACTTCATTAAATGAGTTACGCCATATCGTTCAAATGTTGTAACAACAGATTTGTCTATAAATTCTTGTACTTGAAAAGTATTATCACAGCCGTATTTATCTTGACATGTTTGTTTATATTGCTCCTTTGCTTCATCAGTAGAAGAATAAAATCCACCATATTTTTCAAATTGAGTATCTTTTATTTTCTCTATAAATTCAGGGACTTTACTTACATTGTCATAACCATACTTTTCAAGACACGTATCTTTATGTCGTTGTTTATATTCTTCTGTCTGTGTATACCATTCTACACCATATCGATCTAATGTTGTTTCTTTTATTTTATCTAAAACTTCAACTCTTGCAAATTGGTTATCTACACCATAATTTATTAAATTGCTTTCTGAACATTTTTTATACCAATGTTTTTTACAACAATCTTTTTCTATAATACCATCTTTACTTCTATTATAGTCTTGCCATTTTTGAGGAATATGTTTCTCTATTCCTTCTTCTAAACAATAATCACATAATACGTCTACTTTAACATGTGAGTTATCAGTTAAATGTTCTACCGGAATAGTTATTTTACCCCTCCAAACATATTCATAACCAAAACTTTCTAGGTGTTTTCTATTATTAGGATTCCAAGTAGTTTCTACTTCTTTTGTAATTAACATTCTTCTAATTCCTTCTTTCTACACTTTTATTGTTCTCTACACTTAAAAATAGAAGAAGAGAGGCGTGTAGAGATGGGTAGCTACTCCCAAATTACCTCTCAACCACAATCCACAATATTTCAGTGAATAACAAATAATCCAAACATTTCTGCTTGGATTATCGACTTACCCACAAAACTTAGATTTCATTTGGTTAATTAACAATCTAATTCTCTAAAAACTCCCTCATCTCGTCTTTAGCATTTTCATATCCCATAGACATACATTCCTGAAGCATACTATAAAGAATATTCCTAAGTTCTGATCCGCACTCACATTCACTATTCTCAATATATCCTGCATAATGCTCAACTAAACCAATTTCATATTCTTCATCTTCAGTAAATTCACCTCTAGCAGATTTACATGAAACACATGGACAATTTTGATAATGTTCTTCACCATCTAATAATTCATTAACATTTTCAACCTCTAAATTATCAACACAATCTTCATCAACTAATTCACAAAATCTTATGCATCCATCTCTAGATAAATATTCCCTAATATCTCCGAAACTCATATTGCTAAACACAAAATAATCAATTTTATCTCCATCATCATATTTATATGTCCCTTCTTGATCCCATTTTGCATATTCACAAACAAAAGTAATATCATTTTTATAAAAATTTAAAGAGACATAATATTCATCTACTTCCGAAGAAAGTTCAATTGAATCTGCTTCTACATCATACTCATTACCTAAATAATCATAGATATAATGAGCTAATTCAAAATTACATACGAACGTAAAATTTGTGTCAGATTCAATATGAGAATCAATAATTCCTTCAACTTGAGATATTGTATATTTTTGTTTATTAATTTGCATAATTAATATTCCTACCTTTATTATTTTATTTTTATTGTTGTACTTGTTATAGATTTATTTTATGGTTTAAAATTATCTAAAACAATTCTTCAATATCCTGAACAATTCTTGTGGCAATACCCATATCAATACATTCATTTGGGAATAAATATAAATCCTTATCTTCAACTTCTTTATACTTCTTAGGAGTAATTTTTGTATTCTTCAAGATAAATTCTTTAGTTACTTCATTATCTTTTTCAAGAAACTTTGAGTAATCAATTATCTTATTTACATCAGAAATAATACCACTTGATCCTTTATGAATCATTACTCTTGAAGTAGGAAATAGTAATCTCTCTTTTGCTGATAGAAATATCATTGCTCCAGCACTGAAAATTTTACCCATAGCAATTGTCGCACATGGAGTTTTAGATAGAGTAATAGCATCTATTAATGCATTCATAGCAGTTACATCTCCCCCATCTGTATGAAGGAATATTTTAATCTTTACTCTTTGCTCAATTGGAATACCTTTATCTTTAAAATTCCAATCTATAATTTGTTTAGCATGTTCTACACATGCATCATCAATAAAAGTATTTATCCAAATTTCACGCCTAGACAATCTATTGTAAAAATCGAGTAATGTTGGATCTGGTAATACTAATTTAGCCAATTCTTTAATTTCATCATCTTCATACAAATCATCAACTTCAAAGCTTTTAATAGACATAATATATTCCTCATTTTCTTTCTAATTATTTATTTTTATTTAAGTTTGCAATCATAAATACACTTCAAACCATTATCATCAATAATACTAACAGTTTGACTTGGTTCACCTACAACCCTAATTCCCGTACAATACGAATCGTTAACGCAAAAGCTTCCAGACATAATTGTTTTTACTTTTTGAATTGTGTCGGCACTAAAATGATGAGAATGACCAAAATATATTAATTTAGGTATTTCTCCAATCATTAGTGTTAATTTTTCTACTATCCTACTAGGCGTATCTTTATCACCATGCGTGAAGAAACAAGTATTTCCTTTAACTTTACCAATAGCAATTGTATTATCAAGAATAGAATCGTGAAACACAATATTCTTGTGATTGAACATTCTTGCTTTCAGATACCAAATAATAAAATTCTCATATCTTTCACTATCAATAGATTCTTTCTTATCTTGAAAGTTTCTAGCATGATTTCCTGTTACAAAATAAATATTCATATTTTCAAAGTGTTGGCTTATTTTATCTAAAAATTTAACCATATATTCGGAGAAATTTTGTACTTGACTAACAACATTTTCTTGATTAGAATATCTTATAATATTCATGTGGACTCCTGAAATTAAATCGCCTAAAAACGCTATATGACAAGTATTTATTTTGTGTGTCTTTTTAATATCTAATATTTGCATTGTGTAATTTGCTAATCTTTCAAGAAAAACATCTGTATTATATTTTTCAAATTCATTATCAATTGTTAATGCATAGTGACTATCTGAAATTGGAATTATCATTTCGTTGTCTTCGCCATATTGATGTTTAGGAATAGTAAATTCAAAATCATTAAATTTTCCATTCTTAATACTTGATTCTAATAATTCTTTCAACCCATCACTTCTAGCAGATTGTCTTATTAAGGTATTTAATTTACTTCTTTGATCTCCAAGGCGTATTCTTTCCTTCTTTAACTCTATTTCCTTTAAATCAAGAGAAGAAAGTTTTTTATCCAACATTTCATCTTTAATAATTTCCTTATTAACTTCTAATTTCTTTAAAGTACCATCGCGATCCTGCCTTTTCTTGATAAACTGCCGATAATGTTCTCCTGATTTAAACGGAAATCCTTGGTGCTCATTTAAATCATTCCATGAAGGATTTTTAGTATTAAGTATTTTCTTGTATTTATCTCTATTATTTTTAAAATCTACACCAATAATATAAAGTTCATCTTTTGATTTTGACAATATAAAACCTCATTAATATTTATTTCACTTATAGCCCTTCATCGACTAAGGACTCCAAACTCCTATATAGCACTATAAACCCTGTAACCCTTATTACACAACACTTTTAAGTCATGTCCGTATTACGAACACAACTATCAAAAACAACCCTATTTTGACCATTATATGTCTTTAATACGGACACAAAAAGTTCTAAAAATGTTGCTACATAAGCACAGTTATTGATTTTGCTTCTATAAGTATCTACACGTTAACCTTGTTCTCTGTTGCGAATTGTTTTTCTTCTTTGCTGATATTTTGACCTTTAAAGAACAAAGAAGGAGAGATGTAATAAATGTTATTTCTATTATCTTTTGGATGCTTTTTAACAAATAAAATATTTTGTTCTATTAAATTATTTAACATTAAAGATACTTTACTTCTTCCCAAACCACTTACCTTGATGATATCTTTTTGAGTCATATATTTTTCTTCGTACATTAACTCATTATTTTCATAGTTTGCGTAAGTAGCTAACAGAGTTATTAAACCTAATTCTAATAAATCAATTTTTCCTTGCTCCATTAGTTTCCTCACCATCCCATCATATATTTTTGTAAAATGAGCACTACTATTCCATTTTATTTTACTATTATCTTTTATATATGTACTTACTTCAAATCCATCAATATTTGAACCACTTTCATCCTTATACAGTTGAACAGCATATTGAGAGAATTCGGTTATTTTCTGTTTTAATATATTAATTTCTTTTTGTCTTTCCAATGTTAACTACCCTCCTTGTGAAATAATCATGTGAAGTGAAAAAGACTTATCTATTAAGTCCTAATCATCATTTTAACTTTTCTAAAATTAGAAATAAACTCCTTTAGAGAGGTATTATTATTATATTCGTTTATTGCTGATTGAATATTATTATCTCTTTCGAAATAGAATATTGTACTATTATTTATTTTCTTTTGGTCTTTAACTTCATATCCTTTTGTCATTAACCAAGCAACTATATTAAGACTAGATGTTTGAAAAATATTATTATTCATGTAAAATAACCTCCTTTAAATTAAATAATCAAATCCTAAATATTGTGCGTTAGCGAAATATTTAGAAAGAGGACAACGCTTTGTCCGATACATTGCTTTCGTTGGATTTATTGTATTAAATTAAATTTCTATAAAATATCCACAATCAGCACACCATAATATTGTCTTACCACAATAAAACTTTAACCAGAAGCGATTTTTGAAACATACTGGGCATAGTGTATCTTCATTAATTGAATCATAAATATTAGTTTCTTTCATTGTTTGATCCTCCTTGTAGAGAATAAAAAGTCTTCCTAAAAACAGAAGTCTTAGTCAAATAAATTATATCAAATACAGTTTTTCTTGGATTGTTAGGTGATAGTTTTTATCTGGGATATACTATCAAACCCATTTAGTATGTTGAGGAAGTCACTCGTACCTCTGTTTCATCTTCAACATCTTGATTAACTTTAGACTTTTGATGAATTTCTTTAATTGTAATAGCATTTGTATTTTTTCTTTGTTATTCCTTTTCATAGGGAGTCAATTTGTATGTCTTAGAATCGTTATTAGCACTACAGTCATGTGGGGCTAGTAATTCCTTTATTTGTTTGAGTTCATTTAGAATTTCAGTTAGTATTTCATCCATTTTTTTTAACTCACCTCTAATATTTTAAATGTGAAGGTGAATCTACCCCTATAAATTCACCTTATTTGTAATTTGGCATACTCTAATTTCATCAGTCTCATTGCAGTATGCAATTTGTCTCTATCACTAAGTTTAAATAAACTGTGATTAACTCCATAGAGAACAAACAATGAGTGATGAGGGGAAATCTAATAATTTGTGCATCTATAAACCTCATACTCTTGTCAGAGCAATGCCTGTCTTGCAAGGACTTAATAACTTATGCACATGATTTTAGGGAAGGTTTGTAATTGCATTAACATTGACCTAATTTTATCAAGCCCTAAAATAAGTTTTTATTGTTGCTGTTTGGCTTATGCAATTTCCAAAAAATCATCACCACAACAATTTATAGAGGGAAGTTTAAATTTGCTCTCATGAGCATGTAGGTATATGATATCAGACCACAATAGCAAGGCGGTGTATCTTGCATCTCAGGTACTCTTTCGAGTGCGTCAGGAACCATTTCTGACCTTATTGTGGTTAGTTAAGGTATAAGATTAACCTCTACTAGATTCAAGATATTTACCTCTTTCATCTTCATAAAACATAAATATCAACTCCATTCATGCTCGTTAAACAAATTATTCATTATCTTCCGATTCTTCAGTATCCTCTTCCATTACATCTTCAACTTCCTCTTCTGTGAAAGAAAATTTAACATATTTTCCTGAGAAATTTTTCAATAACTCAATAAGATTTTTAACACCTTCATCTGGGATCGCTATTACTGCTACAGAATCTACAATTGTTAATTCGCCTTCAGATGCTAATTTATGTGTGATTTTCTTTGTTTCAGTAAGTTTAGATTTTGCCATTGTTTGATTATTCCACCTTTTAATTTTATTTTATTATTGTTATTATTAAATTTGCCTTACTCTTAATTTATATGGAGCCGAATGTCAGGATTGGACTGACGACCTACACGTTACAAATGTGTTGCTCTACCACTGAGCTAATTCGGCTTGTAATGTGCTACTTTTGCCTTATATCCAATGATATCTATTGAATATAAAGAATTACTGTAGTAGCACAAATGTTTATTATTTAACGTCCCTTAACTTTATCAGAAAGAACTTTCCCTGCTTTAAAATGCGGTGCTACTGTTGCAGGAATTGTCATTGGTTCTTTTGTTTGTGGGTTCCTACCAACACGTTCGGAACGATCTTTTACAGAAAATGTACCGAATCCCACAAGGCTAACTTTTTCTTTTAATACGAGTGTTTCCTCGATTACATCTAATACTGCTGTTACTGCTACTTCTGCTGCCTTCTTAGTCATTTCACCTTTGATTGCTACTGCTGCTACTAATTCTTGCTTGTTCATTTATTTTTATCCCCTTTTATTTTAAATTTTTATTTTTGTTATTAATATGTTATGATAAATTTATTCTTTATTGTTAATCTGAAACCTTGTGAGTGTCAGATTATGTAGTTAATATTGGTGCATTGTACTTTTTTATTAAGTACAAAGACCTCTCTTTAATGATTCGATTGTTTTAAACTAACCAAAATACATTAATATAATAACTTCCCTCCTTGAAATAATATTTAAAGAGGTGATAGCGAAACATGCTAACCCTGACTCCGTACAGTAATACAGACTGAGGGAATAAAATTGATTTTATTGCCTAATCATGCCAATCCATTTCACTGACCATTTTACTTATCTCACTACGATAATCTACAATCATATTAACTTGTGCTGCAATACTTTTATTTTTAAAATTCTCACTAACAACTGTCAATCCATTCCTATGTTTACAATATTTATTATCTATTTGTCTTGTAGACCCATCTAATAAAACAACAGTATCCTCTCCAATCCTAGAAATTAATCTTTCCATCTCAGAAGGAGTAAAATCTTGTGCTTCTGTAATAAATAGAATAGAATTACGCAAACTGCGAGATTTAGCAAATTGTATTGGCAAAACTTCAATTTTGTTATTTCTATTCATAAATTCACCAATACTATCTTCAGATGTAGTATCGCATAGAACTCCAAGAATCCCTTCGCTTTTCTCTAGTATGCCACCTGGTATTGCAGGATATGGTTTTCTATTATCTGGTGGCGAATCACTTTTTACAAAATACATTTTATTATATCTACCGTTATTATTACTTCCTAATTGTTGTAATGCCCAATGTAACATAATATACGATTTTCCAGCTCCGTAAATAGAATCTGTGATCATAATTTTAACATTTTCATTCTGGAGCATATGTATAAAAGCTTTCTGGTACAAATCTAAAGGCACTACAGCATCTTTAGAAGTAAGATATTTATTTGTTATAGGTTTTACTTTAACTTCTTCAAGATATTCACCATTCCATACATATAAATATTGCTCATTTTTTGTTGTATTATTGATAATTACATATTCATTTGGAAAACAATCAAGTTGATTAATTTCACTGTCTCTTATGTTTATGTATTCTCTATCGGTTAACCAAATTTCTCTAATACCATTATATTTTTCACTTTCATCATCTTTAAACTCAAATAAATCACAAGGTATCCCTACTGCAAAAGCTTTAATATATAAAGCATAATCATCTGTTAAAAATACAAATTCATTATCATCTTGCCATATTTGATATGCGAAACCGAGAATATAGTTGTCATTTTTGTGTTGTAAAAATCTATTCTCAAATGAAAAATCATAATATAATTCCACTTTAGCATTTTTTGATTTTGCTTCTTTTAATTTTCTTGTAGCATCTCTGGCCTTGTATCCTATTTCTAAACTTTTCTTTAGTCCATCTAATTCTTCTACAGTTATAATACTAGTTTTTACAAATTCATAATCCTCATATTTAAAGGATGGGTTCAACAAAACGTTTGTATCAACAAAAATTTTGTGGGGCAATATAAACCATTCCTCTGCTATTTATTTTACTACTTAGTATCATGAGACACTATTTACAATTTCCTCAATATTTACAAATTCATCATACTTAATCCTCAGTAACTTTATATCATTATTACTACAAGAATCAACTTTAAATTTGTCATAATAATCACCATTGTAAAACTCTATTAAATATTTCAATTTAGTTCTTGATTCATCTTCAAATACAGCATAGTCAAAGATATAATAGATTTTATCAATACCTTCTAATCTGTAGTTTTGAGAGAATATAGTGTTATTTAGATTGAAATATTGCTCTAATCTATCTTTTTTCTTTAGTTTTAAGAGTAGATTATAAATAGGTGGGGTTACATATCGTTGTTTACGTTTACCACTACTGAATTTTCCTATTACTACTAGGGATTCTCCATAATTTCCATGTTTTTGATGGATAATATTTTTAGAGATTAGGTATGACATTTCTTCTTTTGTGATTTTTTCCAATTTTTTATATTTGATGCTCCTTTGGAGATTTTATTTTTGTTGTTGATTTATTCTATAATTTACAAAGTGATCGACCACACCTTACAAATTATGAATATAATAGATTAAATATTGGTTGAAACCATTACTATAATTGCATTTCTATTATATTCATATATACAAAAATACATCAAACACTTGAAACACTTGTTAGAGTAGGATTTGCAAGTTTTTCTCCTTCGTCCACAGAACGTTTCTTTCGCATATGTTCACGATTTCTTTCTTTATGATTTTTATTTTCAGTCTCTTTTGCACACACCTTACAATATGTTTGAAAATTATTTGTAGGTATAAATGGAGAACAGCATTTTACACAATAATCAACATTTTCACCCTTATAGTTCAAATACTCAAAAACAAAATTATCATATTTTTCAATTGTAAATTCAGGTTCTTCTGATTCTTCAACAAAATTAACTTTTAATGTTACAAATACAGTTAAATCAAATAAATCTGTTTCTTTTAATTTACCTATATAATCTTCTCTTTGTTCTTTATCACTTCTAACCTTTGAATTTATAAACATCTCTTTAAAATTGTTGCAATAATATTCATCTTTTTTAATTTTCTTTTTTGATCTATATTTATCTATCTTACTTAATACTAAAGCAACAAAAGCAATTGTTTCTAATTTAATATCATTAAGAGATTCTATTTTATCAAGCTCACTCTTAGTTATAGGGATAGGTGGCATATTTAACAAAGTATTTTTCTTTTGAACACCATATCTTGACGCTTTAATTATCATTTCTAAATGCAATACTTCATTATATTTTGGTAAATACTTTTTACAAAATTCCTTTAATTTCACTTTTATTGCATCTGTCTTTAATCCATCTATTTTACTATAATACTTTGCTAATATTTTTAACTCCATAGTATATCTGTCCCCAATAAACCCCTTTATGAGCATTTTCTTAGCATATTCTAATTCATTAAATATCATATATAACCTCCTGTAATTTAAATTTATCTCCTAAATATTCAATTGACCCATTGTTATCTAAAACAGGAATAAAAACTTTTTCTTGTTTATTTTTTTCTATATTCACTAAAACATCTTTCCCAAAAACATCCCATAAGAAATCTTTCTTATCTTTTGGATGCAATTCATAAGTTATTTCTGTTGCATAATTTATTAATTCTGAGGTATTTGAACATATTTTATATGCCTCTATGCGTATTTGTTTATAAAATAATTGTAAATCATCATAAGATTCTTCGTCATATTTGTCTTTTGTATATGATCTTTGTTTAGTTTTTTCATGAATTCTTTTCTTTCCACAAAAATCTTTATATAGTTTTAAGACTTTTGAAAATGTTACATCGTTTTTCTCTACATCTTTGTCTTTTAACACTTCTACAATATCTGCATTATTGCCTACATTGACATCTGTTTTTATATCCTTGCAAGCAGATTCCATATGCCAACACAATTTGTTCATTACGCTTGGAGATATACTAAGTGGTAGATTATGATAATGAAATCTCATATAATCATTTTCTTCTTTGGTTTTTCTTCTCTTTTCTTTTAATTCTTCTAATGATAATTTAAAGATCACTTTACAATATAAATTAGCTTTATCTATATATTCTAAATATTTCTTTCTATATTTAGGATATATCCACCCCTGAAAATATGGTTTTTTATGAATAACTAATTTATTGAGGAATTTCTTCTCTTTTATTGATTCTAGCGTATCTTTCTCTTTTCCCTTAATTACATTTCCATCTTCATCACATTCATCTTTGTATCTAATAGTTTGGTATGTAATCCAATCTTTAGGAAAATCTTGCACCTGTACCCCTTTCGATTTATCTATTGCATTTCCTTGGAGCATACGAGTTATTTTTAATCTTTCTAATATTGTGTTATGTGATTTTCCTCCTTTGTGAAATTGTTCTAACATAGTATACATATCAGTAGAATAATTAGTAATTGTTCCAATATCATTACTAAAACTTAATAAGTCTGCTTGGAACATTGCATCCTCTGTAAGTTTATCAATTGGAGCAGTTTTCTTTTCATATGTAATAGGCAAAGTATCTTTATGAGTACATCTTAAAAAGACTGGACTACTGGAAGTAAATACCAAATCTAGGTCAAAATCTGAATCTGCGTGACGAATTGTGTCTAATCCTAGTGTTGGATAAATAATACCAGTCGTTTGATATCTATACCAATGATTAACTGCATTGTGATTTTGAAGATTTAATACATTGTGTTCTGAGTAATGGGTTAAAGGACTTCTACATGCATCAACACTTGTAATATTTTTATTATTCCAATATGCCGAATAATGTTCTCCTTCATTAAGCAATCCAGTACAATCTTCTGGTTTTTCTCCAAATATATTTTGACATAAACTAAACGGATCTGCCAACATCGTTTGGTAATTTCCTTGGACAAGAACTTTTCCAGCATATGAATGTTGAATCTTTTTTCTTATACTGTTCATTATTTTAGTTTGTATGTAAGTATCTTTTGCTAAAGTATTGTTTAATAAAATTGCTTTTACAATAGGATTATGAATATCATCTATATTTTCTATTTTTTCTATACCTTTGCCTAATAAATATAATGCTGTCTTGATAGCATCTGCACCTAAAATATCTTCAAACCAATCTACATTGAATTTGCAAAGTTCCTCAATATCCTTATCTTCCATATCTAACGTCTGCAAATACTGATAATTTGTCAAGCAATAATTGTTGTTGCGTTGGGGAGCAACGTGACATACTCCCCATGATAAATTATTATCTTCGCAATTTTTAGTAAATTCCTCTAGTGATTTGTAGTTTTTCCACAACTTTAGTTGACTAGTCGTTAGAAAAATATCGTAATCTCTAGAGTCTCTTTCTACGCCCCACGCATCAATAAATTTACATGTTCCAGAAATTTCATTAGTGTACTCATCTACTGGGTAGGAAATTAGCATCCCTTTAATATAAGAATTTCTTATTCCGAAAAATCCTGGAATGTAATCATCAATCTCTAAATCCTCAGCCCATAGCTTTGCACCTCTAATAGTTAAAATACCTTCGCCGTCATGAGGCTTCAAGTCTATAGAATGATTATCTAACTCTTCTACCCAAGTTTTTTCTTCATCCTGAAATACAAAATCTACTTTCCTTTTAATATTTACCTCTAAGTCTTTTACAACACAGAATTTTAAGTTTCTTACTTTGTATGTACTACTTGAATAAAGGGCAAAATATGCATTGAACTTATTCGCACTGAAGTCTTTTTCATTATCATATCCATTTTCCAATTTTGATTTTATTCTGTTAATGGTTTCTTCTTCAACAAAAATAACTTTACTGTTGCGGGAATGACCACTTCCACACATAAATCGTTTAAACGACTTATCGTTTACAGTTATACTATCAGCAAACATATTCTTATATTGACTATTTGAGTTTATATTTGTTACAATTACTTCTGGAACAAATAATATATCATCAATTTGTTTTTGAATTTTTCCCAATGCTTTGATATTAGAATCTGATGATTTTTGGAATTTAATTGTTTTTTTAAGTTTATTTAATTCTTTAAGTTTTTCAGTATCAACCCCTATGTGATTTCTAATTTGTCTAATTAATTCACTATCTCCAATAGATATTAACTCTTTATTCTTTCTTGCTTGATCTGTAGTTAGGGTTATATTGTATTTATACTCTTTTAATCTAGAAGATTTAATACGAAAAACATAGAATTGTTGTTGCTTAATCAAATTTTATCCTCCTTAAATTATGTTGTGTATATTTTTAATACCTACGTCCCTTAGTGCCTCAATAAATGTCTTAATATACCAAGGTTTTTTCTCATTATATTCCGTTGCAAAATCAATATTTAGTCTAATATTTAGGGAACTATTTGGGAATTTATCACCTAAATAAACTATAGGATATAGAAGTTTGTGTATTTCCTTATTGATTTCTTCATCCGTAATTTTTTCAGCACAATATATTTCATTGCTGTAGTTTTTATAATATTTTGTCAAGAAATTTGATTTAAAATCTGATACTTTATTTTTCAATATCTCGTTTATTTTATTTGCTGTATTTAAAAAATCATATCTTAACAAATGTTTAGTATTAAAACCCATATCTCTAAATGATAAATTAATATCAGGATTATTAAGATATGTAGGAAACTTATAAGTCGGTTTATTTATATAAGTGTCTATCTCATAAGAATCTTCAGTCTCAGTTATATAAATATTTTTGCCTAGCGACAAGTCATTTATTTTGATAAGTTTACAATTTCCTTGATAATTATAGAATGCGTTATAATAATTCTTTGCAACTGGACTTTTTTCATGTAGAAACCCCCATCTACCATGTATAATAAATTCAATTCCTCTATAGTCTTTAAAATATAGTAAGTTTATAAATTTATCATCCAATACATAATCAATTTTATGAAAAATTATCTTATCTTTATTTTTGTCAAAAATATCTGTTATCTTACTAAGAATTAAATTGAATTCATTATGCTCTTTATTAATTTCATTTATTAATTTTTCTCTTTTCATTTCCTCTTCTTTAATCAATTCCTGTTTTCGTTCTTCTATTTTGATATCAATAAATTCAGAAATGAAATTAATGATTGTATCTTTATTCTCTTCTTTAAGAATATCTAATTTCAATTCTTTATTTTCGAATTTAATACTGTTTTTATAAATATACAATTCACTTCCCATATGTGCTTGGTGACTATACATATAATATTTAGAAATATTAACACTTTTTACGTATGTATCATAAGAACCGTTATAAATTTTTATACCCAAGTCACCTTTATATTTACCCTGATATATATCTTCTACCAATAAACAAATTTCACAACTTTTATCGTAATACGGTTCTATATCAATAAAATTATCAATATTTGTCTTAAGTAAGAATAAAAACTCATTTTTACTATATTTATCCACGTTTAAATTTAATTCAATACCAAAAGAGTGTGCAATTTTAAAATTAATAACATCATACTCAATATTCTTTTTGTTTTTTCTACTAATCTTCTTTTTACTAATTAAAAAGTATTTATTGTATTTAGTGTCTTTAAAATCTATAATTATAGTTTTTGATAATTTCTCAAATAAATCAACTTTATAATTAATGTAATCTTCATATATTGGCACACATCTTTTCTTGGACAATATCATAAAAATTAAGTCCTTTTCATCTTGTTCAGCATAATCAATATAATTTGTCAATTGCTCAATATTAGTTTCTCCTCTTTTGTAATTAATTGTTTCCATCCAAAACCAATCAAGTTTTTTAATTCTTTCCCTTATTTCGTTGTCAATGATATTGTTTTTACATATTCTTTCTTTAAATTGACCAACAGTATCATAATACAAGTCATTCTTCTTAGTATTAAAACATTTTCCTTCGTAAAACAAAGCTTTAAACTCATATTTTGTCTTATTAAGACTAGCACTCATTAATGCTTTTAAATCTACCTCTACTACTGGATTACCTAGTTCTAACCACTTATCCATATAGTCTTCAACTTTCTTCTTGTTAGTATAATTCATTTCAAAGTAAATACTTTTACCACACTCAGTAATAATAGTAATATCAGGTCGATAAATACCAAACTCAGTTCTATAAAATTGCTCAATCAAGACTTCTTTACATTTGTACTCATTTTCTATGTCTGTCTTAATAATAAAACTATCTCCATTCACTAGAATCTTGTTTTTGAACCAGTAGTGAATAGCTGACTCGTTACTACATTTACTGGCATCAAAATGAGAAAAATGTGAAGACACTTGTGCTACTTTGCCGGTTTTAGTTTTATTATCAATTGCTACTGGTCTTACTTCTGAACCACATACTGGACATGTATATTTATTATTGCGATCTTCTTCAACCATATCAAATATAATTGTAATATCGCCATTCTCGTCATTTGCCCAAAATAATTGTACATCACTATTAATCAATTAATTATTCCTCCTACTTCTTCAAACTCTTCCAATCCCTCTGCCCACTCTAATACACTAATAGCATTATTAAATATATCTTTACTCAACTCACCTATACTTTTATTTTTGTTCTCATAAAAATCACACCGAATAGTATTTCTTTTACTCTGCTGTCCATTTGTATTCAAATACGCCCAAGGATTTAAATCTTGATCATACATATAACTTTTTGGTAAACTTGGAAACACATAATCTTCTGCAAAAAATATGTAACTACTTGAATATTCATCTGCGTAATGACCGCTACAGCAATACTTAGTCCTATATCCTTTCCTATTCAATTCAGCAATCGCTGGAACAAATAATTCATCAACTTCTACTACATCTCCATAGCACTCTTTAACCTTACACGTATTATTCTTTATTGTTTTCTGATTATAAACTTTGTAACAATTCAAACATAAAAGCATTATAATTCCTCCTATTTATTATTTCCAACCAACGCATCATATCAGCATTTAGCAACGTTGGTTGGTTTTCTAAATTACGTTAAAACTCACCTTCTATTGTAATTGTTTATGTAATATCCCTACACTCCACAACATCAATCCTATGATACTTAGCGCAATCCAAACAATAAATTAAATCATCATCTTTTCCAATAAAAATATCTTCAACTCTAATTAATTCTTCTTTACAGATTGTGCAATTTTCAGAAATATAATCTAACTCATCCTCTACCTCCTTATGAGACAATACTTTTTGCTTTGTCATTACTAATTAATTCCTCCGCAATTTCAAAGTTAGTATAATCTTCTAATATTAATTCAAGTTCATTATCTACATTCTTAAACAACTCATTTTCTAATTGAAATGATCCAATACAACATCCTTCAACCTTATGTGATTTATCCCTACACATATGTAGATTACCCATTCCATTAAATGTTGTAGTAGAATTGTATACTCTGCCTACCACTCTAATTAATTTACTGACTGATGAATCTCTATTAAAAATTTCCTCTAAGATGCTTGTTATTGATGTTTGTTCCTGTGATGTTTTATCTTTTATTATATAATCCATTTTTGATGAGTTATTTTCATTTAGAGTGAGAAGACCATTTAGATAATATGATTTCATTTTATTACCTCTTTCTAATATTTATTTTATTTTTGTAATTATAAGAAAAATACTTGGGTTGATATCAACTTTTAAGGTCGATTTAATATAATCTTCACAATGTACCTCAAACCTTACTGTCACAATGGTTGTAGAGATTCCATAGGATTAAATTTGTGGTCATAATTAAGGCAGTATGCCACGACAAAATTTTTCTAGAGTAATCTTACCCTAACCAATTTTAAGTGTCTTAAAAGACTTTTTAAATTGATTTTTTATGTATTAGTAATATTATTATTTTTGTGTTTTGGATTCTTTAAGTTTTAATTTTTCTCTATCTGCCTTTAATTTTAGTTTGTAATCTTTGAGTTGTTGATTGCTACCCATTGTCATTATCTTACAAATCTTATGTATTTTATGTAAATCTTCCTCATTAAAAAGTAGAATTGCTTCTTCGCTAACATCTCCACTTATGTAATTCCATACCTTAATTCCTGCTGATTCAAACTTTGGCATTAAACTATTTACAGAACTTGTACCAGATGTTAGTAGCATTGCTAAAACTGAATCTGAATATCTATATATTTGGTTAGACTTAAACTTTAGATATGTATCGTCTAAGTTTTTTGATGGTTTTCCATCTGTGTTAGCCTGATGTTCTATATAATATGTACCTATATATTTAAGAATTTCTTTTTCACCTCCTTTGCCACTTAATTATTATAATATTATTTTAACAATATGCCAAATAATTATTTATACTTTATAAACTTATGTATTCTATTGAATCTTCTTTGTAACTCCTCTCTTATCACGATATTTCTTAATTATAAAATCAAAGAATTCCCTTTTCATATTAAACATTTGTAAACCTAAATCAAATACTTTCTCCCATACTTTTAATAGAGCGATTATTAACACTCCACTGGTGGTTATTAGGGATAACCCAATAGTTACTTTGATTAGATTATCTGTGATTATGTATTCCATTTAATTACTTTACCTCCCTTCTCTAAGTAACTTATCCAAATACTCAATAGTATCAAATAAATCCTCTAATATATTTCCCTTCTCTGTATTAATCGAAATATAACCATATTTATTACATATATCAGAGAATTCACAGTATGTTGGATCATTTTCTTTACATTCCATGCATTTATTTGGGTTTCTTCATCTTCTAGGTCTTGAGAGAATAGTAATTGTTTTAGTTTTGTTAGTTTATTTGTGGTTAGTATGCTCATTTATTTTTCACCTCCTTTATATTAATATATTTTATTTATTAGATTTTTAGGCAAGGGGTGGGTTTGTAAGTATTGTGATGATGAATGTGTAAAATATACCGCCCCTTGCCTCTATATACAGTATAACTTATTATATATACAATGTCAAGGATATTTTATTTATATATTTAATAAACATAAAATCATCTCTTCTTAATAATCCAACTAATCTTATTTGCTTTCACAACAGTATGTACATCAAACTTAGTTATCAATACCTTATCATTAGCCCACCATTCATTTTTTAACCAATCTAATTGTTTCTGAGTTGCAGGTTCATATTTCCACTTTGCTTTTCTGTCAAGGAATGTAGAATATTTTCTTGATGCATATTTTTCAGCTTCTTCAATTAGATTAATTAAATTATCATCTTCAGATATGTAGTCCTTAGTGTTTATTCTATTAGTGGTATCAACCATGTATAGTTCAAAGGAATTCTCTGATATATTCTTATAAATTGCATAATGTAAATCAGATGTAATAGACAATGCAAATATTTCATTATCACACTTATACCAATTGAAATATGCTTCAGAGAAATACTCATTCATATTAGTTTTAAATAGTTTCAACTCTTCTGCAATTAATTTTAATCTCTCAATTTCTTTTTGTTTTGTTAGTTCTTCTCTTTCTAATTTTTCTGCTTTATTCTTTTCTTCACGTTCAATTGCTTCAGTTAATGTTTCTTGATCTTTAATTTCTACACCAAAAATATCTGTCATAGTCATTAAGTCATATTTACGCACAATATCAACTACATCAATTACTAGACAATTTTCTTTACCTTCTGATGTTCTGAGTCCACGACCTAGACATTGCACGTAGAGTATCTTACTCTTTGTCGGGCGGGCAAACAAAAGTGCATCTACCTCATTTTTGTCGTACCCCACAGTGAGAATTCCGCAATTTACAATCACTGGGAGTTTTCCACTATTAAATCTATCCATAACCTCTTCTCTTTTAGAATCTTCAATAGTGGAATCAATATAATCACAATCAATACCATTGTCATTAAATACTTGAGAAATATCTCTTGCGTGTGCTATACCTGATGCGAACACAATCGTTGATTTTCTGTCAGAAGCATATTTTATATAAGATTTTACAATAATATCATTTCTATTATCTGTATTCACCGCATCTTCTAGTTGTCTTTGATTAAATTCTCCTGCTATAGTTTTAACACCAGACAAATCAGTGTCAGAGTGAACATAAATTGCTTTGGGTTCACAAAGATATTTATTATTAATCATTTCTAATATTGGTTTTTCGTAAATTATTCCATGAAATACTTTTGTCATATCAGGTGAGTATGGAGTAGCCGTTAGTCCAATTACCTTTATATTGGGATTTAATTTGTCTAATATTTTCTTTATCTGACCACAGGCTTGGTGTGCTTCGTCGAAGATTACTACTTCAAAATCTCCATATTCAGACATCTTTTCAAGTCTTGTAGATTTAGAACTAGTCAACGACTGCCTCGTTCCAATAACTATTTTATTGCTTACTTGATTAAGTGATGCCTGAACAGACCCAATATCTAGATCAGGATTTGTATTAAGTAATTTCTCGATAGTCTGTTTTCGCAAAATTGTACTCTGAATAATAATCAAAACACGCCCAACTGTTGCATTTGCTATTGCAGACATAATCACCGTCTTACCACTGGCTGTTGGAAGAGATATTATCCCATTAAAACCAACCTCTAAGTTTTTTACTGCCTCTACACTTTCTAATTGATATGGACGTAATTCATATGCCATTTAATTTTATTCTCCTTCAAAATCATTTTATTTATTTTATAATTCAATTGTGGAAGGTGCAACGCACCGACACCCAAGGGAAATGCTCCCACGCTGGCATTTTCATTGTATACGTTCCTGCTCTCGTTTCGTTCTCTTTAATTGTTGTTAATATGTATGCACTATATCTCATTGTTTATCTCTCCTTTATTGTTATTTTATTATTTAGGGGTACACATTATCCTATAGTCTTATAATAGGAGAATCTACACCCCTACTTTAAGATAATTTTATCAAATAATAATCTTTCCCTTCTCTAATAGTGTTTGTTTTGTTGAATATCTCTTTAATTGTCTTATTTTTCTTAACTCCCTTCCAATCATTGTTTGTAAAATTACATGATTCTTTTACTATACTTATATTTACCTTTTCTCCATCCCAATCATTGTACCATTCTAAAAATCTTTGAGGTATTGTTTTTGTGCCATCCTTAGTTTTTCTCCCTTCAATTTTACTTTCCTTAAATTCCACCAGTTCTTCATCAATTACATTAATTAATTCTCCCTTTCTAGGAAATAATTGCTCTATCATTTTCAATATAATATTCTTAATTGCAAATACATGAGCAACAATTTTATCATTGCAACTATATTTTCTTAATTTTGTTCTATGAATTTCTTGATAAAAATCTGTTACCATTGCAAAGTATTTATATTGATTAAGACTTTCATATCCAAACTCCCAATTCTTATAATTTGTACCATAATCATAACCATTATATTCCGATATACTTCTATCCTTAATTTCTAATTGTTCACTCATACTTACTGCTTTTTCTAAATTAGAACATTTATTTATTACTCCATCCCAATTAACATATATAGATAACCATTGGATTACATACTCAAAATCAGGCATTGTATGCCATCCTAACATAAACATATTAACACATTCTTGCATATTATTTTTACCTTTTGTTCCACCATAATAATATACTTCAAAGTCATTTAATGTAGGAATATAATCTAAGTGCTTCAATAGTCTATATAAATAACTTGCCACTCTTTGATAAGTTACTACATAAGTTTTCTTAGTAAATCCAATTCTCATCTTATTATTAATAAATGAAGCACATGCATTAATTAAATGATTCTTTTCTCTAAAGGTTGTCTGAGTTAATTTATGTTTATTATATACATTTATTGTAAGATTATCATATGATCTTGTATTTTCTATGTCTAGATACTTTATACTTCCTTTGTTATACATTCCTAAATACTGAGGATCATATAATGCAGTACCATCAAATATTATTGTTTTGAATGTGTCACAGTATAATTCCTTCAAGTCTCTACTACCTATTGTACATATAAATTCTATATTCTTTTGATAGACATAGAAACCACCTAATGTTAGTATTGTATGTATATGTTCAAGTTCTCTTTTATTCTCAAATCTCATATATTTATCCCATAAAG
>Ga0209000_1000955_pt1 | contig 21034 bp, 22 predicted proteins | sample RifGroD2_FD_183998 | JGI IMG/M metagenome (GOLD analysis project Ga0209000, IMG submission 183998) | Groundwater microbial communities from Rifle, Colorado, USA - Groundwater D2 (SPAdes) (version 2) | ecosystem: Environmental > Aquatic > Deep subsurface > Groundwater | place: Rifle, Colorado...
GCATAACTTAATTTCCCTTTAATGTTTTCTAATTTGCGTGAAATAGCATTACCTTTCTTATCTTTAATATATATTATTATTTTCTCATTACCTTGAATCCTTTTACGTCCAATACATTGGATTATGCTTGATAAGTCAGCAATATCTACAATCATGTGTTTAATAGATTCGTCCTTAATATTAACCCCACAGTCCATAACTTTTGTAGTACATAAAACTTGTTCTTCAAATCTTTCATTCTCTGAAATGTAATCCATAATTTCAGAATTTACATATTGAGAATAATCATGATTGTTTTTTGAGCAATAAAATACACATGATTTAAGTAATTTACTCATCTCATGTGCCTTAGTAGCATTTGTAAAATATATTGCTTTTTCATCAGGAGGCAAATCAAATAATAATTTCTTAACTACATCATCATTTTCATAAAAATAAAACTTCTCTATAAAGTCGTATTCATTTTTGATATGATAATGGTCAATTTCTAATTTTAATTCATCTGTTAAATAACTTTTAATAAAATATGCTGTTGCTGTCATGAATATCTTGATTCCACTTTGTCTCATTACCCAATTAAAAGATACATCGGTCTCATGAATAAATTCACTTTCTTCACAAAAATGATGTGCCTCATCACATATAATATAATTATAACCTTCAAATTCTATAGTATTATTGGTTAATGCTAATTTAGCTATATTTTGGTATGTTGTGATAGTGATATTATCTGTGTCTATTCTTAATAATTCTTTTTCTGATTGAGTTTTAATTAGTGTCCTGTTAACCAACAATAATATTTTCTTTTTCTCGTTGTGTCCTGATAATGTATGCTTAATAAAATGAGTCTTACCTCTACCTGTTGGCCCTTCTATAAATACTATTGTTTTTGAATTCCAGTTATCAATATCCTCACTTGTAATAATATCACTGATGTATACTGTTTCTTTATCTTTGCACATAATATTTGAATTCCTCCTCTTGATCTAGGTATTTGAATAATTGAATATAACTTTATTTATTGCATCTTTGTCCATTGAATATTTTCTCATTGCATTTCTAATTTCTTGTGATTCTTTGAATATGAATACATTTAGATTAGGATTTTTTAGATCGGTTCTTTTGTCAATTAGGATAAATTTACGAATCATCAAATAACCTGCCATAGCTTGTGAATGGATTGTGACTACTGGAATTTTTTGTTCCATTAATAATCATTCCTTTTTAATTTATTTTTAAGATATAAAAAGAGGTTTGCGTAAAAACACAAAACTCTAAAAGTGTTGTTATATAAGGGTTTCTAAATCCGTAACTTCCTATAAAAAGTTAGTTTTCTGGGATTGGAAATGAAAGATGCACCTATTAACTAAATGCATCTTCAACATCATCTGAATTATCTCTAATCACATAAATCTCACTAGTTGCCGAGCTGACATGGCCTAGCAAAGCCTGTACAGATTTTATATTTTTTCCTTCATGAATTACAAGGTTCGTAGCCCGTTGTTCTCTTAGCTGATGTGGGTGTACTCTTCTATTTATAACTTTGCTAAAATCATCCTTGCACCAATCATTAAATAGTCCTTCTCCTGCTTGCTGATATTTACCGTCTCTCTTAATTGCGAACACGTAAGGACAATCATCATTTCCTCTAAATTCTAACCACTTATTAATTGCATCTAAAGCCTCTTTGGAGAATTGTAACTTTCTAATTTTTCCAATAATACCTTTACCTTTACAGCGAATCTCAGACGTAGTATAAAATGTAATCGTATTTATTTCTTCTGTTCCATCTTCATTTTTAATAATCTTTTCCTTAATGATAGGAGGATAATCAACCACTTCTTTAAGCAACTGTCTCGACTCTGCTCTTCTACAGCCTGTCGAATAAGTAAACTGCAAATATGCTAATTTTTGCCATTGTTCACGATCCTCAAGATTTTTTAAAAGTAATTCCCATTCTTCTGCATTCATTGGTTGTTTTACATGTAAATCATTAGAGGGAGGTGCTGTTATTTTCTTAGTTATGAAGTTTTTGAAGGTAGGATGCTCATCTTCATAATATGTAATTATATATCCATTTAAAGAACTAATTGCTGCACGTTTTAGTCTAACTCCTGAAGATGACATCCCTCTTCTTACAAGAAAATTTTGATATTTTAAGAAATCTCTACTTTTAATTTCTAGTAATGATTTGTCATCACAGTGTTCGTAAACCCAGTAGAAAAAAATTCTGAGCGCAGAAAAATATTGTCTAATAGTTTTTGGCGATAAAGAAGTTGATTCTTCTAGGAATTCTGTGGTAATTGTTCTATTAAATTTATTAAGTTTATTCCATTGCTCTTCTGTAACCGTAGGGAGTTTGTCTGCAATTTCTGCCATTGGTTTAAATTCACTTCCTTTATTCATTTTATTATTTTTACTAATTAAATATCTTCTTATAAGTTTCATCTTTCAAATCACTAGGAAACAATATGTAATATTCCACTCCTAATTCCCTTAACATATCTTCTTTTTCCATAAGTTTTAATCTATATTTCTCTTTAGATTTACTATTCAATGGTCTATCTCGATAATACCATTCTTGATAATCTCTAAGCATTCCTGCAATTTCAATGTATATTAATCTTCCTTTATATTTTATTACATAATCACAATCCATCATCCCTTTATAATTATCAATGAAAGTATTGTATCTTACACTTCTATTATAATCTGAGTTAAATATTAAACTAATGTTTCTCAAATAATTTGTAAAATCATATTCAAACTGAGAAGAAGTAATTTCTCCATTATCATAATGATAAACCATTCCATTTCCTGCTTTTAAAAACTTAAATCCAATACTATAAACATAATCACTAATTGACATATTTAATTGCTCATGAAATATTTTATTATATGTACTATAACTCATTGTAAAATCACAATTATCAATATCATCTTTAGATATGGTTTTTCTTTTTTCTTCGTTTTGAATTTTGTTGCAAAGTATTATAATATCTTCTTTTAATTGTTCAAGTGGTCTAGATAATTCTTTGAGATTTTTATGAGTAATAATAAGTCCTAATTCTTCCTTCATTGCGTTCATAGATCCCCAGTATTTATTGATTGTTCTGATTCCAATCTCATTTTCTTTTGGATTATCAAAATCATCTGAAATTAATGGTCTATCTAATTTATCTTGCATATGTTTAATTACTAATATTACTTCTTCTTTTGTTAATGTATTTGCCCTACCTCTTGTATTTATGTCATGCTCTTCTTTTTCTGTTAATTCAAACCCACACAACTTTATTAAATTAGCAAAATCATTTCCAAAATGAAAAATATATGTTTTATATGATGATAAATTATTCTTCTTTTTAAATGTTTGGATAATGCTAGATGGTATCCCATTTATATTTATATATTCTTTCAATGATTCAATCAATTGTGATGGCGTGTATTTAAAATATGTCGTGTCTAAATTACAATACTTTTTTAAATCATTAATAGTTCCAAAAACATTATATATGGTTATTATTGTTGGAAAATCAGGATTAATTTTAGACTCAGCGTTTATATGTTTTGTTTTCGGAATACATTGAAGTTTGTTTGCTAATTCTAAGTAATATTTTGCTATCTCTTCTTTAGGCATAATTTTCTTTGGTATATAATTAGTAGTGCCTAGTTCAATTGCTTTCTGTGTTGAATGTTTCATACAAGCATCTTTATTTATTACATCTTTTTTATGCCTATGATAATTATCCCAAGATGTTTTGATTACATCATTAATTCCATCTTCGACACAGTAATCACAAATATATTCAATTTCTTGTTTGCATTTATCTGGCAAGTCATTCACATTAACTATTATTTTTGTTCCTCGTTTGACTATCATTTTGCCATTTTGATTTTTAACTCTAGGAATCTCATAACCTTTTTCTTCATAGTGATTGATATTTATTGAACCTAAAACCACTTCTACCTCTTTTGTTATTAACATCTTACACAACACCGTCCTTCATGTTATTTGTCCTCCAAAAAGTAATAAGCAGGAAACCAATAGGACAATTGGCTTTTCAGGTAGCTCTCCCTATCCTGCCTTGTATAACCTAAATTTGTCATACAACAAAGAAAGACACTTCTTAATGAAATGTCTAAAGTTCTATGACAAATTAAATTATTTTATAATTTTTCTTTCTTAACCCTAACCTTCTTCTCCTTCACAACAACATCCTTAACCCATTCCAACATCCCCGTCTTAATATAGTAGGTTAAACATACTGCGAATGCGTCACTTTCATCCTCATTCTTAAAAACAACATCAGGATATCTTTTTTTAATTTCATCTTGCACTTGTTTCTTTGTTGCATTTCCACCTAAAATTGCTTCTTTTACAGTTTTAGGAGGGTAGTATATTTGCTCAGTGTCGTAAAAAATAAGGTTTGTAATCCCATGGACTCGATAAATAACTTGAGTTGCCATATTAAATCTACTAAATCCTCTCTCAATTACAATTGTTTTGGTAGGATAATTTGTTTTTAATTCAGCCATCTTGGTTGCAATCACTTTCAACCTTTTACCATGAGATTGACTTTTCTTTGTAGGTATAGAATCAATTAATACAGGATTCATATTTTCATCAAATATACAAAATCCTGTTGATTCCATAGATAAATCATAAGCATGTATGTAATTTTTATTATTAATTATCTCAATTCACTCCATATCAAACAAAGGCACAACCAAAATATGATTATGCCTTTGTTATTATTTATTTATTTATTTTACAAGCTAAATATCTCAACCATTAAACTTAAACCAAAACATCATCAATCATTATGTACCCCTTTTTAATAAGAAAATTCCATAACCATTGAATTCCTTTTGGAGTAACCTTAGTTGTAGATGACATTTTCGTACCACCATATCCATTGTCAAATGTACTAGTCTTCAACACAAAACATCCATTATCAATATATTTCTGTCTAGGATTATTTTTCTCAGAACCATAGACCATTAATATTTCATGTTCCCTGAGAATTTCAAAAAGTAGGGTTCTTCCAATTGATTTTCCCTTTCTTAATTTCTCATTGAACAATTTTGCCACTTCTCCAATATTGACTTCAGCATCACAAATGAATAATCTATCTGCCATTGCTACTTTAGGTTTCTGTTCTGCTATAAGTAACTTTTGTTCTTGTATTTTATTTTCTGAAGCGATTCGTTTAATTCTTTCTTCTTTTAACTGTGTAGCTAATTGAATGATAAAATCTGGATCTGTCAAAGTCTTTTCTATTACTTCTTCCGTCATATAAGCACCATTTTTACGAATAGATTTAATAACTATTTTAACTTGCTTCTTAAATTGTTTAGCAATTGGTTTTCTGCTTTGCATGAGAACTTCATACATTCCATCTTCATTAACAAACCATGTTTCTTGTACTCCTCCAAGGGTAGACACATTATGTCGAGCCTTTTCTTCTTCATCAAGTGACTCAATTAATCTACTTGATTTAGATATATCATATTCAATCCATTCTGCTATTTCTTTAACCATGAATAATGGATTTTCAAAAGTTCCATATATTCTAAAAGTTTTACCTAATATGATTTGTTCACTAATTACTGTTAACACATTATTATTTTCCATCATTTTAATTCCTTCTTTCATAATTATTATTAATCACTTATAAAATACTATTTCTTCCTTGGTCTGACACACCACTCGCAGTACGCTTCATAACTTTCTTTTCTTGAAAATTTATACCAGACCTTTTTTGTTTCTGGATGTACGCCTGTTGCCTTTATTACAACACCTTTATAAGCGTAGAAATTGGCTTGGAGTGGGTTATAAACGTAAATATAACCATCTTGATCTTTTTGTTCTTTTAATTGCTCTGTCATTTTAATTTCACTTCCTTTCATTTTATACTTTGAGACACATAAAAAGAGCACCAAATTAATAATGCTCCTTCAATCAATCACAAAATATTAAATTTCCTCACATCCCACCAAAGTAATATTTTAAACTAAATAAAATGCGTAATTAATTATTTACTCTTCATAGGTTATTATTGCTCTAAACGGCTTTCCTAATATAGTAGTAGCTGAACTTCCTGGATAAATAGTCAAATTAATATTGTCTATATATGTGAAATAATAATGAAGATCCGTTGGATGGTCGCCATTATTAGGTGGAATTAAAATGTTGTCAGCTCCTGATTCTACTATCATTTGATATCCAAGTATTTTTGATTTCGTTAATCCATGAGGATAGTTACCAAGAGTAAGAACTGTGCTAGGTGTTGTTCCTTCTATTTTTTTCTGTTTAATAGCAGGAGCATCATTTCCTAATTTTGTATATCCATTTACTACAAATTTTGCCCCATTTTCTAATGCAAAATTTATATCAGTTTCGCCATCACCCATAAAACCTAAACGAGTACCATCACCTTTTCTCCATTCAAAGAAACCAGTTCTGATTGGAGAACCATCAGTATTCATAGTTACATAACCATTAGTTCCATCAGCAGTACTAAATGTTTTATTACTTAGTGTTTGAGCGTCAGTTGTTCCAACAATACTACCACTAGGTAAACTTTTACCACTATCAGTTACAGTATCACCATTTGTTCCACTCCAAGTAACAATATTACCATTGACATTATTAGCAATCTTCTTAACTTGTGCATCATTAGTCACATTGCCTAATCCTACATCGCCTTTTACTAAAGTAACATCTCCTGTTTTGCCAGAAACAGAAGTAACTGCTTCATATGCATCAACTTTATCCCAAATAGTACCATTTGATACAATCCAATCTCCAATAGTCCAATCTGAAATACCATCAATTAAAGTAGTGCCAGCTACGTTTACTTTATAGTAATATCCTTTGTTTAAAGTTGATGCAACAGGAATGGCAGGAGTATTTGTATTTGCATCCCAAAGTGATTGAAAATTCAAACCTCCTAATATTGCATCAGGAATTTGAGAAGTAGTAAGCTTTCCACTATTATCTAAAGTTGCAACTCCATCAGCAACTCCCATTTCTGTACGTTTAACTTGTGTATCGTTTGTTACATTATCTATGCCAACAGCTATAGTTCCATTTTTATCAGGTAAATCATAAACTCTTGTAGTTCCTGAAGTTATAGCAGATGTATTAAATTGTGCATTTTTAGCAGTATTAGTAGAATCTTTTATTAATGTCGAACTTTTAATAGAATTAAATTCAACATCATTTGTTGTATTTATTGGTTGGTCTGAATGATAATATAATCCACTTCCACCACCAATTAATCCTACCAATCCATCATGACTAGTAACCGCACTTGCTGCAAATATTGTATCAAATGCACTATCAATTTGCGTTGCAGCAACAGCATCCTTTTGTACAATAATTCTACCAATTAACATTCCATTTGTATAAAAAGAAGCAGGAATATTGTTTGGTAATTGTGAAGTTTTTACAGAATTTAAATCATAGTCTTCATTACCTAAAAATATTACAAATTCTTTTTGATTTCCAATCATACGGAATATCCAGTTTACTGCATAATTTCCTTCTGTAAGTGTGGCTAACCCAGTATTAGTATTATATTGTGTATTATTATATTGAGTTGTATTTGTTAGTGCAAAAGTTCCATCCCCTAATGTATATGCTAACCTACATATATCAACGGATGAATTAACTTCTTCCATTGAATTTTTATATACACCTTGCCAAACAGTGCCAGAAGAAATAATTACTGTACGATTTGCTTCTTCGCCCAAATTCAAACCTGATTGTCTAGCAAAACGATTTGTTTTAATAAGTCTGTCATGTATCTTATTACTCAATCCATTTCCAGGAGAATCCCAATCAACATATGAAAAATAGTCGCCATCTCTTGTACATGTATACCCAGCGATTATGTTTGACCAATTGAATTGACTTGAATCAGTAATAATACGTAATATAGGAGATCCATTATTATAATCCGCACAAATATAAGATGTAATATTTTCTGCTATTGAAAGTGTTGTTTCAGGTATTGTATGTTCAGTAATAATTCCTGTATAATCAGGTGTATGATACATCCTATATGTACCTTGACCTATAGTTACTGTGCCTAACCCTGTATTATAGGTTATCGTTGGTTTTATTGATGTTCCAGAAGAAACAAATGTTGTTGAACTATTAGATGCACTTTCAATAGCTTGAGAAGCTAATTGTCTTGCATATCCATCAACTTTACTATTATTTATTGGCATTTAAATACCTCCTCGCTTTTAATATAAGGATTATAATTTGAATAACCCATTTTACTTACTGTTAAATTTACTTAAAACCAAATTATTTGAAAGCATTTCTATATTTTACAATTAAATCATCTTTTCTTATTTTAAAATTGTTTTATTTAATATTTCTTCTATATTTTCAAAATCCCAATACCAAACCTCTAATAATTTTATTTTATGATTTTCAGCATATTTTTTCTTGCGTCGATCATGCTCTTTTTGTTTTTCCAATCGATCTTCTGCTAGTTTTATCGGTTCATCTTTATATTTTAATATAATTTGATCATGATATTCACCTTGATATTCGATAAGCAAATTATATTGAGGTATGTAAAAATCATAAGATAATAATCCACCACCTAGACCTACTAAATCTTCAAATGTTTTTTGTGGAATAAAATATTTATTATTATATTTGTTTGATAAATTATCAAATTCTTCTTGTAGTATTTCAATTAAACCTTTATTGATAAACACTTCTTTGCATCTTTTTTCGCCTTTAGGTTTATTGCATTCTGGGCAACCAGTATTATTACTCACTCTACTATTAATTGATACATACCACTCATGACTACATTCTTTGCATAACCACCAAACTTTTTGACTTCCACTTGGACAGTATTCTTTAGGGCTTTTCATATTTTTATTATAATTCCATTCTTTACATAATTCTGGATTATAAAATAATAAATTGTATTCATCACTAGGTAATCTATGAGAACAATACGGACATCCATTTTCTTTATTCCTATTAGCGATAGATGCTTGCCACACATGTTTGGGATTGTCTTTGCATTGCCACCAAGGTTCAATACCACTACTTATCGTTACATCAAATGGTGTTAAATCACCATTTTTAGTAGGATGCCATTCTTTTGCTAGTTCAGGATTTTTAGTTTCTAGACAATTTGATATACCTACTTGTTTACCATGACATACACCACAACCATGATGAGAAAATATATTTGCCCAACTTGCCTTAAATGATTCTTTGCAATTTTCTTTTAGACATTTCCATTGTAATTTTTTAGTAGCACTTTCATATATATTACTTAATAATTCAAAAGGCTTATTATTCAATTTACACCACAATTTTATATTTTGTATTGTATAAGGATTATGTACATCGAATGCTTGAGGTTTTCTATTATTTCTTAATTTAGATAATGAAATTACATAATAATATCCTTCTTTATCTTTTAAAATAAGTTTAGTATTACTATTTATATACTCGTCAGAAATTAATATATAGCCAATATTTTCTACATACTCTTTCACTAATTTAAAATACCATTTTATTCCTGTTGAATATCCCATAATTTTTCACTCCTTGCATGTGTTTTATTATTTTAATTTCCTTATTTTTTAAAATACAAAAAGAAGAGTAGGCACAAGGAAACCTACTCTTGTCAATTGAGTTAATTACTCTCAATCTATCTTTTTAAAATTTTTATTGATTTATTTTAAAAATAAAGTCCTGACCATCGAATCTTAACCCCTAAATTATTCATTACTTGAATTGACGATACACTCTCAAAATCATATTCTCTTGATTCATTTGCTGGAATATATAGGATATATCCTCCAATATTAATATATAGATTAGTATTTTCTGCTTCTATGAATAATGAATTTAAATTTGCTTTGTTTCCATTAGAGTCAGTGAAACTGATTAATTCATTGTTGCTTTGTAATACATACCATGGGTCATAGTCTGCATCGCCTATTTTGTTTAGTGGGAGACTGCTTATAAAGCCTGAGTGGAGGAGTTGACCTATCATTGTTATCATTCCTTTCTTTATTGGGGTTTTGTGGGTTTAGAAAATAGTAAAAAATAAGGAGAAGAAGACAATTGTGTTTTGTCTGTCTTCTCCTTATTTTGATGGTTGTTTGGGTGTAAACAATTATAGGATTGTACATTTCTTATAATTGTTTCACTAGATATAATTTCCTAAGTTCTTCTTTCTCATCTTCACTATATCTATATTTCTGTTCATCTTCACTGTCTATCAGATAATCATAATCTCCAGCACAAATATAAACTTCTCTTATGTTTAGATAATTATCTTCAAAATCATCTGTCTCTTTATTAGAGGTTTCGCTGTTCTTTGATAAGAAATATTCATCTTTCATTTCAAAATACTTTTTCAAACTACAAGATTTTCTTCCTGACCAATATTTAATGCCAAGAATGAAATCTTCACCAAAAATATCTAATATTCCTTCCATATCTTCAGAAGTTAAATTACCAACATGTCTTACAATATTTTTTAAGAGATTGGAATGTTTTTTAGTGTGTAATTTTCTTTTGATTGTTGATAGGTTATTGGATTTGCTCATTGATGTGGGATTCTCCTTTTAATTTGGATTTGTTTCTTGTGAGTTATTATATTTTTCTAGGATTTGTTTTGCTAGGAGTTGATGTTGTGGATCTACTGTTTTAACTCCATTTAATTTATTAATACTTGCATCATATAAATATTTCATTAAAGTGTCACTAACGACTATATTATTATCAATACAATAATTAATATATTTTAATTTATATAATACATGACCGCCACTCTTTTGTATTTGTCTAAATAATCCAGATATATTATCATCTTTTAATTGTTTCGATTGATTATAAGTTACTATTCTTCCATATGTTTCAATAAGATAATTAAATCCTTCAAATACTTTTTGATCATCCCAGTAATTTATTTTGTTATCCTTCATTTTTATATTGAATTTATCGGCAAAATAATTCAATCCACCATATCTAGTTGTAGTATAATTAAGAAGTCTTCTTCCTCCTTCAGTAAGTTTTAACTCTACTCCTTTTGGTAAATATTTTTCATTATCTGAGTATGACATTAATTCTTTAAATAATTCTTGCTCATTAAGTTTATGAAAAGGCAATAATAAATCCACATCTACTTTCTTAAATTTAAGAGGTAATATATCCTTAAATATTAAATATAATTTATTTTCCATTTGTTCATAAGTACCTAAAAATACCTCTGGATTTATACCAACAAGAGTAAATTCATTACTATATTTGGCATATTGCTCTTCTTTTAATCTTCTAGTTTCACAATAACTACCGAAAAGCTGACCAACTCCACCTCCACTTTTATCTCCCCATACTTCAACATGAATTATTTTGTCGTCTTTAGGATAAAGAGTAAAGTCACTTCTATATTTTATTTTCTTATCAAATTTTTTAAAAGGATGTTGTTCTCTTTTGTAATTATTTCCTAGTCCTTGGGATACCAAATAATTCCCTAAATATAGCTCATACAAACTTCGGTTTGAGTCTCCCCTACGATCTATTAAATCATTTTCATCATCATATCCCATATGTATCTTCAACTCACTAAGAGAATTAAAATGTTTATATACATGTGCAGATGCCATTTCCATTTGTGATGATAATTCATTTAGACTAGGAAATTTACCATATTTATCTACAAACAATTGAACAGTTGATACCAAATTATCTTTATCATCATAATATCCGTAAGGTTTATTATTATAAACATCATTAATATTATATCCTAATTCTTCTATTAAATCCTCCAATATATACTTGTGTTTTATAATTGCACTATATAATTGATGGTCATTTAAATTTATTTCATTTACAAATCCATATTCATCTATGTATTTCTGTAATTCTTTTAGGACATTTTCTTTATAAGTCCAATAATAGGAATCATTTCTTGTTAATTTACCTAACTCTTGCCTTCTTCTTGCAAGTTCTTTCTTTTTAATATCTTTACAGTGAATGCAAGAATATCTATGTATTTCAGTCGAATTTAGATTTAAAAGATATGTCTCATATAACATATCTTTAATTTCTCCACAGTAATCACATTTAACTATTACAGATGTTTTATTATGTTTATTTAAGTCATCAACTTTCACCAAAATAAAATCTTTAAGATTGCATTCATATCCCAATGAACGAAAATGATTTATATTCATATTTCCTATTTTTGTTCTTATGTATTCTGTCATTAACATTTTTTTCATCTCTCCCTTTCTGATTTAAAGGACAAATGGGGAAAGAGACTGTATATCAGAACTACAGTCTCTTTCAATTACCTCATGTAAGTTTGCAACCTCACATGAGAACCAATGTTTGTTTACTTTTAAATTTCAGTTAAACGCTCTAATCTAATGGAAAATACATCTTCTAAATTACCGACATATTTTACAGTAATATATTTTCCATTAGATACATTATTTTTTTGTTCATCAGTTAAATTATTATCAAAATAAACACGCATTCTCCAACCTAAAACACTAAGAATAGCAGATGTATCTTCTTTTTTAAGAACTTTAAATTCTGTAGATTTAATTTTAGTAATTTCTTCTGGAATTACTTCTTGTATTGTTTCTTCAAGCGCAGTTGTTTTTCCCATAATAACCTCCAATACCTAATAAGTAACCATTAGTTATATTTTGTTAATTTATGCAAGTAATGCATCGTCATAGATAACCAATTCCCACATCGTAGTGGAAGTTGGAGACTTAAGACACTCAATATTAAGGTCAAGAACCGCAGGGTCGGATTTGTTCAATAGAGGTCGTTAATCTCTACCAGTTCTCAATTAAATAATATTACATTATTTAAAATGAACTTCTGCATGTTTTCCATGCAAGCCCAGATCATATCATCATTTCTTATAAGTTATATTTAATTTATAAGAAAGTCTCTCGTTTCGATTTAAGGGATTTTCACCCACCACTTGGCCCTACTCCCCTTATGAGGGATGATCGTTGAAGAGTATCCTATTCGGATATATCCTGCTGAAGACCCATTGTTTATAACACTTAGGATTTAACCTTATGCCATCCAATCAATTTTTTCTACTTTCGTCACCATCACGCTTAGACTTATTTCATTCTTACGTTGTGGTTTGATTGGCTCTTAGGGATTGCCAGACAGTTGATGAGATATTGGATAGGTTGTTATACGTCTCCTATCACTACATACAGTTCACACTATATGCGGAGCTTCACGTTTATTATAAATAGTCTATGCTATTAATTTATAATAATTATTTATTACTCCAGTGGCAGCAAAACTTAAGTCAAAATTATCTTCGAATTTTCCATTCGGTACAATTAATTGCCCTTGGAATGCTTCTTTTGTGTATTCGTCGACAACAAGTACATCAATTACGATTCTGAAACTTCCCCCGAACATGTCGCTGGATACTTTTACAGTTTTAGCAGTTGCATCTGTATTTGCATAATAATAAACACGAAACTTAGTTCCATCTGCTACAGCAACGTTAAAAGTTAATTCTTTTGAAGCAAGGCTAAACTCCAAAGCTTCTGAAGCAGGTGTACCTAATGTATATTCGACACCATTTGTTCCATCGGCATTTACTTTAAATACACTAATAAGAGCACCTACTGGTGTTTTTAAAACTGATGCCTTAACAGAAGTAATTGTAATAATTTCATGAACATCAACCTTATGTACTCCTGTAACAACTGCATTACCAGTAAGCATTCCAATAGCAGCATTGTCAAATATCGCATCCTGGAGAGCCAGTTTACTTTCACGATCAGACGAAAATCCGACAATTTTCGCGTTTCCTCGACCTCCTCTGCTATATACAGTAGTTCCTGTCGTTTTTACACCTGATGTTTTTAAACTAGGTAGAGTTACAATTGCATCTAAAGTTGACAATGAAAAGAAAGTCGCTTCTCCTGCGTCTCTTATTGCCCAACGATTTGGTGTTGCCATTTTTAAATTCCTCCTTATTTCTTCTTAATTTTTTATAATCTTTGTCCATGTGATTTTGGATAAATTTATTTTCTCACTATCAACAGTACCAGCATAAATTCCACTTAGAGTATAATGATAATTATCAATATTTTCTAAGCGATGATATGCATCATACAATTGATAAATTGTAAGATCAAAAATATTAATTATATTTATATTGTTTGATTTCCAAGCAATACCTGATATAATACTGTGTAAATTCATAGTTTCTGGTTTCTTAATATTTTGTTTACTTAATTTCAATTTTTCCATAAACTTTCTTGCACGTTCATTTCCTGGAATGATATCATCTTCTTTTTTATTTTCAATATGATTTGCTTTTTTAAGTACATACTGAAAATCATCAAAAGGATCTTTGTCAAGAACTAAGTTTTTATAAACAAACAATCCATAATTATCTGAAATTAGTTTTCTACAATAAAATAATCCTTCATTGCTCATAAAGAATTCATTTCCAAGGAATAAATTTAATGATTTTAATACATTTTCTCTAAACTCTATATTTTGATAACTATAAACCATTAATATTTCTAAATTACTGAATTCTTCTTCTTTTAATCCTTCAATATTTGACTTATCAATTAACAATACTGATAATAACTCATTATAAACTTGTTCTCCAAGATCAATTATTTGTTTAAGTTTTAATGGAGTTAAAACACCTAAGTTATTTATATCTATATGCATTCCAGCTAATAGTTTTAAATTTATGTCGTTATCAACCACCACCTTAACCACATCCTTTGATCAAAACCATTAATTCCAGTCATAAACTTTATATGAGACTCTATATCCAGAATATTTTTCATTTACCCATGCTAAACTACCACTACTAAATTCCATTTTCCCTATACCAATTACATTTTTTGAATTAAATAATGTATCAATTTCTTTCATGATAGCAAATGGTCTAAGCATACCACTTATTCTCCATAAATCTTTATGGCAAACAATTACAAATGTTACTTGATTATTTTTAAAAGCAGGATTATCTTTTCCTAATTGAAAATTCTCAAATAGAACATTAAGTTGTGATGTTGCTTCACTATTTATATCTGGGGAAAATGGAAATGGATATATTTTATCAAATAATAGTGTGGCGGTATTTTGTACGTCTGCTTCAGCAAGTGGGTCGTATGAAGTGTAATTTAGAAGTTTACATAAATTTTGATTATCAATTAATTTAAATAACACTGACATAATATTATCATTAAGTTCTTCAAACTTACTCATTTTACCTAATCACTTCCTAAAATAAACTCTTAATTTGCACTCTAAATCCATCACTAACAATACTCCCATCCTGACTCCTAGCAAACAATCTAATATATCCCAAATTTAATCCCTTAACAATACAGTTATTTGCTACTCCATCTTGACTAACAATACTAGCTAAACTAGTAACACTAACACCATCATCTGCTGTTAAATAAAACTCAGAAATATTACTTACAACAATTCCATTGTTTCTAAAAACACAATTATAAGTAGAAGAGTAGGTTTTTGTAATAAAATTACTCCCACTAATTTCTAAAGTATAATTATCTACAGCATCACTAACAATCTCAACATTAATTACATCCATCACACTCAAATTATCTGCCATTTTACAACTAAAATTAACACCCCCAATATTTAAAATTGTTACAACTCCTGTTGAATTTATAGTTGCTTTTGTAATATCTGAACTACTAAACAACAAATCAGGCATAGTAGAAGCAACTATTCCATCTATTTTTACTTGAGCATTAATTGTTAATGGATCATTTTCATTTACTTGGATTGAAGTTCCATTTAGAATTTCTAATGAGAAAATTGGAATTGGTTGTGATACTTCGCTGTATACCATTTTTAGCAATAGCAAACCATTAATTGTAATATCATTAATGTCAGTTACGGAATAATTCCTCAACCCAATTTTATACACATTATTTATCCCAATTTGTCTTGTAATTGAAGTATTGCTTATTTGTACTGCAATTTCTGAATCTAATGTTGATATTATTTTTTGTTCATCTAGGGAAATTAACCCTTTTGATACTATACAAGGGATTGTGTGAAGGGTTGAGGTGATGGGAGAGTAGAATTGGAGAGTGTTATTTGATTTAATCATACTAGCAGTTTTATATGCTTGTAAATTATCAATATTACTTACTATAATCCACTTATTGTTTTCCCATTCAACTATTGATCCAGTATTGACAATCGTATCAATTGGCATATGAATTTTCTTATCATATTTACCTTCATTTAAAGGATTTGAATGTGATTGGATTATTACTTGCGTTGTAATGGTATCGATTATTACACTTTTACCTTCTGCACTATAATATCTACGAATATCAAAATTTTCTTTTACATCCGATATTGTATCTTCTTTTGAATAATAATTAGAACTATCATCTATCCATTCTCTTCTAACATCTATATGAATCACAACCTTAAATAAGGTAGAGAATTAATTATTATAATCCTCTACCTATATGATTTTATTTCATATTATTCTCCGTCTGCTAGTCCTTCAATTCTAATATAAGAAGTATCTGCATCTGCTTTATAATACAATTTAGTAAATGGAACTGCTAAATTCTGTCTTGACTCTCCTGCTTTTAATACCATTAAATTGCTTGCTGCCGAAGCAGATGCCACATCAAAGCTAATTGTTACCACATTCACTGAGTCGTTTACAATAAGATTAATAAATGCCATATTTAATTCAACATTTTGTTCCGCTATATTCGCTGTCAGCGAACGACCAACATAATTCGTCATTATTAAATTCCTCCTCTTATTTATAAAATATTAATTTTTAAAATTCTTACGTCCCGAATGCCACCCATGCTACATTTGCGAATACAGAATCAGCAGCAATTAATGCAGTATCCCCTGCAGCAGTAAATTTCCATGATTTAATACGAATACTACCAGCAACAGGAGCACCAGTTTGATTCCCAACAGTACATGTGGACATTGCGTGAGTGGCTGAAGGATCTCCTACCAAAGATACAACTGCACCAATAACTGTTGTTAATCCAGTTACTATATCTGCACTTGCGGCCCCCACCACAGCAGTTCCATATGCCATTTTATACCCTGATGCTACACCTTGTACTAATAAATTAATTTTTGCTGCTGTTGGAGTTATTGCTACACCTCCAATTTTAGGTGCGGTAATATCCAATGTATTAACCTTATTATTTGCATCTGTGATTACAGCTTTTGATGCTATTACTGTTCCTGGTGTAATTCCACTATAAGCAGATGCTATGGGAGTTATGAATTTTGATTCTGGATAACTCATTATAAATCTTCCCTCCTTCTCTTTATTTTTATAATTTGATTAGATTATTTATCATTTAATTACAAGATATCTGTTTTTAGATAAGGTATCCTCTTAATGAAATTACTAATATTAAGAATTTCCTTCCTTAAATCAGGATAATCATGCAATGAAATTTTGAATTCTCTTTCAATCATATGCATTAAATTATTTATTTTTAAGTATTCTTTATTACATAGATGACCTAAACTTATCTCACAGCCAGAAGGAGTCATTACAAGAATATTTTCTTTTTTTATTTTTATCACCAACTCAATTATTACTATAAGAATTAAATTCTTGCCTAAAATCTTTAATTTCTTCCTTTAAACTATTTAACATTAATGAATAAACTTTTAATTCTTCTACTTTACTTTCCAAACGATTAAAATCTTTAGTTCCAATTTGCTTTTTTAGACGAGACAATGGTTTTAATAAGTAATCTAAATATGCTTTCTTCATATTTAATGAAATTAATTCAATTTCATCTATATCTAAATCATTAAGCATTATTCCATCATATGTTTTGCTGACAATTAAATTTAAATTTGTATTGCTTGTATCTATAAATGTTAATATAATTGAATCGATATCAATTTTAGTAATTGTAAGCATAGGATTTTCAATATCATCTAGTTTAACTGTATAATTAGTATCTATTGCTGATTTTATTTTTGTAGCAATCTGCAATTTTGTATCAGTATTTAATAATGCAATTGTATATGTATCAGAATTAATACTAAGACTAATATTTCCATTATTTTCTACTATTCCATAGATTATTAAAACTGCGTTATCAGAATACAAAGTATAACTTAAATCATGTGGTGTAGTTTTGTAGCTATACCCTATTGCAGTTTCAAAAAATTCAAAAACTAAATCTTGCTTGTAGGTAAAATCAACATCTGATACTTTTATAAGGAATTTATCATAAACTTTTTGAAGTAAAGTTCCCAAACTATTTTTCACCACCTATTGATTTGTTATTCTTTATTTTCATTACTATCAGTTTTAAATGATAGACCTGTATGCTCAATTAAAAACTGAATTTGCTCATAGTTATTAATTTTATTCTTTTTAGCGTAACTGACTATTTTAGATTTTTCTTGATTTGTAATTATATTCTCAATTACATGCTTTTTGAAAACACTAAATGTTTTATAGTCAAATAGTTCTTTGCATTTATTGTCGTCTAGGATTAATTGAACTCGTTTTTCTTCTTTGTTATCAAATCCAAGATGCTCTCTCATTTCTGGATTCTCAATATAAACTCTACTATGGTCTCCGTTTCCAGTTCCAACAAAAAATAAGTTATTATTTTGTACTTGTGTTTCAATCTCCATATTTGGAATATATACAGTTTGATTTGCTTTAATAAATTCATCACCATCCATACTGTACCTCTCCCATGATATATTCCAATCACATAAGTTTTTAACCTTTGACCTACTATTCATATCAATAGCCATTTTAGTTTACCCCCTCCATTATTTTAACCCTTTATTTTTTGTTTTTATATATTTGTTGTTTTGGTTAGATTGCTTCTTGTTCTTGAATATCTGCTGGTTTGATTTTTCTTAACTCACCAAAATCATAATCAAATTCGCCTTGAGAATTAATTATTTTTGAATTGTCTATGTCGAATTTTATGTAATGATGATTATTGTTGAGGTATTTACGTGCGTAGGATAGGATTTCTAGAAGTTTTTGATCAGATGGGATTAGGTCTTTGGTTGAGATGATGCGTATTTCTCTCCAGTGAGAACGAAATAATCCATAAGTTCTATTTCTTTCTCTTTTTACAAATTCATCTTCTGTGAATGTTCCAAGTGCAACGCTCATTCTGTGTCCAGAACCATCATATTCCAAATAAATCATTTCATCTAGGAAAGCAATATCAAGAGAAGATCCTTTAACTGGATAATTAAGTTTTCCTCCTATAATATTGTGGATATATTTTTGTTGCCTACTACATCTTGCCGTTCCATTTTTATATAAAGATTGCCTATTTCTTTCTTTTATTTCTGGATTTTGCATAGGATATTCTACTCCATTATTTTTGAGATTAGTATCTTTAACCCTCTGCCTTAAGCAACTTCTACATCTCTCACCACCTTTAAAGTGAGCTAAAGAAATAAAGGATGGTTTGTCATTCCCACAAGAACATTTATAACTTAATTTATTGTCATCATCTGGTGTATTATAATATTCTTGCTCAGAAGTTAATAATTCACAATTCTCAACCTTAAATAAATCATATACCTCATTGTAAGGTATTTTACTTAGTTTTTTAAAACCAATTAACGCACAATCATCACATTTATCTTTTGCACCAATTTTCCTTGAAAACATCTTATATGTTGTTTCAAATGGTTTGCCACAATTACATTTGATTTCCAAAAGAGAACTAGAATTTTCATAGTTTTCAATAGTAGTTAATAATTCGCAATCATTGATTGCTATAGTATTTCTAACTTCTATATATGGCTTACTTAGTTTTTCTCCTCTTGCTTTATTACCACATTCATCACATTGTTGCTTTTTAGACTGTTCACTTTGAAATTGATGAAAAGTTGTGGCAAAAGGATTTCCACATTTGCATCTAATATTTATACTTGTATTTGTGTCCACATATTCATTCTCAGTTGTTATTAATTCACATCCACTATTACTTTCAATCTCTATATAATTCTTTATATCTTTATAAGGGATTTTATGTTTTTCTCCTGATAATTTATTACTACATTCGTTACATGTTCTTTGATTACAACTATAAAACTTATTCCAACTTTTCTTAAATGGTCTTCCACAACCACATTCTAAATCTAATAAATCAGTTGCAATAGTATATTTTGATAATAATTTGCAATTTGATTTAGATTCTACCTCTATGAAGTATTTAACTTCTTCTGTAGTTCTCTTTTTTACACCGGAACACTCATTGCATTGTTTTTTAGAATATTTAAATGCGTCATAAGATTTTTCAATACTGTTGCCACAATCACATTCCATATTTAATAATACATGTGAATTATTTTTATTTTGATCTATCTTTGCTTGGTTAAATTCTTCTTCTGTAGTTTTTAGACTACAACCATTTCCTGTTTTTGTGTCATTTATATAGTTTTTAATAGATTCATATGTCAACTTTGTTGCCAATTTTAATTCCTCCTTAGAATCACTCCCTAATTTTTTTATAAAATAAAAGAAGAGTGGTCTAGGAAAACCACTCTTGTCGAATATTAACTAAGCTTGCAATCTTAGTTAATACCTATCTTTTAAAAATTTATTTAATATTACTCAGCTAAAGCAGAGTCATAAATATATCCAACCATTGGAATGTATTCAGGAACCAAATAATTCAATTTTGTTACCCTACAAGCTTTTTATCTTGTAGTTCTTATACTTTTTCTTCGTATAAGTTCAGCATATCTTTTCACCTTCAAGAAAAACTTGATAAGGTGTCGCGGCCTCGTGGGAAGATTATATTTATTCACTTCCTATGCGTTGCCCCTGACTAATCTTAGATTAGCCTTCGGTTCTGATTCCCATTTCAGGGTTCCAGCTTAATACCGCGATTTTTACATTAAACATTTCTGCCTAAGTCGGCAATTATTCACCGAATTCCCAATCGTAACGAATGGCGCGACTCCTAGAATTTA
>Ga0209000_1000958_pt1 | contig 20994 bp, 15 predicted proteins | sample RifGroD2_FD_183998 | JGI IMG/M metagenome (GOLD analysis project Ga0209000, IMG submission 183998) | Groundwater microbial communities from Rifle, Colorado, USA - Groundwater D2 (SPAdes) (version 2) | ecosystem: Environmental > Aquatic > Deep subsurface > Groundwater | place: Rifle, Colorado...
GTTAAATTTCCATCTCCTGTAATTTCGTCAAACAATGATAATACTTCTGAATCTGTATAAATATTTGCATTAATTGCTTGTGTAGCAGATATTTTATTTAGAAGTAAAGATTTTGTACTTTGAACATTAGAAAAATATGTTTTTATTAAATCCTTATCTTCTGCGGTTACAGTAAATGGATATGAAATACTACTTTTCCCTATCCAAGTATTTAATAAATTACTTAAATTAGTCAATGCTGTTTGATAATTTGTTTTTTCATAATATCCTGATTGATCTAAACCTAAACTTGTGGCAAGTGTAATTAAAGGAATAGATTCTTTGTTAACTGAATCTAAATCACTTGCTAATTTTGTTGCTTCTGGTTCATATATTTTACTATCGCTAACCGCATCATTTATATCAGAAGATAATCCAATTAAAGATTCTGCTAATCCATTTACTGCATCCCCTATATAATCTCTTGCAACTCCCATAATTGCCTTGAATAATGCAATTTTAGCATCATAAAATGTATTAAATTTGCTAATAAAGGCAGCACTAACAATTGTAGAATCTGAAAAAGTTGTTAATATAGGAACTGTGTTTGGAGGAATAATATCAAGGTTTAAATAATTTATAAGATATAAATATGAATTTTGATAATTCAATAATGCAACTTGAATATCTGGATAATTAATATTGTTCCAATAACTTGCTTGAATTTCTGTATCTTGATTCTCTAAAACTATAATATCTTGATATTTTATAATAGTTTTCTTCTCATTAGATGTAAATGTAGTATTTAATGCAACTTTATTTACGTCTATCATAGCAGTTTCTTTTTCTATTATTGCTTTTTGTACTGCCAACATTGCTTGTGCTGAAATCACAGATTTACCAATTGCTATGCCTTGAGGTGTTCCGTCAACTATTTTTGTTGCTATATCAGCAAAAGGTGCTTTAGTTCCTGAGTCACTAAATACTTCTAATCCAGATCCTTTAAACAATCCAGGAATACCAATAAATGCAAATGGGAATTTACCTGCTCCTGTGTCTGTGCCAGTTCCTCCTACTTTAATCATTGCATCTAATAATGTTTGATTCCATCCAATTGAATCATAAGAAGTTAACACGATAATTACACTATCATCAAATGTAGCAGTATCAGTATAAGAATTTAATTTAGTTGCTAATGCATTTCTATCTGCCTCATCTGTTTCAAAAGTATGGTAACATTGAGTAAACAATATAGATAAATCTTCTCTGCTAATGACAGTTAACATTAATCCTTTATTTGATGAATTGCTAATACTGCTTGCAGTAATTGTTTTTTTATTAAGTTTTAAAAAACGATTACTATTGTGATTTCCTCCAGTTCCTCTTATAGATATTTCACCATCAACAGAATACTCAGGTGTCGCTATTGTAATTGCATTAGTTAACAATAATTTTGTACTCATTACTAATTCAAATTTCTTTAGCAATAATTTTCTTTCAGATGATTTCATTTTTTTAGGATAACTTAATAATGGTAAATCTACCCATTTTGCTAGTTCAACTTGTAATCCATCAACTCCATTTAGTGCTAATGTTCCAGTCAATGAATTTTGATAATTATTTATTAATTCTGTCGAAACTGTTAAACTATTAGCAATATTAATTACATCTGCACTTTCTGCAAGAATTTTATCAAAAGATGCTTTTAGTGAAACTGACTCATCATAAGTAATATAATTATCTTTAGCAAAGGTTTTAATGTCCATTTGCATAGAAGTTATTGCAACACTTACTTCGAATAATTGTTGATCTACAAGAGTAAGTTCATTATCAATTTGTACTTGAGTTATTAAACTAACTAATGTATTTTTTTTAGTTTCTGCTATTTTAAGTTTTTTGTTTATGTCAACTCCTTTTGATGGTTTAATTGTTATTGGATAATCTGAAGAATCTTGATTTAGCCAATCACTTACAGAATTTAATGCAGTTACAATAGCACCAGAACTATTATCAACCTTAAAATAATCATTTTTTGCATCAAGTAAATCATCATATAATATATTGTCATCACCAATTATTGCCAATAATTCATCAGCAATTGCAATAATATCACCTGATTCATCTTGTACTGCTGTTTTTAATAATTCCAATGCATCAGATTCTGTTTCTGTTATTTGTTTTGCATTGATGTAGGTGTTTACCTGTATTTGGAAATCACTTAGAGCTGTATTTAATTCTGCAATTTGAGATTCTACATATCTTTTTCCATCATCTTGGCGAGCTTTTGCCATTGCGTTATTTAGAATAGATTTTTTGTCTTCTACATCTTGAAATAAATCTCTGATTTTTATTCTTTCATCTTCTGGACTAGAATCACAAATAATCGCAATAGGATAAATTAATGGAGGTACTGTTGGCCCTATCCAATTTGCTATTAGATATGACTGTAAGGTTGTTAGAGCAACTTGAAAATTTGTTTTTTCATTTACATCTGGAAGGTCAAGAAATTCAAGTTGAGTAGCGATATTTATTATATCTAACGATTCTGCAATTAGTTTGTCTAATGTTAGCTTGAGAGACTTTGCTTCTATGGCTGTTATAAAACCGTCGCTTCCAAATCTTGTAATGTCTATTTCTAGATTTAAGAGAGAACCATTTAGTTCTTCAATTTGTTGGTCTACATATTCTGTGGCATTACTTTGAGAACTGTCCCATTTAAATTTATTAATGTCAATTATATCGACGTATGAACTTGCATGGTATAAACTATCAGAAAGTCTTTGCGATGCAGTTTTTACATTAGATATAGTTAATTGAATCTCTGCATTCTCGAAGTCAAAATTGATTTCAATTATTTTAGCAGTTATATCAATTCCTAATTGTTTATGTTTTATAGAGATGGAATCTCCTAAATTAATTTTGCCCCAATTGCGTTGTTCTTCTAGTATTTCTAAGAAATTAACCAAACTAATTTGAACTATTGTTTTTGGTGTCTTCCTAATTTCCATTTCATCCATACCTGCAAAATAAAGGTCTGTGGAATTTCCAATGCTCGAATTCGTGAAATCCTTGTCTATCATATAGGATGTTTGAAGTTCTAGTAATAACTCAGGAGTATCAGCAAAAAATCCTTCATATGTTAGAGTTGTTTGGATTTCTGTAATTAAGGATTGAACATCAGTTATTTCCACATTTTTTGCAATAATTTCATCTTTTTTATTATCAATTTCTAATTGTTTATTAAGTTTAAGAGTTGCTAATGGAATTGGATAGGCAGTGCTTGCAATTGTAATACTATGTCCTGCATTTTGTTCTGTTTCAATATTATCATCAATTGTTGCCATTTGATCTTCAAATTCTCTTAATTCGTTTGTCAATGCAGTCAATTCTATTTGAAGAGCAGTCAATTGTGCTAAATATGTTGCGAATCCATCTTTATTTTGCAATAATAAAATTTGATAATCTAAAAGTTTATGACATAATTCATCAGACATATAATCTGATCTAGTGATAACTTCTTTAGTAATTTCATCTCTTTGGAATGGAAAAAGAAATGTAGTGTAATTTTCTATATATGACTGTCCGTTTGGGTTAATTTCATTTATTGTTAATCCATCTTTCCCATAAACTTTTAATCTTGTACAGAAAAATTCACTATCAATGTTTTGTACGATTGTACGGAGGTATTTAATATCACTTATTCGGAATCCCTTATCAATGCCATATTCATTAATTGTATAGAAATTTATTTTTCTATTGATTGAATCAAATTTAGCAATCAAATTAAATTTTTCTGCAATTTCTAATATGAAATCTAATTTAGTTTTTACAGAAACTTCAAATGATCGATATACAGCATTTAGCGATTCTGGATAAGAACCCAGAATCCAGGGGGTTTCAAATAGAATTCCATTTGTGTGTGTTGTGACTGTTGTAGAAATTCCATCAACAGTTGTTGTAACCGATCTATCGTATCCACTCACAATTTCTGATAATAAAACCGCATCGGCTTTGTAACTGCGTATATTCTTGTCTTTGAGTTCATATTCTAATGAATAGCAATTTACTTGTAAAAAGTCTGTAGAATCATCAGCATTTGGACTTGGATTATCAATTATAAAATATGATGTATAATCACCTAGAATTAATTTAATTAAATATCTGTTTTTTAACATCTCACAATGAGTATTATATTGTTGTTCATTATTCTTTTCTATCTGATATGGTAAATTGAAAGTAAGTTCGCTTAATGTTGTGAGACTAATTTTTAAATTTGCATCATAATGTTCTTTTAGTGATGCAATAATTGTTTTATTTGGCTTACAGAGATATAATTTTGGTCTTTGCGGAGTAAGGGATAAGTCTATGTCTAGGAACATTTATTTCACCATCCTATTTGGATTTTATTTTATTATTTTATTATCTAGTTTTAAATTGATATCTGAATTGGATTTTACAAGTTCCTTTCACTACTAAGTTGTTGATTCCTCGTGGCAAGGAAATAAAATCTCCTGTGAGATTATTTAGACGATAAGTGTCAGGGAGTGATGATGTAATTTCTTCATTTTCATTATCAATGAATAAATCTTCATTGTTTTTAAGTGATGAGGATGCAATTGGTATTCCTTCACTATCTAGTAATGAGGATAGTTTGAATTCTTTCCCTGAATCAGAATTATTTATTATGCTAATATCTCCATCATTTATTTTGAGAAGTGATATTTGTGGTTGGCACGGAATATCACCTAGATTAGAGAATATTATTGGAGTTCCTATAGATGGATTGGATGACAGGTCATATAAATCTGAAATATATTGAGGGCTATATTTGTATGGATCACTACAGCGCATCGTACAATTTATATAACCTTGCCCATTCCCATTATGTAATAATGGCGTACTATCAATTAAAGTGCAATAAAAGATATAATCTGGCATTGATTCAAAGGACATTGGTTTATATATTGAAGAACTTAACCATCTTCTAACTGAACGTAATTTGTCTTCGTCAAAGTTTTCTTCAAATGCAATAGTTAGGTTCAATACTCTTGGTGATGTTTTTATTTGGGATAAATATGGTTTGTCATTATATCTCGTTGTAGTTTCTTTTAATTCTCTTGAGGGAAGAAATTCTTCTTGATAAAGTCCATTAGTATCAACATGACAGTTAATTACTCCATAATTATATGATGATTGATTGTCATAAAGGAAATAAATAGATTCTGATATTGGCATTAGTTTTCACCTCCTAATACTTGTTCAAGTATTTTCTCTATATTATCGAAATCCCAATACCAAATTTCTAAAAAATTATATCCATTTTGTTCTGCATATTCTTTTTTCCTACGATCGTGTTCTACTTGTCTTTCAAAGTCTTCAAAAGATTTGTGAAATCCTGGTATATATCTTTCGTGTTGTTCGCCTTGATATTCATAAAGAATGTTATGACTTGGCAAATAAAAATCGTAAGATAACAAACCATGTCCTAGCCCGATTAATCCTTCAAATTTTTTTTGTGATATATAATTATCATTATTCAGATCAAAATATTTCCTAGATATTTTTTCTCCTTTCGATTCACTACACTCTGGGCAACCAGTTCCTTTCTTTTTATTTCTATTTTTTATAGGTGCTTCCCATGTATGATCGCATTCTAAACACTTCCACCAAACTGATTTACTAGAATGTGGAGTATATTCATTTGGTTCTCTTTTATTTTTTTTATAATTCCATTCTTTACATAGTTCTTGGTTATCAACTAATAAATTGTTTTCTTCAGAAGGAAGTAATCCTGAGCAATAAGGGCAATTTTGATGTTTATTGTTTCTATTATAAATATTAGCAGACCAACTATGTCCTTTTTCACATTTCCACCAAACATCTTCTATACTAGTAGGCGTGTAATCCTCTGGTCTTTTATTGTTCTTATTATAATCCCATTCGTCTGTCAATTTTAAATTACAAACTAATAAGTTATAATCTTTACTAGGTAACCTATGAGAACAATATGGACATTCTGATTCCTTATCATTTCTATTGTGTATAGAGGAAAACCATTCATGTTTAGGATTATCTTTACATTGCCACCATACATATTTATTAGAATTAACTGTTACATCAAAAGGAGTTAATTTACCATTCATTGTTGGATGCCATTCACTTGCTAATTCAGGATTTAAAGTAGCAAGACAATTTGATAAGTGTATCTGTCTCCCAACACAAACACCACAACCTTTACCAACTGAAACACTATTCCAACTAGCATCAAATATTTCTCCACAGTCTTCTTTTAAACATTGCCATTTTAATTTAATGTGAGCATTTACAAACAATTCACTAACTAATTCAAAAGGTTTATTATTGATTTTACACCATAGTTTTATATTATGTATTGTATACGGATTAGACATGTTAAATTTATCAGGTATATGATGTGATTTTATACTATTTAAAGACACAAAATATAAATACCCATCATTATCTTCTAATATTAACTTCATAGTATTTTTAAAATATTCTTTACTAATTAATTTATAACCTTTTTTTTTAAAAAACTCTCTGACTTCTTCAATTGTATATTTTTTACTCATTATTATTTCAACCTCCTCAAATTAATTGACCATTACCTCAAAAATTGCATAGCAAAAAAGAGCAGAGTGCTTGAGGAACACTTTTCATTAGATCGCGACTTCCAACATATCTGCTCTAAAATTATCAATATTAATTTAGATTAATTTATAAATATTTAATTAAATATTTATAAAAAGGGGAAAATAGTTAAATTATCTTCCTCTAATAATCTGTGCTCTCTCGATTTTTTTGATAGTGAAATTTGCTGCTCTTTCAAGTTCACTATTGGATATTTTTCCATCGACCGATGTAACATTAAAATTAATATTAGGAATTGTTACATTTGTTCCCGATGAAGAATTATTTATTAATTTAGGCATTTGGAATGATGGGAGATTAAAGGATGGTAATTGAATATTTTTTATTAAATCCATTAATGGGGTATTGCCAGTTCCATTAGCATAAGATGTGATGTTTAGTAACTTTGCTTTGTTGATGAGTGATTCTGTTTCATTGTGGTTGAGGATTTCTGTTCCTCTAGGGAGATTTGCTATTTTTGGCCCACTATTATCGCCAAGAATTTGTTTTCCTGAAGGAAGAATTAATAATTCTCTTCCAGCATCATCAAATTCTGCAAGTCCTCCTGGATGGTAATTTGTACCTGATGCGTTTTGAGGAATCTCAGGAATACTATTTGATGCAGTTTTGATTTGAGCAATAGTTTTTATTATTTTCTTAAACTCTTTATCAATTTTATTTGCACTAGTTGTTAAATCTTCTGTGTATCCATCAGAAAACTTCTTTAAAGAAGCTTGAATGTCAGTAATATTCTTGTCAATAATTTCTTTTTTCTTGTCAGCAAAATATTGATCGTTAGCCATCATTTTATTATAAGCTTCATCTGCTGATTTTTTATCTGCCTCATATCTAGTTTTTGTAGCATTATAGGATTCATTTTCAGCATTCTTTTTAGCTTCTAATACTTTTTTAATTTCATCTAATTGATCTTGTAAATTTTGTTTACGAAGTTCAATGGTATGATCAGCTTGCATATCATTAATAGAAGAATTTTTCTCATCAATCTGTTTCTGTAATTCTGCTACTCTTGCTCTTCCCTCTGTTGATGTATCAAGAGAAAGAGAATCTTTTTCACTTTGAAGTGTTTGAACTTCAGATTGAGCTGAGTTTAATGATTTATTATAGTCTTCAGCAGATTTTAGTTTATCCATTGCATTTATTTGAGCATTAATTGAATCTTCATACTCTTTTTCTTCTTTGTCAAGATTATCTAGAACTTTTTGATGAGCAGAGTCTAATTTTTTCATTTTTTTCTCATATGCTTCATCGTCTAGTTTTTTCTGATTTTCATAATATTGTTTTAGAAGAGCAATTGCCTCATCTGCTTGAGATGATTGGATGTCTAGGAGGGATTGTTTGAGATTTTTTTGTGAAGTTGTTAAATCATCTACTGATTTTTTGTTGTCCTGCCAACCTTTTCTCAATTTCTGCATGGTTGTAAAAGTTAATTCCATTTGTTTCTGAACTTCTGCTGTTTGAGAATTTAATTCTGAAACATATTGAGTTGATGCTTCATTTGCATCATTGAACCATCTTGAAGTATCACCGAATGGAGACGTAGCGATAGAAGTGTCTTTTAATGCGTTAATTTTATCTCTTGCATCATTTAGTTGCTGTAGTTCAAGAAATTGTGATTGGATTAATTCAGTCGTTTTAGAAAGAACTAGGGAGTAATCTTTTGCTGATTTTGCTTGATCTATTTCTGATTGGAGAGATTTATTGCGCTCTGCTGTTAAAAGAGATTGTGCATTTGCTTCTGCTATTAGGGCATCCGTATTATCTGTATAAGATGGATCAGATAATTTTTTATCTCCAATTTCTGCCACTGCAGTTTCATTAGATTTTCTTGCATTAAAATCAGACATAATTTTTGAAACATAATTTCTTGTTTCACTAGGTGCATATCCGCTAATATCTGCAAATGTTGCTCCACCTGATTTGCGGAGTGCATTTTTTACGTTACCGATACCCCAGTTGTAGGCTGCTAATGCCAATTCTTTATCATTATTAAAAGCAGACATCATTTGAGAGAGATATTTTGAACCACCTTCAATATTTTGAGCAGAATCAAATACATTTGATACTCCCAGTTCCTTGGCTGTAAGAGGCATCAATTGCATTAAACCAGATGCACCAGACGGATTACGAGCAGATGCATTAAAACCTGATTCTGCTTTAATTACAGCATCGATTAAAGTTGCAGATAATTTATTTTGTTTTGCAGATTCACGAATTAAGTCAGCATATGGGCCAGTTACATTTTCTAAAATTTCTTTAGATGTTTTGTTTAAGTCTGGATTAGCAGATGCTATAAGGTCTTTTGGAGTTATTTGTTTAGAAACTTCTATGCCTTTGAGAGCATTTTCTATTGCTTGCATTTCATCGAGAATAGAAGAATTTTTTTGACGTATAGCTCTTGTTTCTGGATCTGCTAAAGAGGAAGCACCATTAAATTGTTCTTCTGATTTTGCTCTCATCTCTGCAACAGATTTTAATCCTCTAATTCTTTTTTGTTTTGTTCTATTTTTTTCTTAAATGCTTTATCATTAGCTTCCATTACTTTTTCTATGGCAGATTTTTGTATTGTATATAAACCGTTTTCTTTAACCATAGCAGATGCAAGTTCTGGATGTGCTTTTATGAGCTTGTATAATTCTTCGGTGGTCATTTTATGACCATCATTCATTTTTGCTACTGTTGATGCAAGGTCTTTGGAGTTGTCTAGATATTTTTCTGTCGCAGAATCTACTTCTGCTATAGCTTTAGAAACTTCTATTATCTTTTCAGTGGCCTTCGGTACTTCTGGAAGAATAAAATCATTATTAAGTCTCTTTATTAATTCAACAATAATTGGAATTGGAATACCTAATTTTGTTAATTGTTCTCCTACTCCATTTAAAGAGTTTTTAAGATAATCTTGAATTTCAGTTGTTGACTTTCCTTTTTTTGACATCTCATTCATATTGGATGTAATATCTGAAATTGTTTTTGTTATATTTATATTTTCTAATGCAGTAGTAGCAGAAACAAAATCATTCATAGACCCTTTAGTAGTAATTAAACTTGATATTAAGTCATTTTGCATACTTTTACTTAATTTATTTGTAGAATCACTCAATTGATCTACTGCTACTGCCCCATTTAAAAAAGTTGCTGTTTCTGATTGAATAGTTGCTTCTAATATCGCTTTTTGTTTTGCTACTCTATCAATCAAATCTTTATAGTCTTGTATCCCTTTTTCTCTATTTAAACTAGGCGTTTCCCCAGAACTCATTTTACCCATATTTATTTTATATGACTCTAGTTTTCTATTTAATGAGTCCATTTCTTTTTGGTCATCTTGTAATTTTTTTAAACTATCTGTGCCAGACTTATCAAATGTTGTAGCTAAAGACCTTTGTTGGGTTTTTAAAAGGTTTTCTTTTTGCTCTGTTAATTGCTTTATATAAGCAATGTCAAGTTCTACTGCCTTGCCCTCTGCGGTAAATCCAGTAACAGAACCTTCAAAAAGGGAACTTAACTTTTCTGTTGCTGTGGATAATTTATCCTTCTGTTCAGCAGTTTTTAAAGTAACTTTTGATAATTCCTCATAAGTAGATATTAGATTTGGAATTTCTTTTGTTTCTGATTTTAATTTATTTATACTTTGAATCAAATCATCAACAATTTGTTTTTGTTTTTGAGATGCGGAATCTATTCTAGAACTGAAAATATCAAATAAGCCAATCGCTGTAGTTAAAACTACCGCAATAACTCCAATTGGATTTGATAAAAATGCGACCTTTAACCCGTTTAAAGCTAACCTTAAACCATTAGTTGCAATTGCCGCATTTACTTGTGCTATAGACCATCCTAATGCTTCTCCTTTTGCTATTATCATATATCTAATGTTGTCTGCTAATGCAATATTAAGAGTCCTAGCGGATACAACCCACGACATTAGAGTAGTTGTAATTGCTGTTCCTTTCCACAATGCAAGAACAGTTACAACAGACATTATTATTGTAGACAAATTCCCAAAAGTATCAATTAAAATAGTTGTAGCATCTATTAACCCTTTAATCACTCCAGAATCTAAAGATGACTGCCAAAAACTTTCCCACGATGCTTTTAGTCTTTCTAATCTGGCAGATGTCGATTCTTGATATATGGCAAATTTTTGTTCAGATGTTCCCGATGCATTAAGGGCGTTTTCATAATTTTTTAATGAATCTGAATAATTGTTTAATAATGTTAACCCTCTATTTCTTTGAAATGTCCCGAACATCGTGGTTGTAATATATGCCTTTTCATTTTTAGATAGTGTATCAAATCGTGCACCAACCATATCCATTACTTTCGCGAAGTCTAATAACTGACCTTCTGAATCAGTTGCTTTTATACCGATGTCGGATAAAGACTCTACAACATCATTTAATTTTGTAGAATCTTCAGAATTAAATCCCGTACTTTTTATGGATTCATAACGGCTGATCGCCGAATTCAAGCTTCGTCCAATAGTTGACGCTGACTCTCTGGTTATACTAGAAATTGTTGCCAGCCATGATGCACTTTTTTCGAGAGAAATATTACTACTCTCGCTTGCCGATGCCACCCTCTGAAGGGCTTCTCCGATCTCATCTGCCCCTGAAGCTGTGGTATCTCCCAATAGTGCAAAGATATCAATAATTTTACCAACGCTTTCACCAGTGGCATTAGCTGTTGCTGTGATAATAGTGTTACTTTCTTTTAATGAAATTGAGCTAATTTTTGCATATTGAATTATAGACTTCATTCTATCTTCAACGTCAGAATCAGATAAACCTTGTCTATACAAGTCGGCTGATGTAGATGCTATTTCTTTTGTGGAAACAGACATTTCTTTGCCAAGTTTATTATATGACTGGGCTAATTTTTCAACTTCAACCTGAGTTTTCCCTGTTACAATACGGACTTGATTGAGAGAATTATCAAGTTCTGTAATAAAGGAAATTCCCTTTTTTAGTTGATTAAGGCTGCCGTAGACCAAATTCGTACTTATTCCCCAAATTGCGATCTTTTTCGCGGCCAACGTGAGCATTTCAGAAAAAGCATATCCATCTTTATTTGTATTTCTAAATTCACCAGAAACCTGTGCAACCCTAGTTCTGAGAGTATCTAATTGTAATCCGTATTGTCTAGCAGAAATTTCACCTCTTTTAAAAGCAGATTCCATTTCTCTTAGTTTTGCTACCTCGGTGCTAACTCTAGAATCAGCAAATACCTTATCTTTATTTATTTTTAATCTATCAAGAGAATTATTTACACGTTGCACTTGATCTTCAATAGTTTTTGCATCTAATATAGTATTGCCTTTTGTATTACCTTTTTTCTGAGCAGTTTCCATATCTTTATATTTTCTAATGGCTAATTCTAGATCATGAATATTTTGTACGATTCCACGCCTTTGTTCATTGGATAGATTAGTATTACTAGTTTTTAGTTTGTTTAACAGTGCATTTAATGTATTATATTTATTATTTAAATCCGTTAAGTTTTGTGTGTTTTGAACCCCACTTTTTGGAGAAGAAAAACTTGCTTGTAATTTACTTAGTTTATTTTGATATAGTTGTAATTTATTTAATGCTTGATTAATATTATCTCCTGCATTTTTATCAATTAAATTAGAACCATCAAGCACATATCCTTTTTGAGTGCTATTTCCGCTTTTAATCTTTGCCATACTATAATTAAATTTTTGAATGATTCCATCTGCCTGTTTTATTTCAGCAGTAAATCCTGTAATTTGATTTTTAGCATTTTTTAAAAAATTTACATTTACATCACCCATACTAGAAAATTGTTTCTTTACTCTATTTACTATCCCCGTAGCAGACATAAAAAATTGTCTTCCATCAGCTTCTAGTTTTTCTCTATCAAAAACCTTTAATTTAATATTAGCATCTTGGCTGTTCTTCTTTATCTTATTAGATGTATCTTTAATTATTTTTTCAGCATCAGAAACAACCTTTTTATCAACGCCAACATTTAAGTTTATTTTTGAATTATTGGCTAATTTTTCTACATCCTTCTTAAATTTAGCAATAGAACTTTCCGATAAATCTAAAGTAGCTTTTAAATTTATTTTTAGGTTCTTTAACTGTTTATTAATTTTGTCTTGAGTCAAATCTGAAATATCTAATTTTCCTTTAATTAGTATTGATAATTTATTATCCATATTGTTTCCTCCTATTTTATTTTAGTTATAATAAAAAGAGGAAAAAATATTTCCTCTGACTTTTCTTAATAATTTTAATATTTAATTGATATGTTTAACCTATTCGCATATAATAGTAATAAAAGGAAGGTGTTAAATATATGATTGGTAATATATTCATTGCTCTGGTCGCTTTAATAGTTATTGGAATAGTAGTTATTATAATATTCGGAAGAGAAGATCCCAAAGAATTTCAAAAAAGAGTAAAGTATTATGAAGATTTAGAAAAGAATAATGGTACTATATCATCGATATTTCTCATTCATTTAAGTGGTCATCCTTATTTACAAACAAACGATGTAGTAACTATTTATATTAGATATAATTCAATTTACATTGAAAACAAAAATCTTAATTCAAATAGTAAAAGATATCCAAATAGTTTTGAAGGCAATGAGATATTATTTTCGCAATTAATAAAATATGAAGTAAAAACAGAAAAAGAAATAAGAAGAGACATTACTTTAACTAGGTTGGTTGCACTTGGAATATTTGCCTTTGGAGTCAAAAAGAAAACTGAAGAAATTACACAATATTTAATTTTAACTTATTTAGACAATGATGTAGAAGCAACTTGTGTATTTAAGCAAATGCAAAAGGATCAAGAATTGGGTAATATTATTAGCAATATAACTCGTGAAAAATTGAAAACAAATGCAATATAGTAAAAAGTGTGTTAATTATTAGTTAACACACTTTTTATTTCTACGCTATATTATCGTGTTTTAAATCCACGTTTTTCTAAAGAGTTTCTAAGGAATAATTTTGCCCTTCCATTTTCTAACTCCTCATATGTTCTTGCCATAAATGGTCTTGGGCCAATAATCTCATCTAAATTTCTTATATATCCCCACTTATAATGACCTCCATTTTCTATGATACTTGGAACATCTTCTCCCTCATCCCCTTTTCTAATATTAGTTAATTTAAGAGTGTCACTTGATACCATAGAACTCTTGCAACTATTGATTAATTCCCAAGTCCTCTCATAATCAGAAGGCATATATTGGTCATAAACATCGTCTTGGACATGCTCTCTCATTAAATCTCTTCCATCTGAAGCAACATCTGTTTTTAAACTTTCTGATATTTGTTTAAGTAAATATTTTTCTAATTCCGAAACTGTTTTAAATTCCATTTAGATCAAAACTCCTAACAAATTATTTTATTATTCATCTGTTCCTTTATCCCATGCCATAACTTCTTTAACTATTTTTAATTTACTAGGGTCAAGTTTATCAAATTGTTTAGAGATGCTGTTGATAAACTTTGTCATTCCCTTATTATCTGGAATTTTTGCAAGTAGTTTATTTAATCCTTGAGATACAACCCCTTGAATAGAATTATCAACCTTATACATTTCTTCTATTTCTTCATTCACACAATCTACAATAAATGCAATTTCGCTTGAATCTATATTATTTAAAACATATGTTATAATACCAGATTCTTTGAGAGAGTCATATGTTGTCAAAGAATCATCATCTGTCATATCTATGTTGCTTATCTGATTACAAATAGAAAACTCAATTGCCATTCTTTTCATAGCAGAATCTACTCGTTTGAACCCATCTTCTTCAACTGAAATGCAAGTTAATAAGACATTGTTAATTATATTTTGTTTAATAATGAAAGGTATATATTTATTAATGGTTATATTTGAATGATCTGATGCAATCTCCGATATTTTAATTAAATTTTGTTCTGACATTTTTATTTTCCTTCTTTCGTAATTTTATTTATTGATTCATCTATCTTTTCTTTTAAGCCTTGCAAATTATTCTTCAAGTCTTGTTCATATAAAAACACAAATATTAATTCAGAATCCTCTCCCATTTGTAATTTTTCTTTTGTTTTCAAATTATATTTATCATACTTATCTATATCTGTTTTATTTTCCTTATATAAGCCAAGATATTCTATTACTATATTATTTTCTATAATCCAATCTGGAATATATTTTGTATCACCATAAATTCCTTCATTTTCTTTTTGATTGTTCAGATAATTTACATTATTATATTTTGTTGTTAAATGATTATGTATTATTTGCTCTGCTAAAGATTTTACTATAGTCCCATCTAGACACTCAATATATCCAAAGTCCCTACAGGTAAATTGATTAGGATAAATTGAATCAATCCATTTAAAAATATTCCCTTCATAAAATCTTAATAATGGTAACATAAATTTTTGATAATTAAATTGGAAATAGGTTCTTGAAATATATTTTGGAATATCTAATATTGATAAATGTAAACGTTTTTCTATCAATTGTTTCAATGCTATATCAGAGTTTTCTCTAGATGCCCAATAATCTTTAGATACCATATTGAATTCCCAAGGGAATATATCTAAATCTGGATATACAATAATCAATAAATCATTTAATGGAACACTTGTATTAAATGTATGTAATGAAGACAACATTCCTGATAATCCGTATTTTTTAATCATATTTATTCCGAAATTATCTTTTATCCATTCAATATCTACACCATCCCAATGTTCTTGTTCTTCCAACATCCACTTAATGGACTTTTTAACATTCTCTATATCTTTCCAATAACCATTTGTAACTGCATGAAACTCACATTCATTATATTGTTTTCCTGTTTTTGTCAACAAATATTCACTTAAAATATCATACATCAAACGCTCTGTAAGCAATCCTCCTAAATTATTATTTTGGAAATCTTCTGCTGTTAATTTGGTTACATCATCAATGGAAGTTATTATTTTATTACTAATCATATTTTCTACCATATAATCTATTGCTAAAAATCTATTATCTGCATTATCCCAATATCCATTAGGACAAAACGCCTTTTTAAATAAAAATGGGTGATTTAAATAATCTGGGTATAATAATTTTGCGAAATCAAAAATCTTAAAATTATATATTCCGAATTCCTCTAACATATTATTACAATAATTATTATAAAAGTCATCTTCACTATAATCTTTCAGTAAATTTCTAACTATAGTTAATGAATTTTCAATTGTCATAAAATTAGATGGGAAAATAATATTATTACCTCTATAAAAATTATAAATTTCTATCGAATTATCACTATAATATTTTTGTAAATTTATATTAAAGAAAGTTTTTAGAAATGAATCATATCCCATATCATAGACCTTCATAGTATAATCTGGTAAATTAATATCTGGTAAGTGTTTGCCAAGGCAAGAGTGGGTAATTAATTCATTATTATTTATTTTTTCCTTTATTATATTATAAAGCAACTCTTCTTTTTCGTTAAATGGGATATAATTAGGATAATAGTACAAAACTTTTCTGTTTTCTAAATTTAAATCACTTATTTTCTTCCCAACTGATGCAATTGACCTTTTAAAATACTGTGCAATTTCTACATTTGATTTTATACCAATATTATTTCTTAAATATAAAAATTCCTCTTTGCTCCATTTATTAACTATATATTCAAATAGCCCATCTTTTTTTAAATGATCTCGTATACTAAATGTATTTTTGATATTGTATTTTTTTGCTAATATATCTAAGTCTTTTTCATTTTCATAATCTTTCTTTAATGAATCCCAATCAATATTCCTATTTACTTTACTGCGACCTAAATCTTCATGTGCTCTTTTATCCCTAACCTGAAGAATTGTTTTACTAAGTTTTTCTGCTAATTCATCATCTTTCATTGTCATATAATTTTCTTTTAGGAATAATGTTTCTTCTTTTGTCCATCTTATTGCCATTATCTTTCTTCCTCCGATTTTATTTATTTACTCCAATCCAAAAAAAACCACTAACAAAAAACCAAAATATATTTAATCAGAGAATAGGGTTGGAGCACCCCATCAGGTTTATAACTCCTGACTTTTTATTCTCTGAAAACTATCAAATTAAATTTTTACATACAAAAATAGAGAGTAATCCATAGGAGTAGATCACTCTCACAAAATATTTAATAACAAATCAAAGCGTCCAATGATTTGCTAAAACTATCTAATTAAATTAAACCCTTAAATTTGCCCATAATAAAAGAACCCACTAAAACCAGTGGATTCTTTTCCAATATATCTATATAAAAATCAACTATTGTCTTGAAAATCCAGACATATGAGATTTAGGCAATTGATTAATCAATTCTGTATAAGCCTGACTAATCGACTCAAACATATCATAATTATATGTTAATGCCATATCTATCACAAAACAATCTGTTATTTTACCTAAATACCATTCTTCACATAATTCATCTTTAGAAATTGTAGATACTTGATCTAAAAGTACAGCACTATCTTTTTCTAAAAATGAATAATCTTTTTTAAATAATGAAGCATGATAAGGATATTTTAATTTAGTAGTTTTTTCCTCATAATACTTTTTTATATCAGAAATTGGGCAAATAACAACTCTTAATGACTTCGGATTATTTCTGCTGATAATAATATATGGTCTAGCCTTTTGTGACTTAATTTTAGGATCACTGTCTTCAAAATCAAACCAATGAATACAACCCTTCTCAGTATGTTCTATTTGAATTTTAGTTGGTTCTTTAGGATATTTAGGACACGCCATTATCTATTTCTCCTTCTAGAAGACATTATTCTAAAAATCTCTTTCTCATCTTCTGTTTCTTCATAATTTTGATCATTATAATCATAAGTCTCTTGACGTTTTTTACTATCGAATATCATTTCAAAAAATGATGTAGATTTCTGTTTAATTATTGCTATGGGTGCTATACTCGCATGATTTTCTATTGCTACACTCATTCTATTCACCTTTCCTTTCCATAATTTTGTTTTTACTTTAGATTTTACTCTGGATTTACTACATCTACATTTAATTTTGGAAGTTTTGGTTCTTGATGTTCTAACCATCTTCATAATAAATTCCTCTTTCAATATAGATTGTTTGATAATTCAATTATACCATATAAAGGAATCAAAGGGATAATAAAATCCCCATAATTTTCAAACCATAAAAATTCCAATAATCACAATCTAGTCAATATAAACATCAAGCATTTCCTAATAAATCCCTTAACCAAACTCTCTCTTGCTACACTAATACCATAATCTTGATCAATCTCATTTTCATTTAAATAATTTTCTTCTCCATAATAATCTTCATATTCATCATAATAATCCCTACAAGGGAATATCACTAACTTACCCATAATTATACCAACTCACTTTTTGCTATGTATTCATCACGTTTATCCTCATATTTCTTCCTAATCTCCTTCAACATTCTCCTACTAGAACCCACACACCCCTTCTTTATGTCCTTTACAACAACAAAACTATCCCTACTACCACAACCTAAATCTCTACCTCTCACAAACAATTCTATCATATCCTCACGACTCTCAAATTCTACAACCATCCAGTCCAAATCAAATCCTGCTAATAAATTAATTTCCCTTAACTCACTAATCACATTCTGTAACTCTAAATTAATTTCATCACAATTATCACAATCACATTCGAACCAACTAAAAGGATAAGAAGTAGAGTAATAACTCCACTTGTAATCTGCTCTACCATTTTCTGCGTTGGAGAAAATATTGAGTTTACCACCATAATTTCCATCAGTATCCTTAATTACATATGCTTTAGTCATGTTCATATTTATGTAACTCTCCTCTACTTTGATATTTGTTAAGGCCGAATTAATCTTCCTTACATCTATATTATAGAGGAGACTAAACTATAAGTCAATATCAAACTGAACTATTGTTCAGAAATATTATTACAAATAGTTCACTACATTATTCATTCAATAATATAAACATCACTATTGTCTTCTCCATCTTTATAAACATGAATTTCAAATAAATCTGTTAATTTACATTCTAACACTATTGCAAATCTTGCATAGACATTCAACATCATATCATCACCCTTAAATATCTGGTACATTCTCGATTTGGATACCCCAACCTGATCTGCTATCCAAGATTTTGTTGATCCCCTAAGATGCTGATACTCATTTACTCTTTGTTCTATCTTATTAACGATTTTGAACTTCTGCATATCCAATCACTCCAATCCATTCTGCTATTGATTATATTATACCATTATACTGATTTATAAACAAAGCATCAATAAAACTATGAACTTTATGTTAATAGCATCATATCATATGGATTGGAGCATTGTCAAACAATTTTATTTTATACTTTACAAATCAAACTTCTCCATGTATAATAATGAAGGTGGTATAAATAGAAATATAATATAGAAAGGAGTGAGAAATATTATTCGAGATGGGCCTGAGTAATCAATACATAAGGTATACAACAATACAGAAAGGAGAGGACAAGGTTAGTACTACCTTTGAAGAAGTACGAAATTTTATCATCCCTTGTAAGTCAAACAATATAAATACAAAAATAAATTAATTTAATGAAAGAAGGAATTAAAACATGACAACAATGACAACTGAATTACAAGTATTTATGAATGAACAATTTGGAGAATTGCAAATTTGCACAATTAATGGTAAAGAATATTTTGGAGCAACATCTACGGCAACAATGTTAGGATATGCAAATCCACACGATGCTATTGGAAGACATTGTAAAAAAGATGGGGTCGTGAAACACGAGGTCATAGATAATATGGGCAGAAAGCAAGAAATAAACTTAATCACAGAGGGAAATCTTTATAGACTTATAGCTAGATCAAAACTTCCTTCTGCTGAAAAATTTGAATCTTGGGTATTTGATATTGTTCTTCCTACAATTCGTAAGACAGGAGGATTTGTTGCAGATCCAGAACAATTCATTGGTACATATTTACCATTTGCAGACGAACCAACTAAATTACTATTCAAATCAACATTAGCAGTTATTACTAATCAAAATGGTATAATTGCTAAACAAAAAAGTGATATTGATTATAAATCTGATATTATTAAAGGATTGGTCGAAGACATACCTCTTGCTTCTAAAAGACAAATTCTTAATCGTGTGGTAATGAAATGTAGTAATTTTAATGATAGATGGAGTGAGCTTTATAAAGCATTTGAACTAAAATATAAAACTAGAATAAATGCTAGAATGGAATTTTATAATAAAACTCATAAAACCAAATTAAGAAGCAAACTAGAATATATTGAGGAAATTGGTATGATAGATGAGTTATATTCCATTGCTTGTAAATTGTATGAGAACGAGGTGAATGTTTTAGTGGAAGAAATGTATAGATTGCATGAGATTGTATAATATAAATACATAAATAATTACTAAAGAGACTCTAATCCACTAGAGTCTCTTTTCTTTAGTTCTTTTATTAATTTAATTATCTCACAAACTCCAAAATCAATCCGTTCTATACAAATACCAACAACAAATTCAAACTCAACACAAGCAATCCTCATGCGAGTCAGATGATATTATGATAATAAATTAAGTTAAAATTATCAAAATAGATTAAAAGAATAATCCCAGAATTTCGCAGCGATAGCAAGAAATTATGAAAGCGTAATGCGACAAAGCATTACAAGACCTTGCTTCATTTGCTTCTTTGTATTATGATTTTGCTAGATAATTATTTTTGCTAGGGCGATTTCCATCGAGGATCATTTCAGCAATTTTGGTGTCCCAAAATTACTTCATGAATATATAATTGTGGTTATGAAAAGTAACAGGTGAAGTTTCACTTGTTACCAGCCTGTTACCTCTAAAACCTTTATATAGCAATACTTTAAGAGATAGTAACAGGTAACAGGTTAAATTTTTATCAATTATATAATAAATAACTTTTACTCAACTTTTATTTTTATATCCTCTTGTTACCTTGTTACTTTAATAAAATGAATTAAAAATACTATTACAGTAAGGGTTTGAGTGGTAACAGGTGAAATAATTTTGCCTGTTACTCACCTGTTACTTTACAATTTTACTTTTTACTTGTTACTTTTCTTTAAATCACTATAAATCCATATAGTTTTTCCTTCAGTTTTCTTTTGTTTCTTATTATATTTTAATCTCTTCAATTCTTTACCAAAGTTTACATTGTTCATTTTCATAAATCCATTATCTCCACACCATACTCCATAGGATTCATATAATGATGCACATGAAATATATTTATTTTCTTCATCTGTAGTTATATATTTTTCTTCCATATATTGTTTCACA
>Ga0209000_1000962_pt1 | contig 20918 bp, 18 predicted proteins | sample RifGroD2_FD_183998 | JGI IMG/M metagenome (GOLD analysis project Ga0209000, IMG submission 183998) | Groundwater microbial communities from Rifle, Colorado, USA - Groundwater D2 (SPAdes) (version 2) | ecosystem: Environmental > Aquatic > Deep subsurface > Groundwater | place: Rifle, Colorado...
TGTCATTGCGAGCGTTTTTTGCGAAGCAATCTCATCTTTCAAAAACGAGATTGCTTCGTCGAAAGAACCTCCTCGCAATGACAAGAACGCGGCAAGCCGACGGGGAATTAAACCCAAAGAGATTAAAAAGAGTCTAACTCATGTTAGACTCTTTTCTAAATTCTATCCATTATCTTTAGCAATCCATATATAATTGCTTGTGGAGAAGGTGGGCAGCCTGGAATATATAAATCTACTGGCATAATCTGGTTAAGATCTTCTACATTTGCATAACCATCTTTAAATATCCCTCCATCAAATGAACAGGCTCCTACTGCAATAACCAATTTCGGTTCTGATATTGCATCGTATGTTTTTATTAGAGCCTCTCTCATATTAATTGTTACCGGTCCCGTTACTACGATACCATCCGAGTGCCTTGGAGATGCCGCAAATTTTACTCCAAATCTCGAAATATCATAGTATGTATTTTGAGTAGCAGCAAGTTCTAGCATGCAGGCATTGCATGAACCTGTATCCACAGATCTGAGTATTAGGGATCTCTTAAATTTTTTGTATATTTTTTTCTTAAGCTCATTACCTGCCTGTTCTATGTCGCAGAACTTGCAATCATGCTCCATTTTTATTGCCAACTTGTCACATGCACCAATGCAATTTCTGCAGTAAATACATTTTTTATAATCAACAACTGCTTTATGGTCTTTAATTTCGATGGCACCTGCAACACATTCATTTACGCATTTTGTACATCCGTTGCATTTATCACTATCTATATTTACTTTACCATATGAATCTGGATTATCAAATAATATATCTTTTTTGGTTTCTTTACCATATTTAATTCTATCTAATATCATTCTCATAATAAAATCCCCTACCTATCGTTTTCAGCATAAGACATATTGAAACTTTTGTTGCATAAAGGGAAGTCTGGTACAATCTCCCCTGCAACTGCGTATGTTAGTCCATTCCAGTTTGTAAAAGATGGTGTTTTGAAATAAATTCTATCGAATGTATTATTTTCACCCGTTTTACCATATACAACTAACTCACCTTTTACTGTTTCCACTGTCGCATATGCTTCTAGTCCATCTTGTAAAATTATTTCTGGTTTGTTTTTCACAACATCGCCCTCAATGAGTGATAATGCTTTTCTTATAAAGATAAATGCATCTTTTATCTCAGCTATCTTTAATTTATATCTTTCAAATACCCCGCCCGCAGTTTCAGTATTTGTTTTTGTCTTTATTTCCTTATATATCTCGTATGGAAAGTTTCGCCTTACATCATACTCTATGCCAGCTGATCTTCCAACAACTCCTGTCAAAGCTATCTTGTTTGCTGTTTTATTATAAACCACTCCAGTATGCTCAACCCTGTCTAAAAATGAAACTGAGCCTAGTGTGCTTTCTATTATGTTATTTAGTCTTTTCTCTATATTTTTTAATGTATATAAAATATCTGCTTTTTGCACTTCATTAAAGTCAATATTTATTCCACAAGGAACTATAGCATTTCGGAGAAACCTACTACCCGTTAATCTTTCACATAGCTGATGTATCATTTCTGAAAGATAACTGAACTTTTTGGGAGGATAGCTGTATCCGATATCAACACATATTCCAGTTATATCATCTAAATAGTTATAAATTCTTTCTAATTCTAGTAAGACAACTCTTACAGCTTTAACCTCATCTGTAGACTTCCACTCTATTAGTTTCTCAACAAGTAATGCGTAGCACTCAGCATAAGCAACTGAGCTTTCACCTGCAACTCTTTCAAACAAGAGATTTAGATTGTTCGCATTAATATTTTCACATATCTTTTCAATTCCCTTATGTTTATACATAAGGCGTATCTCAAGATTTTCTATAGGCTCACCAGTAGCACTAAACCTAAAGTGTCCAGGCTCTATTATTCCCGCATGAACTGGTCCTACAGGAATCTGATATCCACCTTCACCAGATATCCTCATAAACTTATATCTGCTCACCTCACTTGCAAGCTTAACTTTGCTCCCAAATGCGTAGTCTTTTCTAAGTGGGAAAACATTTTCCTGCCATATTTCATGTTTTACAATATTCCTTGTATCTTTCCCATCTACAATCTTTATTCCATACAAATCGGAAATCTCTCTTTCGAATAAATTACTTTGAGGAACAAAATCCTGTAGCGACACTAGCTCATCAGTAACATTATACCTTACAGTTACAAAATAGCCTTGCCTTCTATTAGTCAATATTATATTAATAATAAATGATTTTTCTTGAATGCAAAACTCACCTACAAAAACTAATCTCAAGTTATTCATCAATATTCCTACAATATTTTTTACTTCCTCAAATGTTGTATTTATGTACAATTCATTATTGTTTTTTATTTCTGTCTCTGCCCTGTTATTTATATTCTTTATCTCTTTTTCTAAAAGATTTATCTTCATTATCTCACATCCTAACCATTAATGATTAATGTTGCTCTGTCAAGTATATCAGTTAAGTAACCTCCAAAGAAAACGCTCGTAAGTACTATAAACACAAGTGCTATAATAATCGGAAGAATATTTTCTTTGTCCTTATCTGATTTTGTATATATTTGACTATTATCTTGTTCAAGTGTCATTGGTATAAATGACTTTAAAAATCCCACAAAGGCTATTAATAAACAAATTGAAAAAATAATTATTGGAATATAATAATCTCTCTGTATACCACCGATTATTATATTATATTCACTTAAAAACGAAGCAAATGGTGGAGATCCTACTATTATTAGCATTCCTACTATTAAAAGTATCGCATTCATTGGCATAGTTTTAATTAAATTTTGTACTTTATCCATTCTTTTCGTTTTATAAACACTAAGAATGTTCCCTGAAACAAGGAATAGTAATGTTTTCCCAAATGCATGTACTATTGAATGTAATAACGCACCAAATACTGCAATATACCCACCAATTCCAAAACCTAGTGTCATTATACCTATATTTTCTATGGATGAATATGCAAGGAGACGTTTATAATTATTCTGAGTCAACATACTGAATGATGAAATGATAAGCGATATGCATCCGAATACAATAAATAAGTATTTTAGATTTTCTAGCCCATCTACCAATTTTATAATTATATAGAATCTCACTATTACATATAGTGCAAGGTTAAGCAAAACCCCAGACATCATTGCACTTACTGGCGAAGGTGCTTCGCTATGACCATCAGGCAGCCATGTATGCATAGGAGCAATTCCTGCTTTTGTTCCTATACCTATAAATATAAATACAAATGCTATTTTTGCTATATCTTTATTTATAACTCCTGCTTTATCTACAAGATATGTCCAATTCGTGATTTCGGAGGTGTCCCCTCCTCCTGCTGAATATATGAAGAGAATAATTCCAACAAGTCCAATACCGATACCTAGCGAACAAATAATGATGTATTTCCATGCAGCTTCAAGCGAAAGTTTATTCTTACTAAAACCGATTAAAAATGCTGTTGCAATAGTTGTGGCTTCAAGTCCCATCCACATTAGAACGATACTGTTACTTATTGCAACAATAACCATCGACATAGTGAATAATGTAAATAATATATAAAATGTCTTTGCCTTGCTTAGATTGATTGTTTCATCTTGAATTTGATTAATCATATATTTGTGTGAATATAGTAAAGAAATTATACTTATAGTCATGATAATAAATATCTGTATCACATTTAAGCTATCAATATATAAAAAATTATTTAAAAAGCTTACATGTTCATATTTATAAACGTTATCTATTATGTTAACAAAACAACCACCTATTAGCATTGTAAAAGTTATATTGATAACGGAAATAATTTTAATGTTCTTAAGCAAACTGGTTATTAGAATCATACCTATAAATAAAGCAAATATTATATTAATAATCATTTTCTCACCCGCTATCCTTTAATATTTGAGAACTTATCTGTATTAATCGTATCAAATGCCTTGTTTATATTGAAAATCATAATACCCATTATAAGCGCTAGTATCAAGACCTCAAGCATCAATGCTGCTTCGATAATTAATGACATTTTAACCATATACATTTCAAGGAGCACAATTCCATTCTCTATAGTCAGAAAACCTATCATCTGTGTAATAGCTTTTTGACGTCCTATCAAAAGAATTGAGCCAACTATCATAAGTACAATTCCTACCTTCAAGAAAGGTTGTCCAAATTCTCTTAGGAGTCCGTATGTAATAATTATTCCAGCAATACACAATATATATGACCATTGAATACTTATTATAAGATCTGTCTCTTTATTCTCATTTAAACCCTTTGATACCTTATTCATCATTACAGTTGTTAATACTAATTTCATAAGCACCGTCATAATACCTACTATATATAAGCTACTTTCTCCCGTGGTATATCCTAGGTAAAAGCAGATTAGCGCAATACAAAGTGATTGTATTGCAAAACCCGATATAAGCAGTTTTATTCTTCTAACTCCAGTCATCAAAATCGCTACTATCAATAAAACTTCCAAAAGTGTTTCGAACATATACTTTTCTCTCCTTACATATAATGATTTATTATTATTGAGACAATCCCAATTGAAAATGCAAATGTCAAAAGTTCAGGTACTTTAAACAATCTAAACTTTGCCATTGTCGTCTCAAGTAATGCTATCGCAAAAAGTAATATCATTATTTTAACAATATATAAAGCTAGTGCTAAAGCTATAGTTAATAAATTGAATTCCATGGCTATTCCATATGGTAAAAATCCATTAATAAGAATTGTTAAAAACAATACTAATTTTATCGCTGATGCTAGTTCAACAAAAGCCAATCTCTTTCCTGACAAATCTAATATCATTGCCTCATGAACCATCGTAAGCTCTAGATGAGTCTCTGGATTATCTAGAGGCATCCTTGCATTCTCTGCCAAAACCAAAATGAAAAATGCTAATGCCGCAAGTACATGTCCCGGACCAAATGATAGTTGTGTGCTATTTGTAGAAGCTATCGTAAATATATTAAATGACTTCGTTTCTATAAACAAGAATGTCACTACAACAAACATGATTGGTTCAACAAGCATCGATATAAAAAGTTCTCTGCTTGATCCCATTCCTCCAAATGTGCTTGCTGAATCTAGTCCAATTAGAGAAGTAACAAACTTGATAATCCCTAATGTAAAAAATATCACAAATATATTTCCAAAGATACTTTCTCGTGATGTGTAAAACACAGGAATAACGAATGCACATGATACTGCCGCAACGAGTGTTAGCAAAGGGCCAATTTTAGTTACAAATGAGCTGCTCGCAGAAATCACTTCTCCCTTTTTTATTAGTTTTGACAAATCATAATATAATTGAAATATCGATGCTCCCGTATATCCCCTAAAGCATGCTTTAGTTTTATTCAAAATACCGATAAACAAAGGCGCTAACAATAGCAAAAACAAAGGTTGAATAATATAAATTATGTATGTACTCATATTTGACCTCCTATATGAACTTTTTTGTTATTTACTGATCCGCTCAGTGCAACATCATCCTGAGGATGACAAAATCATATAAACTCTTAAATAAATTTAGCCACCCATATTACTGCAACTATAAGTGATATAATTATATAGGCGATGTATATTTGAATCTTTCCGTAATGTATTATCTTAATTTTAGTGGCAATATAATCTACAAATTTCATAATCGGAATATAAAAATGTTTTTCAACCATATCAGCAACTTTTTGTCTTATCAAAATAGTACCTTCCTTTACCACTGTTTTTTTATAACCCACAACACTGCCAGCTATTTTACATAATGGTTGTGTAAATCCACTTCCACTGTATTGCATAAACGGCTTTGCTTCATTAAATCCGCATCCCCATGTATTACCTATTGTAGATGTCTTATTTCTACTTATTATATAATCTATTAATAAAATCACCAGCGTTACAGAAATAATTACACTCGTCATTATTATTATATCCCACCCAACGAAGTTCTGAAGTGTGCCCCTATCAAAGCTAATTTTTTCTGTATTCATCACACTTTGTGAAATTTTTATGATATATTCAAATATGAACTTTGAAAGCACTCCAAAAACAATTGCATACACTGATAATAATCCCATTCCGATATTCATAGAAATAGGTATTTTATGTGTTTGTTGTGCTTTACTGCTTCTTGGTTCACCAAGATATGTTATTCCAAAACTTTTTACTGCAGCGTACATTACAGCCCCACTTGTTAATGCTAAAATGCTTCCACATAAAATTATAACCATCATCCAAATACTATCTATTCGACCTACTACTTGTATAAAGCTCATAAAAATCGATATTTCACTTGCAAATCCGTTCAGTGGAGGTATTGCTGAAATTGCAGCTGTCCCGATAAATGCACACCAAGTTGCAAATTTCATTTTTTTGTAAAGACCCCCAAGTTCATTTATATTCCTTGTTCCCGTAGCATATAAAACACTTCCTGCTGCAGTAAATAGAAGACTTTTAAATATTGCATGATTTATGGTATGAAATAACCCTGCAGTTAGGGCTAATGTTGCGAGTATAGGCATGTTATAGCTTTTAAAAATAATCGCCAGCCCTAGTACAGAAAAAATCAGTCCTATATTTTCAGCACTTGAGTACGCTAAAAGCTTTTTCATATTACGCTGAGCTGCTGCATTCAGTATACATATAATAGCAGTCACTGTTCCTATTATCATTAGCGCGATACCATAGCTATATGGCACGTCTCCCAAAAACATAAAAGCAACACGCACAAACCCATATATCGCGATTTTAAGCATAACACCAGACATTAGTGCTGACACATTTGAAGGTGCCGCCGGATGCGCCTTTGGAAGCCATGCGTGAAGCGGCATTAACCCCGCCTTTGCACCAAAACCGATTATAGCAAGAATAAATATTATAGTTTTTTGATTAATTGTCAATTTATCAGCATAATTAATTATTTCTTTAAAATCAAAGCTATTTGTATATTTAAAAATTAACGCAAACATTATCATCAGTACAAGCCCGCTTATATGCGTCATTACAAAGTACATAATTCCTGAATCCAAGTTTTCCTTGTTTCTATATTCATAAATAACAAGAAAAAAGGAAGTTATAGACATAATCTCCCAAAATATCATAAACACTATGATATTGCTTGAAAGAACAACTCCAATCATTGACAATATAAACAATATCATCATTATATAAATATATTTTAGTGAATAGTTTTGTACAAATTCTTTAACATATCCCACTGAATAAATTAAAATAGGAATGGTAATTAAAATAATCAAGATTACAAAAAATATTGATAACCAGTCAGTCATCGCTACATTATAAAAAAATTCAAACATAAAACACAATCTCCCTTATCAAAATTTATATTAAACCCATGTATAATTATTCCTATTATGTAAAACACATACTAAATAGTATATACTTAAATAATCGAAAAATCAACATATTTTGATTAAAATTTTTAAAAAAACGAACCCTTACTGTGTAAGGGCTGAAAAAACTATTCGCAAAATAACTCTTTGACGAATAGTTTTTGCTTTTTAGTTATTTTTTAATAAATTATTGATAATTTTATTTACATCTTCATCATTTAAATTAATTTTTTCATTTATTAAACCTATTAGTGGATGGATTCCATCATCGTTATGAAAATCAGAACCTATGGTGATTATTAAATTATTATCTTTTGCAAATGTATTCCATTTTTCTATTTCATCAATTTTATTATTATTGCGATCAATATAAATATAATTAGACTCAATTCCATCTGCTTTCATTTCTTCTACAATTGATAACACATCGTTCTCTTCTAAATTATCCTCAAATCTATATGCTACAGGATGAGCCAATATGACTTTTCCACCGGCATTTCTGATTAAATCAGAGGCTTCTATGGGAGTTATCGATTCTTTTTTTACATAACCAGGGCAATTTTCATTCATTATCGTTTCAATAAATTCACCTTTGTTAGGGATATGATTAAACTCTTTATCTAATAAACTAGCGTTGTTTGGATTTTCGACAATATCAAGGGCAATATGAGCCTTAGTTACTGTATCTATTTTGCTTAATTTATCTAAATTCACAATATATCCCAGTCCATTTAATTTATGTGCCACATCTACTAAATAATTGTGTCTAGAGTTTCTTAATTTTGATAATTTTTTATTTAATTTTTTGTCGTAAATATCTATATTATATCCTAAAACATGAATTCCAACTTTATCATTTCTTGTTGATATCTCTACTGCCGTTATAATATTGATATTTTTATTTTGTGCATATTCTAGAAAATCATTACTATATGCTGCTAGTGTATCGTGATCAGCTATCGCTAGAGTTTCTACGCCATTTTTCACAGCTTCATCTATTATTTCTTTAGGTGATAAAACCCCATCTGAGCAACTTGTATGCATGTGCAAATCTATTTTTTTCATTATTTCTAAATCCCCTTTATATTCATTAATTTTGATGTTTCGCTATACTAAACTTCCATATCCATGCCTCTTGTTTTATTGCCCAATTCACATGCTCCAAGTATCCCTGAAAACTTTTCCAGTATATCGTTTGCTTGCATATTTTTCATGTTGTCCTCATGCCCGATATTTCTAGCATGTTCTAATAAACCTTCAGTACTATACTCATCAACCGTTGTAGCTTTTGTAGTTTCTAATGTGCCTATTTCTTTAGTTGGCAATTTCCTCCAAGACTCTATTTTGGATTTAAAGATTTCTATTATATAAGGTGTTTGCATTCTTCTTTTAACATCATCTCTTGACATATTATAAGCAAAACCATATAATTCTTCACTAGTATAATTATTAGATATTATAAATCTAGTATTATCTATCATTTCTCTTAATTTAGCATCTATACCAAATGGTGTAAATGAAAATAGAAAATCAAACATAAAATTACAAGGGTCATTATCATATTGCCATTTTTTTCTATAAGCCAGTGGGCTCATGGGCATATATGGATTCTGATTGTTTTGCTTTGAATCTTCTAATGTTTTTGGAATATCCAATATTAACTCTGTTAATACTGAATATTCAACAATATGTAAATCTATTGGCAAAAATTTATTAGGCATGATACCATTTTTCAAATTTTCACTTATTTCTTTCACATTTTTTATTGCATCTAAAGGATTTACGTCAGATGTATATATATTAAACATGTGCATTAATTTTTCTAATTTTATACTTGTTTCATTCATTCTTTCATCTTCACAAATTACAAAAATATCAAAATCTGGTAATCTATTTATAATTTTTCTTGGTTTTAAAGCGATATCTACATCCTCGCATGGTATACATATTTTCTTTAAATCAGGCATTTGATCATAATTTTCAGTTAAACATGTACCGCATTTCCAAACTTTTGCCTTGTCCTTTTCTGATTCAGTAACTAACTGATCATTATATCTTAACTGTTCATTAATAATTGGTAAATCACCATTTAAATTATTATCTAGTACATAATATGGATAACCTTCACCAAAAGTTCCTCTACTGGTATCAATTGTTGATACTATACGATTAAAAGCCTGTATATTATATATTATATATTGTTTTTTTAATTCTGAATTATTTTTTTCAAATTCACTTGACATATTTGCTACTTCTTGTGCTAATTTTCCTGTTGTAATTGACATAATTATAGCCTCTTTGTTTTTGAATTTTTCTCTTTTTTTAATGATATTAATATTATACCCTAATTTTGCAGCTTGTCAATATTTTTTTACATTTTTCCCCTTTTTTCTGATTTTAATTAAAAATTAAAAAAATTTTTTTTAATTTCTAACCTTAAGTTCTACCCTCTACATATATATATTTATATCTGGTGTTATTCTTGCATTTACTAAATTCTTGTTGTCCAGTAGCGAACTCGTCTACATCTTTTTTATTTGTTTACATAATATCTTGTTTGTGCTATAATTTATAACTAGTTATAAGGAGGTGTTAAGATGAGTGAAAATGCCATTTACGGAGTAGATGACGGCGAAGGAAAAGGAAGAGAAAAAAGAAAAGTTTTTCGTTTGGAATTTAAAACACCTTTATGTGTAGACCTGAAAATTTTACAGTTGAAAGATAAAATTATAGAAACAGGCATTACAGAAGTATGTGCTGTAAATCTTAGCCCTATAGGATTGTCCTTTGAATCAAAACTTAGCTTTCCTGTCAAGAGCGAGGTTATATACAATCTTAAAACTAAAATTCTGGGGGAAACTCTGAACTTTACCGGAATAATTTTATGGAAAAAGGCTTATCCAAACGATATTCATAGATACGGTGTTAAATTTTTACTAGATGCTGAAGAAATAAAAAAATATATTCAACTTTTTAATAAATTTTCAATGATGCAAAGAAAATCCAAAGAACCACTCCAAAGTTGCTCATATTGCAAATATGATCATTTTCCTTGCAAGTAACAAATACATCCTTAACTACATCCTTAACTATATCATTAGCTGTTTCATGAGTTTTATTGAAATTGTTTGGTCGCACTTAATTGTATCCTCGTGTTTATAAACTTGTATTACACCTAATGAATTTTCACTATCCTTAGTATATATATCCCTTTTCTATATCTATTTCCGTTATACTTATATTCTGCCCAAACTCAAAAAGTTTAGAATTAGTTCTGTCATTATAAATATTAATTACTCTAGAACCGTCTTCTGCTTCCTCACACTTAAACCTAATTTTTCCTGTTTTTCCTATAGAAAAAGAACGATCCTGATATTCACTTTCTTGTAAAGTTTGACTTTCAGTTTTATGATTTGCAACATAATCTTCCGCTATCTTTTCTATCAACTTAAAGGTGCTATCGTCATAATAACCTTTAGCATCTATGTGGTGAATCGCAATCGAGGACATAGTTAGTATTGTAGTTAGCATTTGCAAGCTAGTTGATTTTATCTTAGTCAATATAAATCACGCAATTCTCCATTCTATATTTCAGATATAGCCTTTTGTAAGTCTTCTGTTACAATATCTGCCACTTCATTCAATAATTCATTTTGCATCATTCCAATCATTGTCTTAGGATTGATGGCAGAAATCAAAACTCCATCTTCCTCCTCAGATACAACCACATTACAAGGCATAAGCAATCCCATATCCGGGTCGATTTGAAGAGCTTTATAAGACATATTTGAATTACATGCACCTAAAATCACATAATTATGATAATCAACACCTAATTTATTTTTATAAATATTTTTAAGATCCATTTCAGTAACTACAGTAAATCCATGATTTTGCAATGACTGGCGTACTTTCCCTTCTATTGACTTAAAATCACCTGCGACTTTTTTATTGATAGACATATTATGCATAGTTTTTTCCTCCTTGAATTTTTATATATTCTGTTCATAGTTGTATTTATAGTTTGTTACTTTATCACAACAATTATACAATCTTATATATTTTTGGTAATCCTATGCACGGATAATTTCAACAAAATAAATCTATCATAAGCAAAGAGCGAACAAAACTTTTTCAAGTTTTATACGCCCCCACTATTGACAAATAATCTTTATAATCTATTATTTTGAGAATTACATCATCAATTCTTCATACTTAAATTATAGAAATATTCACACAAAATCTTTTTATCTTCAAATGTATCAAAAGTTTCACTTTTTATTTGTTCTAATGTGAACCATCCCATTCCATCCGTTTCAATATCATTCAATACTGTGTTTTCGTCATTTGAATGGGCAAAATATATCAAATCGTAGTGTTCATGTTCGTTTTCTTTTATAATATTTTTTTGTATTGCATATGGCTTTATCATATCTTTTTCGGTTGGAAATCGTTCTCTGGAGTGCTAGTCCGTTGTATGTTGCTAGGCGGTTGTGTGTGTCGTATGTCATGACTGTGGTGGTTGTTTGTACTGTTTGTAGTTCTTGTGTCATTGTTTCTGTTGTTATGTTGCCTGTTTTGTCGTATTCATAGTCGTATTGATTTATTGTGTTTCCTGTTTGGTCTGTGTCTTTTTGCTGTGTTATTTGTCCTGCTTCGTCGTATGTATACGCACAGGTTGTTCCGTTTGGTCGGTTTTCTTTTGTTAGTCTGCTGTTTGCATCGTATTCGTATGTTGCTGTGCGTCCTGCCCAGTCGGTTACTTTTGTGAGTGAGTTTACAACGCTATATTCGTAGTTTACTGCTTTGTCCCCTGGGTATGTGAGTGTTTCGAGGTTACCGACTGCGTCGTATGTGTATGTGATTGTGTTTCCGCTGTAGTCTGTGTATTTCGTTACTCGGTTTAGTGCGTCGTATTCTCTTGTTATGATACCTTTTATGTCTGTTACTGTCAATATGTTTCCGTTATTATCATAATTATATGTTACTTTGTTTTCCGGTGTTGTGTAGCTTATTACTCTTCCTGCATCGTCGTATTCGAACTGAGCCTTTTGTTCTCTGGCGTTTTGTATTTCACTCAATAGGTTGAGCGAGTTGTAGCCGTATTTCTTTGTGCTTCCTATTGCTGTTGTTTCTGAGATTAGTCGTCCTGCTAGGTCGTGTTCGAATGTTGTTTTGTTGTTGTTTGGGTCGATGTAAGTTTTTATGTTTCCGTCTTGGTCGAATTCCTGCTTTGTTGTTCCGTTTTCTGGGTCTGTGACTGCTGTTACTCTGTCTTGTTCGTCGTATGTTAGGCTTGTTTTTCTGCCCATCATATCGATTGCTTCTACTATTCTTCCCATTTGGTCATAGTGGTTTTCGGCTGTATTTCCTAGTGCATCGGTTTGTGTTAGTACATTACCCACTGCATCGTATGTTCTTGTGAGGACTTTTTTGCCTAGTGAGTCGTGCATTCCTGTTAGGTTGCCTTCTGCATTATATTCCATTTCTATCGTGTTTCCGAGTGCGTCGATGGTTTTTGTTACTCTGCCTAGTCCATCGTATACAAACGATGAATTGTTGCCTTTTGCATCGATTATTTTTACTAGTCTGCCTTCTCCGTCATTTTCGTATTGGGTTATGTTGTGTAGTGCGTCTTCTACTGATGTTAGTAGTCCTACGGTGTCGTAGTTATATTTTGTTGTGTTGCCGTTTGGATCTGTTTGTGTTAGTACGTTACCTATACTGTCATATGTGTAGCTTACTGTTTGGTATAACGGGTTCTTTATTTCTAATAGTCTACCGTCTTTGTCGTATGTGTATGTTGTTATTTTCCCTGCTGCGTTTGTTGTTGATTCTAGTCTGTCTATTTTGTCATATGCGTAGGTTGTTGTGTTTCCTACTTCGTCTGTGATTGTTCTGATTTTGCCTGTTTGGTAGTATGTGTATGTTCTTATACCTCCTGCTGGGCTTGTTGTTGTTATTAGTTGATTTACTTCGTTGTATGTGTATGTTGTAGCGTTTCCTTGTGTGTCTTTTGTTTCTGTTATTCTTCCGTTTGCATCGTATGTTCTTGTTGTGTATAGACCGCTTTGTACGTCGAGTATTTTCACGCGTCTGTCTTCCCCGTCGTACTCGTATCTTATTTCATGTCCTGTGGCGTCTTTGATGCTTGTTTGTTTTCCGTTGCCGTTGTATGTGTATGTTGTTGTGTTTCCTAGTGCGTCTGTTTGGGTGAGATTATCACCGCTGCTGTTGTAGGTGAATGTTATTTTGTTTCCTTGTGAGTCAGTTTTTGCTGTCAGATTGCCGTTGTTGTCATATTCGAATGTTGATTTGTTTCCTTCGGTATCTGTGACACTGATCATTCTTCCTATTTCATCATATCCGTATTTTACTGCTTTTCCGTCGGGTCTTGTTGTTGATACTAGCATGCCGTTTTCGTATTGGTTCGTTTCTGTTCCAACGTCGCTTACTGTTTTCGTTAGTACCTGACCGTTATCGTTATAGGTATATGTTGTTGTATAGCCCATCGGGTCTGTGATTGTTAGTGGTCTGCCCTTTTCGTCGTATGTATATGTTGTTTTGTCTCCTACTGGCACATGTTTTAGGGTTAGGTTTGAATTATTCACTTACTGAAACAATAAGCGAATAATTCAAACCTAACCCTATTCATTCTATTAGCATATTGGTAGTGGTAAGTCAATTTAATTTTGTGTTACGGGTTTTTTTAGATATTGCAATATTAAATGCACAACTTTTTCAAAAATATTTTATATTAAGCTGCCGTACCTTTTTCTTCTACCATTATTTTTAAAATTCGCTCTATGTAAACATCGTTACCAATTAAGATGCATAACCAACTTTTCACTCTTAGTGATTTCATCTGCATGAACCACAATATCATTAACGTTAAAACTGTATTCATTATAAACTTGATGTAAAATTAGTTCAACAAACTTTGATAATGATAAATTGCGACTCATAGGAATCCTAAAATCTTTTACATTTGATATTACAAAATGTGATTTTGCATGATGTAAATCTATATGATTTTGAGGGTCATAGTCAACTCTTAAAAATACAGGAATTCCTGATTCTTCTTCAAACCAGTTACTACCTTCAACTTCTATAGCCTCCCCTTCTAATTCTTGTATTTCCTTTATGGTTCTTACTTTGTTACACTTTTTTATGAACTGTAATCTTTGTTTTACAATTTTATTCGATTCAATTGTATACTCAACTTGCAAAATACTTTTATCATAGAATAACATTGAAAATTGTTCTTCTCTCAATAACGCATCTACAATCTGAGTTATTCCTAAATCCAGATCAAATGTTATATTAGCCTCAGGACTTCTGCCAGACCATGTGAGTTCGTATGCATCCTTGCCTGTGCAATTATCTCTCAGTTCTTTATGTTCAATTATATATTTTTTTTCATAAAGCAACTTATAAATCATTATATATTCCTTTCTTAACATCCCACATATATCCTTTATTTTCATGCTATTACCACCCTACTTGTTTTTCTTTAGTTCATTAAACTTTTTCATAATTTCATTAAACTTTTCCTCTGATAAACTTGTTAGGAGTTTTTCCATATTATCTATTGCTACTACGTCATCTTTTCTCAAATCAACACTTGTTGTCCTTATTAATTTCTTTTCTTGTTCAGACGGATAGCTTTTGAACTTTAATGAGTACTCAGCTACTTCAACCTGATTTAATTCTTGATTAAGCTTTTCCATCTTTTCCCCATAACCAAGAATATTAACCCACCCTTTACTTCTTGTTATTGCTGTAAACAATTCATTTCTTTTCTTTATTGGAGTAAGTGCATTCATACATTCTTGACTATTTACAGTATACACTACGAAGGTTTCATTTCCCTTAGCTCTAAGAATACTACTGTATACAATTGAATCTGGTCTAGAAAAATCTTCTGGATGCAATGTGCCCGCAAGATGAACCCTTAAATCATTTGTTTCCGGTAATTGATTAATTGCAGATTTTAGGATATCATAGTTCATTTTATGATTTAGAGTTTCCATGTCAATAATCATTATTTCCTTCATAGGGACTTTATCTTTATTCAAGTCATCATTAATTAAATCTACCAACTTTATGTATTGATCTATCTTGCTTTCGCATTTAAATAGTTTAACTAACGATTTGATATCAGTATTTAGATAATTCGGGCTCGTTTCTATTGTTCGATATAATATAACCTCTTGATGCTCTTGAATTTCATCGTCACATTTATATCCAATAACTTCCCATATGTCATTTGAATCAGGTATTTGTACTAATTTATCATTTTGATTTTCTAAGTCCCTATATAGCCCCATTCCAATCGCATGCGCAGTAACTATAACACTACTCTGGTTTCTATAAGATACCTTTAATGGTGTATCTATTGCAATATTACATCCAAAAATCTTCTTCGGGATAGGCATTGCTTCTTCATTCAATTTTTGTAATTCATCATATGCATAAACTAACCTTTTGTCTTTATTCAAGTTATTAAGACATAATCGGAAAAATGGAATGGGAAAATCTTGTGCTTCGTCAATTAATATACAATCAAATATCGTTTTAAATTGTTCTACACTCTTCAATAGCTTATTACAAATACCTTCAAATGCACGATTACTACCAAACATATCTTTTGCCTCATTTAAGTTCATAGGCGCCACGTTATAACACTTACATAAATGATAATAAAACCCAGGTGAAGACGAGCTTCCCCATCCATGCATTATAATCAGATTTTCATAGTTTGGTTTTTGTCCATCATTTTTCATTCGGTAAAGTCTGTCAATCAGACTTTCTAACATTGGTTTAACTGAACGAGTATTGTATGTCAATAATATTTTCCAATTTGGGTGTGCTGTGTGAAGCTCAACAGCTTTTTTAGCAAGTACTATTGTTTTCCCACTTCCAGCCATTCCTCTAATTCTTTGAATATTAACTGGATCTGCTAATATTGCTTCCATTTGTCGGATATCGTGGTTTTCAATAATATAATTCATATTTGCGATTAACTCTGATTTAGTTCCTTCTTCAAAATCAATATCATCTCTTTTTCCTAATCCATACGCCTCTTGCACCGCCGAATTAATTTTTCTTAATAACTCATATTCAACGTTCCCACTTAAATTCTTTTTGCAATATGTAACTAATTCTCCTACATTTTTCACAACATTTTCTGTTGATACAGCTTTATCACAAACTGATACTACATCAATTTTAAATAATAATTCTCTCTTTTTATGCAAGAATTTATAGCTTTTCATTTTCACTTCAATTTTATTGTATAGAACATCTTGTATTTCTTGAAAATCAACAGAATTTTGTTGAGATATATGAATAATTAATACTCCTTTGTTTGATATAAGTATAGCATCAACTTTTATAGGCTCTTCAGAAAACCTATCCTTATAGCTAGGATATCCTGAATATAAAAAACCTTTATATTCATCCTTTACTTGATCATAAAAATCTTCAATAATCATTTGACTATATATATCATCATTCTTACCCATCATTTCTAGCATAAATATTCCTCCCTCAATAAACTTCTTTTCTTCTTTTAATTTTAGTAAACTTATTAATTTCAAAATGGTAGACGAACAATATTTCGATATAATTCTCTATAATTTATTCTATACCTATTTCTGGTGCGATTGAACGTATACCTTAAGATACTAAACTTATTCTACATTATTTTACCATGTTTTATTTTTCATTACAATAGCTTATTTAAATATTTCAGGGGTCGAATAGAATGGCGCCTTATAGCACCGAACTGGCGCACTCAAGTTTGAATTATTCACTTATTATTTGAGTAAGTGAATAATTCAAACCTAACCCTCTTCGTTACACAAGTATTGTTAGTTTGTCCATTTGTCAATCCTACCCTTATTAATTTCTGATAAAATCTCTTATTTACATCGATGTACCTATTAACTTATTTCTATTCAAGGAAATTCTCGAAATAAATTTTTAATGCTTCAGCTTCCCAGAACATTTCGGGTTCTATCCTTTTGTCAATTATATACTTTAGACCATCCTTTGACTTGATTCTAGCCAATGATATAAAAGCATGGCAGGCAATACTATCTAATTCATCGCATTGGATTTTTATAAGTTTTTCTTCAATATTTTTTAATAAACTAGTCTCAAACTTAGAAATCCAAAAAGATGCTTCCATCCTTGCATCACCCGAGTAATCATCAATAGCTATCTCGACAAGAGTATTTAATAATTTAGGACTTTCTAAATTACCTGTGAAGAAATCTTTTGCATCATCCTTAGAATGAACTGAATCTATTAACAACTCTCGAATTTTATCCTTTTCAAACATTAAAATCTATCCTACTTATATCATCCCTAAAATCTTTTTTAATTTTTCATTAATTGGATACTCATTTTCTAATGGCAAAACCTTGCTATCAAATTTTTTATTATTTATTTCATCTCTCCAGTTTATAACATCTGTGGTAATGTCTGAAATTTTTACTATCCAATCATTAGTGTACTTTGCAACAATGGAACCATTAATGCCTAGTTGAATTACCCTCCTTCCAATAGATCTCCCATAAATATCTCTGTCTGGATCCCATTGGCACCTTACTTCTGACCGACTAAGTCTCTCTTTCCATATTTCATATGACTTATATATCTTCTGATTATAAGCTGAAAGAACTGCATTTCCTAGTATTACATCGAAACCCTCTCGTGAAATATCTATTGCTAAAATTCTTTCTTGGTTGTCCTTAGTTCCCCATCCAGACCTATACATCATCCATAAAAACGATGGTTTTATCCACGTCATCCTATCTTTTTTGAAACTAGAACCAAATGTACCTAACCTTACGGCTTCCTCAGCAATTCTATTATTGTACGCTTGATAAATCCTGATATTCTTTTCATCAAATCGTGCATATATTCTTTTATCTTCCATTGATGTATTTCTATTATTTAGTTTCATCTTTTTTCTCCATAAATTCAAAATTAAAATTATCAAGCAAAGATAGCCCTTGCCTGATAACTTGTCTTTATTTACTGATTCTGTCTAGCTGATTGATAGCATTATCCCTTATTATTTCATTGTCTGATTGTGTTAGTAATTCTAGTTTTTCTCTTGATTTAGGAGTATTTATATCACCTAAAGCCCAAATGCACTTTACTGCCAAAGCAAATGCCTCGTCAAATTCCAAATATTCAAACTGCGTTAGAGCCGTTTTGTATAAACATTCTACAGTTTGTGGTGATTTTAATTTTTGAAGTAGCCTAGCAATATCTTCGTGCTGATAGTGCCATGGTTCCTCTATTAACTTACACAGTATTTCAACAAAGTCTTCCGTAAAGAGATTAAACACAAACCCAACAAATAATGCGGATTCAACATCATGTAGTTCTTTTTCAATATAGGCAATTTCTAATATTTGCATTATGTAGTATGGATTTTGAAGAACATCTACAGTAAAATTCCTTTTAAAATCTTCATTTGAGATTGATTTTGCCATTAGCTTATCAACTAATTTTCTTTCAGTATTTGTCATTTTTTCATCTACCTCCCACCACTTTATAATCTACAATATTGTTATTAAAAATATCCAAGCCATTCCCTTTGCCTAAACCGATGTTGATTTGACTTCCTTCCTTCTTAAAATATGCACTACTTGAATTCCAACCTTTTTGAACCGTTGGCATACTGCTATAAGCATTTTTTGTTAAGTCAGAAAAATCCCTTACACCTGCATTTGCAATTTCATTAGTTGTACCCACATTAACTTTAAATTCTACCGTGATTCCATTATATCCCTCAGCGAAAGATTGTGTTGGTGAAATAAATGTTTCTCTTGTAGCAGGTACTTTACCAGTTTTTAATAATATTTCATAATCTTCCTTACTAATTGTTCTATAGAATGTTTCAGTATTAACCGTTCCCTTAGCTACTACTTTAGTACCAGTAGTTGCTAGTAATTCCCCAGCCTTAGCTCCAACTTTCGCCAATGTCCTGCTCACCGCAGTAAACACCTTCCTAGTCCCAGCTGCAATCCTTGTAGACTTAGCTGCTACTGCCACAGCAGTAAATACGCCTGTGAACATTCCTACATCTATTAATGTGTTTATTGCTAGATTGCCTGCTTCGCCTAGTCTGCTTAATTCTTGTCCTGTTATTATGTCTTTGCCATTTGCTATTTGTAGTATTCCTTTTGCTTCTGCGAGTCCTGGTGTCATATCCATTGCTAACGTCACCGCATTGAGAAGCAGTTCAGCACCTACTTGTGCCGTAATATCTCTCGACAACCCAAATGGGTCTGTATAGCTTATCGGATTCCCATTTACATAGGCATATTTATTTAAACTTTGTCCTTCTGTTATGTTACCAAGCAATACATCTTGATTTATAAATCTCTTTATTTCCGGATTATAATACCTTGCTCTCATATAGTACAGTCCATTAGTATCCGTCATGACTCCGTCTCTTCCGTTATACAAGAACGGTGTCACTGTATTACCTGTATGTCCTACTTGTTCCCCATACGGACCGTAGTCGTAGCGGTCTGTTACCGCTCCAGCTATATCCGTGATTGCTGTTGTACTTCCTCGTTTGTCGTAGTGGTATGTTTTGTATGTTCCGTCTGTGTCTTCTTGTCCTATTAGTCCTAAGCCGTATATGTAGTATGTTTTCTGACCGTTCGGGTCAGTTTTTATGAGTAGTTGGCTTATGTTTGATTGTGGGTTTATGACATATGTTGTTGTGCCGTTTGCGTCAGTTGTTGCTATTCTGTTGTTTTCTGTGTCGTATGTGTATGTTGTTCCTGCTACGCTTGTTAGGCGGTTGTTTGAGTCGTAGGTGAAGTTTTTTAGTTCTCCTCCTAGTGGTCCTTTTGTCATGTTTCCGTCTGCGTCATATTCGACTGCTAGTCCGTTGTATGTTGCTAGGCGGTTGTGTGTGTCGTATGTCATGACTATGGTGGTTGTTTGTACTGTTTGTAGTTCTTGTGTCATTGTTTCTGTTGTTATGTTGCCTGTTTTGTCGTACTGGTAGTCGTATTGATTTATTGTGTTTCCTGTTTGGTCTGTGTCTTTTTGCTGCGTGATTTGTCCTGCTTCGTCGTATGCATACGCGCAGGTTGTTCCGTTTGGTCGGTTTTCTTTTGTTAGTCTGCTGTTTGCATCGTATTCGTATGTTGTTGTGCGTCCTGCCCAGTCGGTTACTTTTGTGAGTGAGTTTACAACGCTATATTCGTAGTTTACTGCTTTGTCTTCTGGGTATGTGAGTGTTTCGAGGTTACCGACTGCGTCGTATGTGTATGTGATTATGTTTCCGCTGTAGTCTGTGTATTTCGTTACTCGGTTTAGTGCGTCGTATTCTCTTGTTATGATACCTTTTATGTCCGTTACTGTCAATATGTTTCCGTTATTATCATAATTATATGTTACTTTGTTTTCCGGTGTTGTGTAGCTTATTACTCTTCCTGCATCGTCGTATTCGAACTGAGCCTTTTGTTCTCTGGCGTTTTGTA
>Ga0209000_1000963_pt1 | contig 20902 bp, 27 predicted proteins | sample RifGroD2_FD_183998 | JGI IMG/M metagenome (GOLD analysis project Ga0209000, IMG submission 183998) | Groundwater microbial communities from Rifle, Colorado, USA - Groundwater D2 (SPAdes) (version 2) | ecosystem: Environmental > Aquatic > Deep subsurface > Groundwater | place: Rifle, Colorado...
AAGAGATTACCGATAGACAGGTTACTGCAAGTGTGGAGAAACAACTACTTCAACCCTGACTGGAGGTTAGAGTTAAACACAAAGAAAAAGAGATAAGGGGGTGGGAGGCTTGAGCAGGATACTCTACTTCGGTAACAAACCGTCACCAGACGAGTTTAAGAAACACGGTCTAATGGTCGGCACATACTCAGAAATGACATGCCGTAGACGTTGCCCTAAGATGCACGATTATTGCTACAAACAAAAACTCGAAAAGAAAATACCGAGTATGCCGTTAACACTTGGAGTGCTAGGCCACAGCTTACTAGAGGCTCACTATAACGGTGATGATTGGTACGATAAGTTAAACTGTTATAATGAAAACGAGTGGGGTAGTTTAAGCGAGGAGCAACAACAAGAGTATGGTAACCTGCCGGAAACGGCTTACAGACTCCTCACAGGTTACGACTACCACTGGCAGAACGAGTCATGGAACGTACTAGAGACTGAGGTATCGTTCCTAGCCAAACTCACTGACAAGGTAGGGTACGCGGGAGTCATTGACTTAATTGTGGAGGATAGTAACGGCATGATATGGGTAGTTGACCACAAGTTTACTAAGAACATACCGGATGACGACTACCTAAGCATAGACCCACAAACATCACTCTACTATTGGGTAGCAACGCTCAAATATGGTAAAGACCGTGTGGCGGGATCAATACTTAACTACATACGCACTAAGCCGCCCACAGTACCTAGCGTTAACAAAGACGGTACAATCAGCAAGGCTAAGATTGACACCGACATACCCACACTAATGAAAGTCATACACGATAACGGCCTTGACCCTGACGACTACAAGGATCACATTGAGCGAGCCAAAGTTACCACCGCTCAGTTCTACGTCAGGAAACGCCTAGACCGTCCCGTTAACTTACTCAAGATGACGTTACGTGAGGCGGTTGCCACAATCCTAGACTGTAACAGCAAGCGTCCCATAACACGCACGTTAAACAAAAACTGCTCATGGGACTGTGACTACCAACCCCTGTGCATGGCAGAAATTCAAGGTGCTGACACAACCTTTATGATTAAACAACAGTACCAAACTAAGAAGGATAAGAATAAGGAGGTGTTCAAAGTATGAAATGTATTAAATTTAGGTTGATAATAGACTTACGTAACAGTGAAGGGAAGTTAAACAGGAAGTTATTAGATATTGACAGGCCGGAGTTACTATCAAATGAAATACAAAAAGCCGTTAACCTGTACCTTAACCAAGGCTATGACATACAGCTAACAATAGAGAGGGTGAAACTGAATGTCTAAAGATTTTGTGGAACTAACCCCGCAGCCTGACAACTTCGACCCGTCTGAGATAGAGTGTCTGATACAAGAGGTAGACAATCAGCCGGTTCATCTATCCGTAGTCGTGTATGGTGTATCCGGTATAGGCAAAACACGATTCGGTGCTACAGGCTCTAAGTGCCTTGTGGTAAACTGCGGTGAACAAAAACCTATCTCTATCCGAGGCATGGGCGCAAAGGTAATAAACATACGCAAAGTACCTGACGACCTTGAGAAAGTATTCTGGTACTTGCGTAACGGGGGGCATAAAAACTTCGATACACTGGTCATAGACGGAGTATCGAGTATGCAGAAAATGTTACAGCGCTTTGTGGTAGCCGAAAACTGTAAACTCAATGCCACAAAGAACAAGATACTTACCTCACAGCGAGATTACGGCGAGGTCGGTGACTATCTTACCACATGGATTATGAATTTCCGTAACCTGCAAGATGTAATGGATGTAGTGTTCCTAGCACTTGAAAGAGGGCCGGACGAGAAGAACGAACTGTACCGCCCTGACGTTATACCGTCTGTCCAAAGGATGCTTGAGTCGTCAGTAAACATCGTCGGTAGAATGTACTACAAAGACGTTGTAAGCAAGGGTAAGGAGTTAACTGTACCGTCACTGTACGTAGCACCACACGCAGAGTACATGACTAAGGACTGTACTGGATGCTTAGGCAAAGAGATTCTACAGCCTAGCATACCCAAGATTTTGAAAAAGATTAATGAAAACTACAATAAATAAGGAGGACGTTGTAGGCGGTGAAAGGTTTAGTAGAGAGACTATCCGAAAAAGTACATGATGCCTGGATGAGGGAAAAAGATGTACAGGGCTTTCATGCCCCCTCATACCACGAGGACGGTTCTATTTGTAGTAAATGCCACTCTGACATGATCCCTTACGAGTGGTTAGAGGAGAATATAAAGGACTATGACCGCGTAACGGTTAGGGCTGTTTTGCAGGCATTAGAGGATTTAGGTATTAAGTTAGAAAGTACACGCTGATTATAATAATTAAATGAGAGGGGATAAATTAACATGGCTAAAATAGTAGAAATAAACTTCACAGGAGTACAAGAGGGCGGCGGTTCACGCATACCTGCCGGAGACTACATCTTCAAGATTACCGGCGTTGAGCAGAAAAAGTCCAAGAAAGAGGGCGGCGGGGATTACCTTAACTGGAAACTTTCTGGTGTAAACGGTGACGCTAAAGGTGCTACCATCTTTGAAATAACCTCACTGAAACCGGCAGCACTGTGGAATCTCTACAACTTCCTGATTTCCACAGGTTACGCTGTACCTAAGAATAAGGTCAAGATCGACCTTGATAAAGTTGTGGGTAAGTTCATCGGGTGTACCATTGATGACGAGGAGTACACCAAGAACGATGGTACTAAGGCCAAGAAATCCTCTGTGGTATCCACATTCGCTGTTAAGAAAACGTCCGACGGTAAATGGGTTAAAGTCGGCGTAGAGGACGATGAGCCGGAGGATGAACCGGAACTCGACGAGGTAGACGAACTCGACGACGAGCCTGAGATTGAGGAAACACCGCCGCCGAAAAAGCCGCAGACCAAGAAAACTACCGATAAGAAAAAACCGGAAACCAAAAAGCCCGCACCGAAACCTGAGCCGGAGCCTGAGACAGATGACCTTGACGTAGACGGTGATGACGACCTCAACGGTGACGAGTTAGACCTTGAAGGGCTTGAGGATGAACTTAACGACTTAGAAAATGAGTTAGACTAATGGCAGGCCCAGAAGCTAAACTTACCACACAAATACTAGCTGCTCTGCGTAAGCGGGGCGGCTGGTGGGCTAAGTTTCATGGGGGCGTGTACCAAAGAGGCATACCTGACTTACTCGGTTGCTACAAAGGTAAAATGGTCGGGCTTGAAGTTAAGATCGGCACAGCATACGGAGCCACAGAGTTACAGCAGAAAAACATAGACGACATTAATAAGTGTGGAGGCAACGCAAGCGTTATTTATTCTATACAAGATGCTTTAAAAATACTTGACTACATAGATGAGTCTGCCTTATAATAAGAGTATGAAAAATATTAAGGGAGATGTTACACAATGGCTAAAGCAAATGCAAAGAGTAATGACGTAATTAATCTGGATTTCAGCGACTTGGATGAAAAACAACCAGCCCCGGCTGTTTCAGATAAACCCAAAAGAACTCGCAAGCCCGCACCGAAAAAAGTTGAGCCTATTCCTGAGCCTGTAGTTCCGGTAGTACCGACATTTACCGTTAAGCAAGTTACCGCTATTCTCGACTCGGCTAACCTTATCGCTAAGGAACTGATTGACGGGTCTGTTACCGAGGATACCTTGAAAACCACATATACCAAAGCGTTACGTATTGCAATGAAAACACATGCCTAAGAATTACCGTTGGTTACGGTAAAATAAAATAAGTAAGCCTTTTTAACACTGGTCAGCGCAAATCCCAGTTTGTGCGACAAACGAAAATAGCCCCCCTTATCAAGGGGCTATTTTTATTGCCTATGCAAAGTTTCTGAAAGATGCTCTATCGTTAATCCTGCCTGCTGCTGAGGCTGTTTCTGTCTGCTGCGTTCTTGCTGCGTTTTCCATTTCTCTAACCTGAGACTCACGCTCCCTATCCTCTGACCGTGATGCTGTAGCTGTGGTTTGAGAACGAGTCTGTAAAAGTCTTTGGATACCCGCCATATCGTTCTTTCTAGCCATTAATTGTAATGTTCTCATTTGACTTGCTGACAATCCCATAATAAACACTCCTTTAAATTTATTATATTTTACCATCTCTGCTCATGTTTTGTGGTGACTTCTTAGCGATAAACACGCTAGTCAGCGTGAAAAACCACTGAGCAAAATTATTATTGTCACCTGATCCTTGGAAATATGATACCGCGTAACAAATAAATATTACCACAGTAAGAGCCATTAAAAACATATCCACACCGTCTAAGCCGCTTTCCCACATAAACTTAATCATTTTCCTACCACCCCCAACACATACACTATTAAACCTATTGAGAGTGAGGATAAGAAGGTTATGATAACAGCCACAGCCCATGACGGTTTTTTTAAGGCGGCGTCCAATTTTTCGAATATTTTCAAAATAGATGACTCAATATCTCCTACCTTTTCACTCATATGCAAAATGTCTCTCCCATGACCGTGAACGATTTTTTCTAACTCATGCACAGTCTTATTCAACTCGCCAATCATCCCCTCGTCAACCACATTCACCACATCCTTTTATCGGTATCCGTCTTACTCTAAATCCCTTACGTCGGGAATCTGCATCCCTTGGTCTTTCAGTAACCTAATTATTGCCCTGAGTCTATCCCTTTCCTCATATGTGGCAATCTCTTTAGCCCTGCCTGACGCTGCTAACTGTGGGCCTATGAGGAACGAGAGTAACTTGTTATAGTCCTTTGTTAAGTCAGGGCTATTGGCTACCTCCTCATTAAAGTTACCCCATATACGAGGATCGGCAAGAGGGGCCATTGTAGTTACATTGCGGTACAAAGGTATATTGTCGAGTATATAGTTTAGTCCTCGCTTGTCCTCTACCCAAGGTACGCCTGACTGTCCGAGTAGTTCTCCCAAGGCTCCGTTATTCTTATCGGCTACCTGACCAGGATAGTTTTCAATCGGTAGGCCAGAGAAGAACTTCTTATTGATAGCCATTTCCACAGGAACTCTGAACAGGGGATTGACATTGGATAACTGCTCCATCATGCCCTCTAAACTAAGAGGTAGCCTGCCTAAATCTTGGTATGGCATAGGAGGCGTGAGGTACGACTTACCTCCAGGTAACAGCATAGACGCCTGTTTCTGCAAGTATCTAGGAGTGTTCTCCGGTGTAATCTCCTCGCTAATACCCTCGTGATACTTACCTGCTGTGGCGAGTTTCCCTGGTTGTTTAAGACTTTCCTTAATTTGTAAAGGGACATTTTTCCTAAGCCATGTATAGAAAGGTATGACATTACGCATAACCTTCTGCTCAAACGGTGTCAATTCTGAGTAGTCAAACAGGTAAGTCTTAATCTTTGTGGCAGCTGTACCTAAGTCGTCGCCCTTCTGTAGGTTATCCACAAAGCCCATAATACGAGAGGTGTTGTCTGTCAACTTAGTCTGACGTACAAAAAACTGAGTCCAAGGGTGTTTTTGTGGGTTAAGTGTAGTCACCCATGATTTAGCCTTCTCAGACTTAGACATGGCTTTCATGCCTGCCGTTTCTGGCCCCTCGGTAGACCACCAACCTGTGTCGATAACGCCCCGGCTATTAGCTTCTCGGATTACGTCATACATACTTATATCACCGTTAGGTGTGGTGATGGTTTTATTCAACCTACGCTCTACGTTGCCTGCACGATTAGTCCTTACAAATGCCTCGAACTCACCGTCTACAGGTGCGTTGGATGCTTTCAGTTTACCTGACGCTGTTCGTACAAGATAACTCCAACCCTCGCCGGGAGGGTTATCTCTATTCAGTGTTGTGGGGAAGATAATATTTTTCTCTAAGTCCAAGGCGGCTGAGTGTGACGTACCTAAATGTTTAGGTGTACGCATACCCATTAACCACAGGTTATACATATTACTTGCAAAGTCCCTTGGTATATGTCCGGGCGTAACCATGTACGAGAGTGTACGAAACTGTGACGTTGCCTTAGTGATAAACTTATACAACGCACCCGACGACTCGTTATAATGTATCGACTGATAGTCCTGCCACACACGGGCAAAGTCTTTAGGCATAGCGAACATTGTGGAAGTATCTAGGGGTTTATCAGGTTTAGCCGAAACTTTCTTTAAATCTTTAGGGTTGAACACCAAGTAACTTAGATGTTCCCCTATTGCACCCTCGCCGCCCTCACTAGCAACCAACGCCTTATACCCTTTACCTTGAAGAAACTTAGTAAACTCGGCATTAAACCCGCCAATCATGCTCTTTAACGGGGCATCTTTGCCTAAAGACTCTAAAGCCTTGAGTGCCGCCCCTTGAACATAATGCTTATCGCTGTTCATTAAATCTCTTAGCACTAAAGCCCATCCCTGTTTCAGGGTGATTGGTAATATATCTGACTTAGATAAATCTAATATTTCTTCTTCTTTTACTTTTAAGCGTGTTTCTAATACTTCACTTACTCCGTTTTTACCAGCGCGTATATCAGCATAACCTTTGGCCACTAAAGGATCGTCTGTTAAATACACTCCATTACCTATAGTAGACTCCTCAGCCAACCTGCCAACGGGTTGACCTTTAACGCCCCCTCTGTAAAATACTTTTCCCTTAGAGTCGTCAATGACGTTACCGCCGCCCATAAACGTAGCGTGTTCGGTAGCGTCCACAGGATTAAATACTATCTTACCTGTATTCTTATCCGTGGCTATCCTAAACACCTCGTAGCCGTCCGGCAGACTACGCATACCCCCTGCCTGTAAATCCTCCGGCTTTAACCCATACTGATTGATTATCTTATCAACTGCTTTTTTAGTTTCCACAGCCCGAATAAATCTCTCGTTCACTGTGGACATTACATTGTAAAGGTGATCCTCGGCTATAGGCTTGTACCCTGTACCCTGTAGCACAGAGTTAACTTCGTGTGGTGAACCTGCCCCGAAAGTTAACTGACGCTGTAGCATGTTGGGGTAGTGCTTAGCCACAAGGTTAAGTAAGTCGTTGTCTAGCGTCTGTGGTACATAGTCTTTACCTCCAAAGGCTAATTTAATCGCCGCACCCTCTCCGGTACTAGGTTTACGTTTAAGGATCATCGGAACCCATGACCACATTTCATCCATAGGTATCTGATTGTCATTGAACGTCTTAGCAATAGTACCTCGTAAATCATGGAAAGCCTTAGCCGCTAACGCCTCCTGTGGGGAGTACCCTAACTTCTGTATCTCGTCAACGGCACTCTTACCGTAAGTATCAAATAGTTTAGTAAAGCCTCCCGAAGGTGATACTTGGTACAGTAACTCGCTCTGCCTGTCCTTAGACATACCATCGAATAAAGCGTTTAGGTATTTCTCGCCCTCGCCTGCTTGATACCTGATAGAGTCCTCAGTACCTTTTACCACACCCTGTAGGAAGTCCTGAGCCTCGTTAAGTGTGGAACCTTCTACCCCCGGCTGACCCTCTAAACCTTTAAGAGTTTTGTAAACGTCTTTAGTATCCAAAGGTGAGACGTACCCCGGCATAAACTTCTTCTTGAAGTCATCTACGAGTTTATTCTTACCTAACCTATTCATGGCATTGCCTACAGACGTTACCACAGGGGCAGTACCGGGTATTCGTGTTTGTGGTAAAACTTTCGTGTTTACTAATGGTATCTGTAACCCTGCGGTGAGGTATTTCTTGTCTGTGGGTAACTTAGTCTTTAGGTTTAAACCCTGACTCTGAGCAGTATTCAAAAGACCTCGTATATTATTAACCTGATCCTCGGTTAAAGACGGGAATTTATTAATGATATTATTTAGTAAATCCCCTGTGGTAGAACCTTTCAGTCCTCCCACAATCTCAGGGGAGAGGTGAGACGCTACCTGCTCTGCTGTACCCTGTCCTAACGCTTTACTCAACAACGGCATACCCTGTGCTGTACCCGCCGCAGCCCTACCCGTACCAAAAGTTAACCAGTTTAACGGGTCGAGAGGGTTAAGTACGTCACCCACAAAACCCGCTACGCCTGCTGTAGACGGGGCAACACGCACGTTAAGTATTTCTTTATCAAACCAAGGTTCGTCCGACACGCCCCAATTGGTGAGTATGTCCTTAGTGCGTAACTTCTCCTCGCCCATATAACCGCGCTTTAGTGCTTGTAATGGGTCAAACTCACCGGGAGTCTCGCCTATACCGGGAGCAAGCACCTCAGACACTAACCCTGTGGCGGCATGACCAGAACGCAAGAGATACTCAAAAATTTTGGGTAACGTCTGGTCATCTTTAGGAGGCATGGTTAAGTCATCCTGACCCACAGCAGATAGACGCTTGCGCGTATTCAATATCTCATTCTGAACCCGTTGCTGATAATCTACCTCATCCTCAATAGGCTTTAAATTAAACGGTACATATGCCATTATTTATCACCTACCTTTGGAACCCACCGAGAATGTTTGATAAATGGTTAAACGGGTTAATAGTCATACTACCTGATCCTATGTTTGAGAGAAAGTCAAAGAAACCCCCACCTGAGTCTGTGGTACTCTTTGCCGCACCCCCATCATCATACAACTGCTCTAAGGTATTGATACCTTGATTGGCTAATGTCGGGGATAGTACACCTGCGTTACGCTGATAGTTCAAGTTCCTTATAGCATCTGCTATAACCGTGTTTCTCTCTTTTGTAGTCTTAGCCTGGCTTAACAAGTTTCCATAACCATTCATCATCTCGCCGTAGGCTACTTGCTGTGCCTGCATAGACTTAGAATCGCCCTCTTGGTTCCAACCGAAACCTGCCTTAATCTTAGCGTCAGTCTCAGTCTTAGAGGTATTAGCGTTCGTACGGCTAATATCATTCTGCTCTTTACCTAACTTATAAGAGTTATCCGTCTGCTTATTACCTAGCATATAGTTCCACAAATTATTAAGCAGGCTATTATCAGTGTTCTGTTGTGGAATAGGCGTCTTACCTGCGACCTGAGCGAATAACTCTTGACCGGACGACTTAGGGTTAACCTGCATACCGAACAACTCTGACAATGCTGTGGCAGCCTGAGTATTAAACTGCCTCGTCTGCTCGTTTAGTTTCTCTCTGTCCATTGTAGGTGATCCGAACAAGTTACCTGTACGGTCAGACATGCTCATAGTGTTAGCAAAGTTTTGATTGTCCATGTTAGAACTCAAACCGAGTACATCATACATATTCTTAAAGTCCTGCTGTTTCTGTGCCAACGCCTGAGCCATGAACATAGGTATCATTTCAGCAAGCCTAGCGTTATAGTCTGAGTCAATCTGAGCCATCCTGTCACCTGTGGATGCTGAGTTAACAATACCCCTTCGATTCAATTGGTTCATGGTCTTATTCTGCGAATCCCTAATACCTCTCTCGGCTACTGATTTCGCTGCTGTATAGTTCGGGTCGCTTTTAGCGTCGTATTTAAAGTTCCTTAATTCATTCATGTAATTCTGTAGTGCAGTCATTTGACTACTCTGCGACTGTGGAGAGTCCTTATAGCGTTGTTGCATTGGATCGTATCCCACACTCTGTAACGCTCCCATTAAATCCTGTGGGTTCATATACGACCTACCCTCTACCACAGAGGTAGGTTTGAACGCTGACGTTTGACCATTCGACCCTTTCAGCGAGAATGTACCTGCACCCTGATCCCATCCGATATTACCTGGATTGTACCCGTACTGCGAAAGGAATTGCCTAACCCCTACCGTACCTTGTGGGCCTCCAGGGTTAAGCGGTTTATTTATATCGTTTAAATAACTTACTGCCATTGAAACACCTCCTTAGTATTCAAATGCTACTACGTGTGACGTAGATATTGACAGAAAATATCCTACACTCGTACTATATATTCTAGCAGGTGATAAGGTAGCATTAACCATTGCACCTACCAACACAGGGAAGTCTGCCCACAAAACACCGTCTACGGGGTGCTTTAATTTACACTGAATTATACCGTAGGTACTACCCTCAAATAAACCTAACCCTGTACTAGGCATTAAATTGTGTATTCCGTCTATATCCGAGGCGTAAAAATACTGAGTTGTGTCATCTATCATGGAGTACACTTTCTCGTCTGATAGTGTAAAGTTAGCCACTAAAACTGTACTATAACCATCATTACTAAGCGTGATAACGTACCAACCTGCACCGTAGTAGTGCCTTAAATATGCACCTGCCATATACGGTATGCCATGCTCGTAACTACCTAACAGGTCTATGGATACTGTACCGTCTACCGACCTTAAACTGTAAGCTATACTGTCATAAGGTGACGCAAGAGTAGTCCCTGCAACTCTAAACCTGTGAGAACTACCTGCTGTATCTAATAAAACAGCACGTAGGACACTAGGGTCGGGGTCATTATCGCTGTATAGCGTGAAGTTTCCCGTACTGATTAAAAAATCCTTAACGTAACCTACTGCATTATTCATATATTCATAGGTAGCTGTACTACCTAACACCGCGGCCGGAGGTAATTGATACTGTACTACTGGCAATACACTCACCTACTTAAATTAAAGTTAAGTCTGCATAAGGGCCGAGTATAGGCGTTACTCCTTGCATCACATCAGTAAAACCCCCTCCCGTTGTTGGATTAAAAGCCACCGCACCCGCACCCAAGGACTTAGGGCCGTCCTGATACAGCATAGGCCACTTACCTGTGAAGTCAGGTGTTATGTCTACGTCGTCTATATAAACCGTACCGCCTGCCGTAAATTTAACGTATACCTTACCGGGAGTACCGCTAGCATCTACTTGGAATGTCCTATGACCCACAACCCAATCTGACGCTGACGCATATGTTATAGACGTTCCTGTATTACCGTCAGAGTCAGTCAGTGTTAGTGCCGAGTCGTCGGATAGTTTATGGACACTTACCGTGACAGGGCCACCTTTAGCCTTAAATGCTATACGAGTATACGGCGTAAACTCAGCCCACCACGCAGGGTCAGCCATCCCCACACTAGAAACCTGTTCCTGCTGACATACCTGACCGTTGGTGAGTTTAAGGCTGTACGTACCGTTGAATGTAGCGTCAGGACTTACCACACCTGCTGACCAATAGTGCGGTTTAAGTGTGGTGGAATCAAAACCCTCGAAACCACTATTCCAACACTTGTTAGGATAGCACCTGATAAAGAAAGGGTTAATGCCGAACCCGTCAAAAGGGTTCTCACCATTGGATGCTACAAGGTTTACGTTATTCCAATCCAAGTGAGCAAGTAGCCAAGAGAGGGTTTTGGAATACTGCGCCACAATACCTTTTAACCCCTCTAGGTCTGTATCACGCTCAGGTATAGGAAATTTCATTTGTGGCATACTACCAACCCCCTAGATCAATACCAAATACGTCCTGCATCAAATCGACTATCTTACGTCTAGGGTTATCATACAAACCGTCAATCTGACTGGCGTATTTATTTACATACTGTGGGATACGACCAAGCACTCCATATGCACCTGACTCTGCTAAGTCCTCCACAGGATGACTCATAGCGTAATTACCCCATGACTTAGGGGTTTCCACCGTAGGCTTAGTAGGCCACTTAGCCGCTGACTCGTAATGCTTATTAGCAAGTGCGTTATAATCAGGCATCCTACCAAACTGCTTTTCAATATCCCACCCCAAATTAGACAGATAATCCATAACGGCCTGAGACTGTTTAGCGTTACTTGAATCAAACATAGCGTGAGTCAATTCGTGAGGTAGCACAGACTCTATGTTATCTGAGAATGGAGATACCCGAACCGACTTACCTATACTACCCTCACTAGCACCTCTAAATATACCGTCATTGAACCCTGCCGCCGCGTCAGGGTCTAACGCCACAACGTCAGCCTTATTGACTAAACCTTCTGGTAGGCTGTTTAAAGTATTTATGAAATTTTTAGTTTGTGGTAAAAAGCCCTCCCTAAAAGACTTATTAGTTGCTGTTAAATAACCGTAAGGTAAATTGATATGTGGTTTAAAGTTAGCATTAAGTAAACCACTAATCTCATCTTTAATCGGTTTAAGATTTTCTTTAGACTCTCGCATGAGCCACTCAAATAAGTCGTCTAGCTTACTCATGCCTTTTTGACTCAGGCTGCCTACCCCCATTAACCCTTCTTCTGTACTATCAGGCACGAACATAGAAAGAAACTGTAGAAGTTTATTATCAGGGTTAGACTCGGCCATACTTTTAAGGTAAGGTTTAGGCATAGGCCTATCTTTTAACTCGTCTAATGAAGGCTGTTTATAAGCCATATCATCACCTCACCCTCATAACTAAAGTAATATTGTGGACTATACACGACCCTTTACCGCTAACCTTTAACATGCCCCACTCCTTGTCGTATACCTTAGAGAAGTCAGCAGGTATACGTGCCATTGCGGTATCTGTGGTCTGATCTGTGATAGTCCTTAGTATCGTGTAGTCACCGCTTGCCAAGTCAGGTCTAATGGATGCCACAATCTCAGCGTCAGCGTGTAACACCTCGTAAGTCATCTCCACACGCTGTAAGGTTACTCGATTCGCCAAGTCCTGTATCTTGATAGGTTTCTCGAATGACCATGTAACGTCACCGTGTAAGGCTGTAACCTCTTTCTCATACAATTTACCGTCAGCCTTACCCACAAACAACTCATTTTTATAGTTAGCCATTGCGGTATAAACTGCATCCTGCGACCAGAAGGTTTTTGTATAAGTATCGTAAACAATCACCACATTATTTGTGGTACTTGATCCTGTCGCTACGGCGAGGTAGTAGAATCTACCGTCTGTGCATGATGTAAACTTAGCCTTTACCGAAAGGTTTAACGTATTGATATATTCTTGGACGGATGGGTCAGAGATTAAATACGGAGCCATCCCTCCCCCATAGGATACTATACCCAAGTGAGATAAGCAATACATTGTGCCATCTATTACCTGCAAAGACCTTGGAGAGATACACCCGTAGGATGTGGAGATTTCTACAACCTCCATGTCACCATCAGCACCGGGAGTAAATCCCCACAATTCACTGATAGACCTCTCCTTGGCTATGACTAAATGATCCGCTATAACTGCTAATCCTGTAATGTCCTCGCCATACGTACCCTCTATGACAATAATATCAGTCATGTCAACGGTAGTCCAATCGTTAGGTAAGAGTATGTTGCTTATATTGAGGTTCTTACCCTCGGCCGCGAACAGACGGTTCCTGTGAGCCACAATGAAATTACAGTTGTCCGGCGAACCTGAGATAGCACCACCTAGTGTAGAGGTGCTAGGATTGTATTCACGCACCTCCGTAGCACCGTCTACGAGATAATACTTACCGGACATAGGTGCTAACTGAACGTAGGAGGATGAACCGAATCCCGTTGCTATTGTGGAGAACGCTGTACCGCTCCATTTGTAAAGCGTAGTCCCTGCTAGTACAAGTATATGAGTGTCGGGGTCAATGACGAATATACTCCGAACATCCTGAACCGCACCTGTATACCCTAACTCTGAGTCTTTTTCTATAACTTTGAGAGAAGGTAACTCTGTGGGCGAAAGGTTTACCACAGAACTTAATTGACCCTCGGTTAACTGTACCGGAGGCGTACCGTTGTTTAAACCTGAGTATATAGGAAACGGCGACTTAGACACCTGCATACTCGCATAGTCAACAGGAGTCTTATTTAGCCATCTCGTCGTTTTGGGCTGTAACTTTCTCAACTTATCACCCCGTTACGTTAGGAGTAACCGCATACCCCGCCTCGCCGTTATCCACAAAACTGTAATTCACGGCCATGAGCGAGAGTAAATCCTTGAACTCTGCGTTATACATATTTGCTTTCTCGCCATCGTCACTCGACTTAGCAAGCCTCATACATAACCCATGCACGAACAGGTCATGGTACTCCACAGGAATGATAGTTGGCGACTCTCCTAGCAGAACTGTGGTAGCCAAGGCGTCCGTACCTGCTGTATTAGTGAATACCTCAGTGTTACTTCTAAAGTATCTCGCCCGTATTCCTGTGGCGGCGAAAGTAGCGGCAGGGGTTGGGTATAGTGTAATGACGCAGGTACCATCTGCTGCATCCTCGGCAGTAAACTCGTACCTACCTTGGCGATTCTCACTACCGAATAGCCTAGGTTCGTACATTTTCCAATCGTCCTCTGTGGCTGTAGCAGATTGTTTAACTTTCAATACGTCTATGTTACGGGCTTTCATACCTGCCGTAGCAGGTACAGTGTATGCCGCCGTACCTGACGTTACCGCTACCTCGTAAATTTTAGGTATCTTTACCGCCTCTAAAATCTGACCGTATATTTGATTCAGCCAACGAACCTTTGTGGCGGCGGTAATACTGTTAAACACGAACGTATCAGCATCTGCTAAAATTTCTGTCAATGTCAATTAATACACCACCCTTTAACAATCCCATTTACGTAAGGACAAAGCCTTTCTTGTAGGTCTGCCTTTTTCATCTTTCATAGGCCCTTCCATACCTCCCATTCTAGCACAGAAGGATTTTCTTCTTGATGCCGACTTAGGTGATTTCTTAGCTTGCTCTTTAGATACGGGAGGTTTAAGATTACTACCTGGGTTTTCCTTTTCATAAGACTTACGACCTTTTTCATTTAAACCACCTGATTTACTCTTGCCCTCTTTCCTACTCCAAGCTGGCGTTTTCAATTATCTCACCTCTTTATACAATAAAAGCGAGGTAAGTTATTACCCCGCCTTATTTTTTTATTCAATTCGTTATATTACAATGTACTGGATATATGCAAACCCCACAATCCCTGCCGATGCTCCGGAGGCTACCGAACCAGTAACCCACTTACCCGCAGCAAGTTTTTGTCTGCTAGTTCCGTTAGTGCCTTGATCCTCTACGTTGTCAAATACCCCTGCGGCAGCGTTAACATCTAACCCGTCAATGAGGTTGTCTATCTTGGTAGTAGCCGAGGCTGCGGTAGTACCACAATCAAGGGTACAGGCTCCGGTTGATGCGGTTGTTACGTCAAGGATTAACCGTTGAACGATGATTGATACTGTCTCGTCGTTCTGCCAAGAGAATACGCCACCCGCCGTATCTACCGCTGCTAGTGCTATCTTAGCCACCTTTACCACACAATCCGCGTTATCAAGCAGATTTAACTCTGCTGCGGTTACTAAGGCACCGTCTAATATGTTCAACTCGGCGGCAGTAGAGGTAACAGAAGTACCTGCCCCTGCACCTAGTTTTAAGTCAGCCACGGCAAGAACGTCCACATTTTTATTAGCCCCCAGTGCTAAGGCCTTACTTGCTACGGCTGTTCCTGCAACTGAACCATCAAGCAAATTTAACTCAGCCGGTGTCGCTGTGACTTCCACACCATTAACTTTCAACCCCCCAGCATTTAAAGCACTAGGAGTAAAATCAGTATCAGGCAAATTTATCACCTACCTTTAAACTTTCGTAATTAAACCTAAGTACCTCTTACCACCTTACCGTAATTTTGAGGTCTTAATTCTAAGCCATACTCTCTGCGTTTGATTAACAGCGTTTTGCGTGTTATTCCTAACAACTCAGCCGCCTCTTTAACTTCTCTACCTTCTAAGGCTTTAATAATATCCTCTTTGGATATTTCTTTCTTATTCCAAGGCACTTTTTGATGGATACGTGCATGGCAAGAACGGCAAAGAGTTATTAGATTGGACATATCATTGTTAGGTTTTTCATCCTGACCTGACTTGTCAATGTGGTGTACCACTAACCTCTTAGTATTACCACAATGCTGACAGGTGTGGTTATCACGTTCAAGAACTTTGTATTTGTTACCGCCAAAACGTTCTTGATTATGATACTCTAAATCTCTCGCATTAATCTTTTCCTTATGCTTTTCCCTGTGTTTTTTAGCATTAATGCTTTTTCTACCACTCTCCACGGCACGTTTATACACCGCTAACCTAGAACACTCTGTAGAGCAGTATAGTTGATGACTATAGGAATACTTATCAGGTACAAACTCCTTGCTACACATGGGACACACCTTTGGGTACAAAAAATTAGACCAATCAGTATTATGTCTACAGTCTTTCTGCCTAATCAATTCTGCTTTATCAGCACATTTCTTAGAGCAGTATTTAAACCTGCCCGAGTGTTTATCAATAGCCTCACCGCAAATAATACAAACTGACATTTAACACACCTCCTAGATATATAATAACCTAGGAGTGCGGTTACTGTCAAGTGTAACTTATGTTATACTAGGTTCCGAGGCTTGCAACCATGCCCCTCCAGTCCGAATACCCTTGGGTGCATCTCATGTAACCACTGTACTTTTGGATATGGGTATCGAAGTTAGTCTCACGATTAAATTCCGGTCTAATTCTCCACCAGTAAAGCAGGTTATCGAAGGAATCATCCTGCAAGAACCAAGCAGTTGCAGAAGTCAGGTAGTCCATGATAATCATCCTGAGTTTACCCTTAACAGAGTTAATGTTGTTGTTAGCGGAATCCACTTGCTGTGTGGATTGTAACAATACAGTACACTTGAACTCAAGGTCTGCCGGAATGATTAACTTCTTAGGCATACACTGAATTTTCAAACCTGCGTCATCTACCTGTCTACGAGCAAGCAATAAAGCCGCTTGTAGGTTAACTTCGTTCAATGCGCCAGACGCTAAGTTATCACAAGTACCGCCTGCATTACCTCTCAACGGGTGAGAATCGGAGAATAACGCCACACCGTCATAGCCCGTGTTAGTGAAACCACCATTCAACACCGCTGCGGCATTTTTCTCTACCTTAACCCTACCTCCTTTACCCAAAGATTTAGGTAACTTACGAATTACATCGTACATTTCATCGTCCACAAGTTTACGCTCGACTTGACAACCTTTCGCATACTCTGTGTGGGTATATACAACGTCGTCGCCGAGGTTAATGCTCTCGTAGGAGATTGACCCCATGGATTCTTTTTCTTCCCATTCGCCCAAACCTGCAACGTGTTGGTCAGTCTCTTTGGCTTTCTTGGAGGTCATTACTTTAAATACCTGTGGGAACTGCTCCGGTAATTCGGTATAAGACTCGTAGAAAACTTTACGAAGTCCAGGCTCAAGAAGTACACCAAAATTTGAACTAGATACAGCCATTTATATTTCACCTCTTTACTTTTTAATTAGTTAACTACAAGTGCTTTCTTAGCCGCTAAACACTTAACGTACGCCACACCTGCTGTGTTGTCGTAACCCACAACAACCCAAGCACCGTCTGTAGTGTCATCCAAGTCAATCTTGTTTAGTGCTGTGGATTTCAAGTCAAAGGCTGTGCCAATGTCAGCATCAGCGAGTGATGTTTTAGAACCTGTTACGTAGTTAACTTTGAAAACTACGTCGGGTAAAGCAAGGATAACTTTTACAGGATCGCCTGCGGAAGTTGCCACGGAGATAGTATCCTGTACCACACCGACAACGGCAGTATCAGCCGCACCGCCGTTAGTAATCAAACCAGACGCTAATGCCACAGTGTACCCTTTGGTGTAAGTAAGACTTGCGGCAGAAGGAAACTCCTTTACGGGAATTACAGAATCCCCGCCCGTTCTGTGGGAGTATTGAAAAGCCATTTATAAATCACCTCTTATTTCTTCTTTTTCAAAAAGTTAAGCCAATCGTCAATGTTCTTGGAATTCTTCAAAGCGTTATGCTCGTCAGCCTCAATCCCAAAAGCGTTTGCCACAAAAGCCTCATCCTGGCTCTCGAACTTATTGGCTTGACCTTGTGGTGAGCCTTTGGATGATACCACACCTGCGCCTGCATTAGACTCACGCTGTGCGATTGTACGCTGTTCTGCCTCCCTCGCTAACTGCTTAGAACGATTCTCGCCGTTTACCGACCAGTAAGCCTGCCGGAGTGTCATCCCTGTCTTTGCGGCATGGGCTTTCACGGACTCGGCTACCTCGTCGTAGTCAGAATAGATAGGATCGGCCTTGAGTTCTGATTCTTCAATCTTTTGCTGTAAGGCTAAATTCTGCTCGTACACCTGACGAACAGTACCAGCCATACCGGATAAATGTTGATATGTGGTAGGGTCTAAACCTGATTGTTTCATTTGCTGCTGCTGTTCAAATGCTTCGAGTTTTTCCGCTAACTGCTTTTCGTTCATGCCTGTAGCCCTCATCATTCTATCAGTGAGAGCCTTGTACTGAGAGATCTCCGCATCGTGCTTTGCCTTGAGTTTAGCTTTCTCGGCACGTATCGCAGCGTTAGCGTCCGGTTGCTTGTCCTGCCCGGCGACAGCAGTATCATCAATCACGCCCGTAGTATCCCCGCCCTGCTCATCAGTTCCGGAGAAATCAGCACCCTCGCCACCTGCACCTGCACCATCGTCATCCACAAACTTCATAGACTTGTTGAAAAACTTCTCCCAAGGTCTTTTATTTACTCTAAACATAGTATCCTCCTTAACGTCACTTGGACGACTCGCCCGACAATACCCCGGCGACGGGTTTATGTTTTGAAACTAACGCATTTTCGTTAGTTGGTCATGGCCTAATCCTTAAGGTCATAGTTGTTTCAGTTTCTTCTACAACTTCCCACCATTTCTCTTCCGTGTCGGGGCAATAGGGGTCATCTTGAGTACCTGTACCAATTTTTGCTACGGTGATTATTTCTCCCATTACGCCACCTCCACTTTGAAATTGTCATATCTATCGTCTATGTTGGTTAATTGCCTAAAACCGTGCTTAGTTGCAGTAATATTAAAATTTGATGTTATACTTATTCTCTCAATGTCGTCTAAGTAAACTATAATATTGGAGTCAATAGCTGAGATTTTAATTTTGTACGTATTACCAGGCACAGGAGTAAAGGTATAATTACCAATTTCTGTAGGAGTATTAATTACAACTGAATACAACGATAACCCTGTCGATGATAACCTAGCAAGCATGTAATTACTTACATCGGTAAGTCTAAAAGCAATACCCGCATATGTTTGAAATACTAAATCTGAGGAAATCGTAATATTTGCATGTTTAGTATCTATAGTTTCTATATTTGTTGCTCCACCAGACGAGACTAAATACGCCTTGTTATTACTAACACCCCATACCCCTCTTACCGCTTCCCATAATTGACCAGTATCACTTCTGCCAAGTGTAGTAATGGAATCTGCACGATTAAAACTATCTAATACACGCAAAATTCTACGATTTTCCAAAATACCTAACTGTCTCATACCGTATAACCCCACATGGTCAACTCCGTAATTGCAGATGCACCAGCAGCACCAATAGTTAGAACCATGTCTGTATTTGCAGTACCCTCCACGATTGGAGTGCTTGATGAAACGCCTATGCGTGTACCCGTAGGACTTGCATTACCGACAACATCTGTAAATTTTACAGTTGTTCCATCCTTAATTTGCGATAAAAAATCGTTTCCTGCTGCTGCTGCTCTCAAACAAACAAGATACCCCATACAGTAATGTTTTTTACCTGATACTGCTGTTTGCGTTGCTGTTGCAATAGCGTTTGCACTACTTGTTGCAATTGCTGTCCATTTTGTTGCACCGTATGGGTATACTGCTCCCCCAGGTATACTACCAGTTAGTTGAGTAAGCACTTCTCCCTTAGCGTTAGTTCTTATCGGTGCTAAGTCACCGTCTGTATAAGCAGGGTCGGCTACCACATACTTTCCTGCTACGAATGATGCTTTAGTTGGTACTGCTGCATCAGGCGTACTCTCTGTGGCAAGTTTAGACGCTAAAGAAAATGTACCGTCACCATTATCTACAAGTTTTACGGGGTTTCCACCCCATATCACAGTTGTATCTGCCATACTCTATACCTCCAATACATGAACATTTACAGGTGGCCCACCCATGCCATGATACCCACAATGAGGGCAGGTAACATAAAGTTTATCCTGTGGGTCTCCTGGTCTGCGGTCACGTAACGCTACTCGCTCGCATCTTACGCAAGTAGGATTACGCATAATGTGACCCTGTAAATCCCTGCTACGTGTTAGATTATCTTGAAACGCGTGTCTTAAATATTTTTGTTCAATCTCTCGCATACCAATTTTAGGCTTGGGTGCTATCTGTGCAAGATAATCAGCAACACGTTTAACTTTTTGCTCAAATGTCAATGCCATTACTGACCACCTCCCATAGCACCCATTAATGCTTGTAGTATCTCAGGCGGTATATCCCCGCCCTGAGGTTGACCGTCCTGTGGAAACGCTTGTCCCTCCATACCCGGAGGTATTTGACCATTCATCTGTGCCGTTACTTCCGGCGGTACGTTACGACCTGCGAATGTACCCTGTGGGTTAAGCGGGTCGATAATCGGCCAATTCATCTGATTCTTGAGGAACAGCCTTGCCTCCTCTGTGGTAACAATACCATTCTGGTGCAACTCGTTAGTTGCTTGGTAGAGGAAGGATACACTTGTCGGTAATCCTGCACCGATACTGAACTCTAGGTCGAAGTCAGCATCTTTAGTAATCTGCTGTTGGCCTGACTCGTCCATAAGAGGTACGAGAGTATGTCCCTCCATGCCCGTCTCCGGATTGAATATAGATTTAGGTATAAGTTTCGGTATTGAATTAAGGTCTGAACCTCTAAACCAAATGTAGTCGTTATCTTTAGAATTAAGTATACGGAACGCTCTTTCCTCTGTGAAATATTCTTTCACGTAGTCGAGCATGAGTTCCATGACTTCCTGCATCCCTGCCTGTAGCATCATTCGTTTGTGGTTTGCTCGTCTGTTCCCCGCCTCTTGTAATGCAAGGATGGCGGCGGCGGCTCGGAGCGATCCAGGCTTACGCCCTTCCACAATATCTGACCTACCTGATATAATCTCAGCCTCACGAAAACCCATGTCACGGCGGTTCTGTATGTACGCTGGCATATTCGGAGGTTCGACCATTTTCCAGGCAGACGGGTCA
>Ga0209000_1000964_pt1 | contig 20893 bp, 19 predicted proteins | sample RifGroD2_FD_183998 | JGI IMG/M metagenome (GOLD analysis project Ga0209000, IMG submission 183998) | Groundwater microbial communities from Rifle, Colorado, USA - Groundwater D2 (SPAdes) (version 2) | ecosystem: Environmental > Aquatic > Deep subsurface > Groundwater | place: Rifle, Colorado...
GGCGGCAAAACAACAATCGCAACTAGTCGAACCTAATCATGTTCAAATCGCTGCATCTGAAACTTTTTAATTATTCTCAATCTGGCCGGTTTATTTTGAATCGGCCAGATTATTCAGCAACATTAAGCCGGATTATTCTGAGAAATAACACCATATCAGACATTTGAATAGAACCTTGAGTAAAATTGATATCATCAGATTGAAATTGATTATGTTGAGGAGAATACAATCCAGTTGTGCCAGTAAATCCTCCATCGGTACTTTGTGTTTGAATAGACAATATAGTAATATTGGAACTGGTTGGCGTTGAACCATCAGCATAAGTTATTCCAGTAATAACCAGTATGGCTATAATGCTCATATATAGTTTATTCTTCATTATTTAATCCTTTCTAAGGCGTGCAATAAAATTACCAGCGTTCAATTTTTGTTATAGACTTACTATTTCCAGCATTAAATTGGTTTGTGTACCAAATTTCATTATTAGCACCAAATACAACTATAGCTGTAGGCTCCAATACTGCTGATACTTCCATAGAGTCACCATAATAATATCCAACACCACTAATAGTTCCATTCAGAGAAACAACGGCAGGAGCCTTATAATGAACACCCTTATTAACATAAAGTCCTGTTTCAGTATCTTGCCTGATATCTATTGCTATAGGAGATATAGCATTTACAAAAGATACAGGCATTAATAAGCAGGCAAGCAAAAGTATAAATCGCTTCATAGTAACTCTCCATTATTTTTTCTTTAGTTCATTCAAGGCAGTTTTTATTTCTTTGTTTTCCTGTTTTAATTCCGTTGTAGTTGCCTTCAACTCAACATTCTCTTTTTGCAAAGCTTCCACTGTACTAACCAATTTCGCATTCTTCTTATCCTGCTCAATAACATACAATGTTAGCTCTTCCACCTTCTGCAATAATTGAGCTTGAAATTCGCCTATATTCACGCCATTTTTAAGCACTACTTTTTCTTCTGCCACTTCTGGTAAATGTTTGTGTTCTTTAACATATGATTCAAGTTTGTTAAGAGGCATAAGGTTATAGGTAGGAGAAAAAACTTTATCATTCCAAACAGCTTGTGAAGTTATAAAATTCCTTGCTGCCACATTGCCTGATACGGTTAGGGTGTATTGGGGATTGGTTACTCCACCGATGCCGACGGAGCCAGCGACATTAAGTCCATTGGAAAACTTTGATGCTCCATAAGCATTCAATTCTACCTTCGTTACTCCTTGCATCATGAGTAGGAATCTACCGCCATATGGGTGTGCTCCGAATCCAAGATCAAAAAGGTTATAGTTGTTTGGACCTGCTCCAATCAACATATCTGAATAAATTGACGTTAATTTAATGACACCTGGTCCAGCTCCACTCGCACTGCCAACGTTAAGACCACTCAACACCTTCACATCACCATTAACATCCAATTTATACTGTGGGTCTGAATTATCAACACCGAAGCACCCATTTGAGGGATTATAATATAATGGTATGTTAGAACTGGGGTCTATTTGATCAGCAAATACACAAATTGGAATAAGCATTATTCCTATTCCAACTATTACCGAAGCACCCAGTTTATATTTTTTAAAATAGTCCAGCAGTCCGTTTTTCATGTTTTCTGTTCTCCGTATTAATCTTTTTTATAAACGCACAATATCTTTATATTATCAGCATCTAATTGAACTGATTGTTTGGCAGTGATTAAATTATCATGAAAAAATTTAAACAATCTTATCATAATTACCATTTTTCAGCGAATTGTTTTTGTGGTATCATTCTTGTTTATTTATCGAAATTGACTTTGAAATATTTCAATAGTTTTTAAATATCAGAATATTTATGTAAATATCTTATGAAATGTTTTATTGTACCTTTCGATAATATATTAAATGCTTCAACAATAGAAGTCTTATCAAATTGACTTTTGAAGGGAATATTCACAATGCCTACTGCTTTTTCTAAGCCCATGTATAAGCTATTTAATCCAGTATTAGGTTTAATACTAATACTGCTTACGTCTAACGCTTATGCAGTCACAAATAACGCAACTGTAACAACACAAAACACTTTAATACGAATAAAAGGAATTAGTACAATTCTTGACGTTGCTGATGATTCCAAATGGTCATTCCCTCAAGATGCAGGCGTAGCCGTTACTATTGATGCAGAAGAACTACCCATGATTGATGTTCAACCAAAGGTTTCAACTTCTGACATAACAGTTTCCCAAGATGTCCAAGTTCAGGCACAACCTAAAGTTAAATCAAACAAGCACAGCTTAAAATGTGCTATATCTATTAATCCTGTCATTAACAAGAATAAGCAAAAGGTTTCACAAGAAATAGCGCTTAAATACACCCATGATAAAACTGGGAACAAGAAACTTGATCTCTCCAAATACAAGCAGCTTTACTACTATATAAAAACCTCTACAGCCAATTCTGAACTTGTTGCTAATAATATTAAAATTTATTCAAAACTTGCCCTTCAAGAAAAATCAGGCAAAGTCTGGGTACAGAATAGCCCTACTACAATTAACAACCAGAACCAAGCGTGTGTAGCGGATTTGGTTACATCTAACTTTAGCTTGCAGGATGATAAAAATAAAAAGAAGGATACGGAAGTTGACTTAACTTCGATTGATTCTATCTGGGCTATTGTTAACCTAGAAGATGATAATACTACAGATAACCCTCATACCTATTCTTCCACTGACAAGCTTGTATTTTATATGGATAACATGATACTTAGCCCTCGCAAAACAAATAGGGTGTCTACAATTCAACTGGTTGTTGCAACGACTACAAATAATACTAACACCATGAAGACTGCAAGTATCAAATCAATTCACACTTTATCTCTTGGAGACTTAACCGCTCCTGCTATTACCGCTATTAAGTTTGACAATAAAGAAGTAATTGAATCTGATTACGTTAAAGCTAAACCTTTAATTTCTGCAATAATTGATGAAACAGGCAGTGGACTTGCTACATGGAACATATCAATTATTGATGCTTATAATTTAACAGTTAATTCAACATCAGGCTTTGGTAATCTGGTTACAGGTTCGGCTTTAGTTATTACTGACAATGTTGCAACCGCTCTTACTGCTGGAAGCTACTCTGTAAAAATATCTGTCATGGATGGAGCAGGAAACTCAACCTCTTTATCTACCCCTACCTTTAATGTCTCTGATGGTTTCCAGATCAAACATGTTCTAAACGGTCCAAATCCATTCAATCCTAAAAAAGAATCAACTTCTATCCAGTACCAGCTAACTGATGATGCAGATGTGAATATTTATATTTACTCAATCAGTGGAGAGAAACTATGGCATCAGCATATTAACCAAGGCGACCTAAACGGTGGTTCCAGTGGATTTAATAAAGTTACGTGGAATGGTATCAATAGCTTTGATGAAATGGTTGCTAATGGCGTTTATGTTGTCTATGTTATTGCAAAGAATGGTAGCACAACCAAGACAGGCAAAGCCAAGATCATGGTACTGAAATAAATAATAAACTGAGGTAATGAATATGAAACCTTTCAAATCACTATTAATATTGTTACTGCTATTAGCTTTTTTTATAGGTTCCGCTATAGCATCAGATAATGGAGGAGCCTTTATTGAAAAAGGGATAGGTGCAAGAGCTACTGGAATGGGTCTTAGTAATGTAAGTATTGCTAACAACAGCGAAGCAGTATATTGGAATCCAGCAGCACTTGTTAGAGTCAAAACTATTGATTTATTTTCAATGAGTACCTTTGCTTTTGAAACAAATTACCAATCATTCATGATAGCGTTACCAGCAATGGGATGTAATATTGGTATCGGCTATATTGGTGCTCAAACTATTGGGGTAGCAGAAACAACACCGATGATAGGACATTCAGAGCGTTTTGTCGAAACAGGAAAAGACCTTAATAATAAAAACTCTGCACTTTATGTTGCTGCTGGCTTTAATTTGCTATCAAACCTATCAGTAGGTGCTACTGGCAAGTATATAATTGAAGAATTAACCTCATACAAAGCAGCAGGTTTTGGAGTTGATACAGGACTACTATATAGCCCGATGGACTGGTTAAGTCTGGGTGTTAATGTACAGAATATTATTAAACCGTCCTTGGATTGGGATTCACCGTCAGGTAATATTGATACCGTACCACTTAACATCAAAACAGGTCTTGGATTAACTTTACTAGATAATAGCCTGACTATTGCCTCTGATGTTGATTACCGTAAAAACAGACCATTAAGGTATCATGCAGGTATTGAGTACAAACCACTACCAATGCTGCCAATTAGAGCTGGCTGGAATGATGGGAACATAAGCCTTGGTGTTGGATTAGTAATTAATCCTCTGGTGCTTGATTTTGCATGGACTAATCCAGAAGTGAATGAGATAGCTGACACTTATGCTTTCTCTCTTGGAGTTAAGCTGTAAGTATTGCTTTAACTTAAACAACTTGGCAGTTGTCTTGTTAACTCGCCATGATCTTTTCAAATTAATATAATTATATTTACAGAATTATACAAAAGCGTTATAACAGTTTTATAGCTATACCAAAGGATGGGATATCAATGATTAAACAACCAGTTATCAATGCAATAAATCAGCAGATAAATGCTGAGATTTACTCCTCATATCTCTACCTCTCTATGAGAGCATATTTCGAATCAATAAATCTCAAAGGCTTTTCCCATTGGATGTATATTCAGACACAAGAAGAAATGATCCATTCCCTAAAGTTTTACAATTTCCTCATAGAACGTGGAGGAAAAGTACTTCTAGGAGAAATCGCCGCACCAAAAGTTGAATGGAATTCGCCGCTTGCCGTGTTAGAGGATGTTTACGCGCACGAACTAAAAGTAACAGAAATGATTAACAATCTCGTAAATCTGGCTATCAGTGAATCAGATCACGCTTCAAATGCGTTTCTCCAATGGTACGTGACAGAACAAGTCGAAGAAGAGTCCTCGGCACTTGACGTACTGCAAAAACTCAAGTTGATCGGAGATAATCCAGGTGCGCTATTTCTGCTTGATGCCGAACTTGCAAAACGAATAATCGGACCCAACACTATCTTACAAATACCATTAATTTAAATTGTATAGGAACCTATGTCAGAAACTGAATCAAAATCAAAAGAATATAACCGGAAAAAATTCGAATTTTCTATTTATTCATTATTTTTTACAGTAATACTTTATATGACGATTTATTTTGCCGGGATATCAAGAGCTATTAGCATCTTTTCATTTGCTGTAAGCACAAACTATTTCCTGGCTCTCACGTTATACCTATTTATTTTTTCTTTATTGGAAGCAATTATATCGTTCCCATTATCTTTCTATGGTAGTTATATGCTGGAGCATAAATACGGACAATCAAATGAGACAAAAGGAGCTTTTTTACTTGATGACATTAAAGGTTTTTTTGTAAAACTTATACTCTATACCATACTTTTCAATATAATATACGGGCTTATCCTGATTTCTCCTGAAAACTGGTGGTTCTACGCAACGATTGTAAGCATCGGATTAGTCGTCATCTTAACAAAACTGGTACCGGTACTCCTCATTCCTCTCTTCTACAAATTAGAACCTATAACCGATGAAGAATTGCTCTCAAGGCTCAGAGCGCTTTGCATGAAAAGCAACATAAAACTTATTGGAATTTTTTCGATCAATTTATCAAAAAAGACGAAGGCAGGTAATGCAGGGTTCGCCGGCATCGGGTCAACAAAACGGATAATGATCAGTGATAATATTCTAGCAAGTTATACTTATGATGAAATCGAAACCATTATTGCCCATGAAATAGGCCATTACATCCATAAAGATCTCATCAAAGGAATCTTTTTACAGGCAATCCTTTTCTTATTTTCTTTCTTTATCATTCATCTCACCATGACGAAATTAGTATCACTTATTGGACTCCAGGGATTATCGGACTTCTCCGGATTTCCTATCTTTCTGATTATCTCTTTGATTATCTCTTTGATCGTCTTACCAATTATTAATACGATAACCAGGCAACTTGAGTATGCGGCCGACAAAACAGCATTCGAGCTTGCCGACCATAAGGGCGCGTTCATCTCAGCGCTCACTAAACTTACCGAACAAAATCTCGGAGAGTTCGAACCTAACCCAATCAAGGAATTCATCTTCTACAACCATCCGTCAACAAAAAAAAGAGTTGAACGAATCAGGAATTATTAACTACTTAGCAGGTACAGACATATATACCTCTTGGTCTCCAGAAGGAAGCAATTCGTATCCCTTGAGATTAATGTCGAAACCTTCCTGGGCAAGCGCATTCACGAAAACGGCATTTCTAAGAACCAGGTTTATTTGCTTTATCTTATCTTTATCCCCATAATTGTATTTGCTTAGATCTGTAGAAAATATCGTATTAAAACCTGCCGCATCGAACTTGTACTTATTAGTTATCTCACCTTGATTATTCAGATACCCTAACTCTTTGAGAGCTTTCCATACGCCGGACCCATCTTGCTGCCCTAATTTAGCAACGAAATCTGTCTCTTTTACACTACCATACGTCGCCTTGTTCTCGTCATACTCTGCTGTTGTGACCTTCTCACTGGTCTTATAGTACTCTTGTTTATTACTATAATAATAGGTCCCCGTTTTGTCACTGCATATAAGTATAAACCCGGACATCCCTTCTATTTTGGCATTTCCATCTACAATTTTAATATTAGTTGCATCAAGAGTATTCGATGAGAGCATATATAAGTGCGGTTTAAATCCATTCTGTTTTAGCCTCAACCAAATATTTACTGCAGCATCACCAGGGGTTGTAAGACCGCTCTCCTGTTGCTGTTTTACTGATGTAAATGAATAATCCAAGCTAAAATTACTATAAACATTTTCCATATTTGCGCCTAATATAATTGAAAAAGCATAATCTTTAAGCTCATCATAAAACTTATTCATCTCTACAGCATTATTCGGCTGGAAATGAGGATATATTGATTGTATATCTGATGTTATTTGATGCTTCCACTTAATATCATCATCACCGAAAACAGCTTGATCCCCTCTCCATGCCTCCAAAAGATTGACAACATGAGTAAGCGTTACATAATAATCTTTTGCGCCTGCATTTTTTTTGTCTATTAAGAAATCTTTCGCAAGTTGGAAAAATTCATTTTTAGCATCTTTCTCTTTTTGAGATGTATAAAATCTAGTCGTAAGTAAGTTTCCTGTATAATTGGTCAAAACATAATTTTTTACGTATTCCTCTATATCTTTTGATTTACATTGCATATCGTATTCTTGTATCCATTCGTCAACTCCATGCTCATGCAGGTAGCTCAGCAAAGCAGTCTCTATTTTCCTGATTATTATGTAATCAGCTACCCCCGGAGGTTGAGTATCGGTGCAATATGCTTCCAGTATAGAACGGTACGCACCTAGTAAATACTGCATATTCTCGTTCCTTTGTCGGGAATATGTTTTATAGGCATCAGAACCTTTATCCTGTATATTTTTTAATTGTGCCAGGGCTTCGTCAAGCGCTTTTTCATGTAATGCAATTCCTGATTGCAATCCCTTGATATCGCTGCGCGAACTCTGCAACGAAAGCGGATCGGCATTTCCAGAAACATCCCTGATAAGTTTCGCTGAAAAAACAGGAACTAAAGTTTCAGGCTTCTGATTATTATTAACCGGACTAACTTCAACATTTCCAGGAGTTACCTGATTAACCGGATCGGTATATTTTGTATCAGGAACAATCGGATTATTGTTATTAGAAGGAGCGCCATCTTCACTACATCCTGTTAAAAGCAGTGATACCATTGTCAGACCTAAAAATAATTGGTTAAAACCTTTCGGCATATTGGGATATCTCCGATGTAAGACTTCTATAGTAGAAGGCTTTACAGTTAATTCTTCTTTAAATGACACTACTTTAGTATTCATCGTCCCTCTCCTTTTTTTGGTAGCTATATCTCGATATAATTCATCGTTTACATGTATTTGTCGTTTTTTTTTTAAACTAATCCCGCTATCTCTAATAACTCCAATATTAGCATGATAAAATACTAATATAATTTCTTCATTTTTATCTTCGGCAAAACCTGCACTAACCGGTCAAAATAATTCTCATGGAAAACTCAAAGGAATTATTCGGGTTCAATTTAAATATCGCATTAATTTTGTGAAATAATTCAGATAATTAAACGACATACATAATGGATGGTTGATATAGTTAATTTAGCCGCCGGTTCGATTTACCGTTTAATACTGCACCAGATATTATCTGGGTTTTCTAGTAAAAAAAATTAAAGGAAAGTTATATGAACAATAAAACCATAGCAATGAGACCGGAATACAGCCTGAGGAATACTACCGGGACGCCCGCGGTACCGATAAAAACTATTGTTAACTCACAAGATCCTTCATCTACAGATATTATTTCCAGCTTAAAAGATAGAATAGCTAAAAATGTGCCCACAACTATTTGTTTTGTCTGTTACGCGAACAGAAACCGAAGCGCCATTTCCGCGATACTTCTGAGACATCATCTATGGAAGTTAGGCAGAACCAAAATTTGGGTCATTTCTGCAGGTACTGAGGTATACTGCAGTGGAGCCCCAAAAGATTCTCTTTCCCGTGATTATAAAAAAATACTGCCAAAATTGAAGATATCTTATTTAGCATACCTGGGATTTAAATCTCAGCAGTTCAAGAGATCACATACAACTGCTGATTATGTTATTGCAGCAAGTGAAGAAATTAAAAATAATCTCTTAATGCTTTATAAAGATCTGAAAGGCAAAATAGTTATAATGACTGAAATGCACGAAGAACTACAAAAAAATGAATATAACAATGAACTGCCCGATACTCAAAAAAGACAGATAACAAAAGAAGGGCTGGTCCACTTAATCAACAATACCATAATTAAGACGCTGATTGACGGTTTAGCTGCCGAAAAAAGTGGAGACTTTCTTAGCCGTATTTCCGACTATTCCAGATTTTTTAGTAATCGGGTTAAGTGATATATAAAGGCAGAATATAAGGCTTTGAAATAAACAGCATATTTTTTGAAATATAATAATATTTATTACGATAATACAGTGTGTAAGTATTCTCTTCGGAAATGCATTCTTCAAATTTCAGATGTTTAGCTATCAAAAAACATGGGTACTTAATTAATAGTACAAGAAGAATCTAATAACGAAAAGGAGTCTATTTATGACTTTTGAAGTTAACACAAATGTATTCGGAACAACTACCCCAAACAATAAACCTCAAGCAGCAGACAAGCACCCGGAAAGCTCCGTAGCAGACAAATCGAGTGCTCCTTCGAATGTTGACTCAACGGAAATCCAAAAAACTGCTAATAAACAAGAAAAAACACCTCTCCCATCTGCTATTAAACCTGAAATAATTAATAAAGCATTAGATAGCCTAAATGAAAATATCAATACACTAAAAGGCTCGAAAAACGCACAGGAAGCAGCTAAAAACGCAAGCGAGGCAAAAGTAGCTCAGGATGAGGTCAAAAATAGCCTTGATGATTGTAAGAAAAAAATTATTGAGGATGCAAAACGTTATACCAAGAATGAGTATCACAGCCAATTAGAATCGATTAAAGATCCGGAAGAATTATTATTATTTATAAGAAAACACTGTAAAGATGATGATGCAAAAAAAATGTTCGAGAAAAATATTGATGATTACAAAGAACTCTATTTACGAGCATCAAAAGCCTTAAACCGAGTAGGCCAATCTGCAACCGAAATAAAAATGAGATTTTCAGATGATCCGACAGTTCAGTTACTAGCAAACCAAATCGTCCAAAACACCCGGGATTTCTTCGCACAAAATAATGATTTCAAAGCATTAGACGAATTTAATGCAACTATAGATCAAATCATGAGCAAAATGAATGAAAAAGACTTAAATGCCAGAATAAATTACTGTTATAATTTTAACCGGGGTATTCGTGAACAACTTAAAGATATTTACCAAAAAATAAACGATCTTAATAAAGATAAAACCGAGTTAAAAGCTTTAGACGAAAAAACAAAACAAATAAATGAAGCCAACAAAGAAGTATTTGCTAAAAATGGAGAAATCGAAGCCAGAATTGCTACAATTGATGCTACCCTCGATAAATACCAGCTTCAGGTAAAAGGGTTATCACAAAAAATGATTATTTTTTCTTCCAAATTAAACTCTTTTATCGGAAACGCCTCTGACAAAGTTAATCCTGCAAACAGGGACCTCTATAGCAAATTCATTGAGCTAAAAGCTATTTGTTTTACGCCTGGGGATAATAAAATCGTGGACGATGAGTCCTGCTACGATCAGATCCCGCAAGAAGCCTTTGTGTAACAGAAGCCAGCCAGGTCACAGCGATTCTGTCTCCCATAACTTGCGGGAATACATAATATAGCCCGCAACAACAATTGTCAGAATACTAATAACCTGAGCCACTTTAAGAGGTCCCAGCATTAAACTGTCAGCCCGGAAAAAGCATACGAAAAATCTGATGATCGAGTAAAGAATAAAATAAAGCATTGATAAAAACCCTGGCTTAAAAGGACGTTTCCTTAATCTCCACAACATTAAAAAAATTACGAAATCAAGCACCATTTCATAGAGCATTACCGGGTGTATCGGAGTATCGGGGAACTGCATTCCGGCAGGGGTATCCGAAGGGAAGATCACTCCCCATGGCAATGACGTCGGGACCCCGTGAGCATCACCATTCATGAAATTCCCAAATCGTCCAAATACCTGGCCAAGAGAAAGGCCTAATACCGAAATATCTCCGACTGTCCACAGATTAAACTTAAACATACGAGAAAATACTAGAATCCCAATGATTGCGCCTACAATACCGCCGTGGATAGCTAAGCCACCTTTCCATATAGCTGCGATATCCGCTAGATTTTTACTGTAATAACTCCAAGTGAAAATTACGTAATATATCCTGGCACCTAAAATGCTTAATAGAAAAGAATACATCATGAGGTCAATATATTTCTCAAAATTCCAACCAAGCCCACGACGCTTAATTTCTAAATTTGCAATGTAAATTGCAAATAAAAAGCTAATCAGATACATTAAGCCGTAATATCTTATGACTATTGGTCCTATTTGAAGAAAAACCGGATTCATTTTTTGTCTCCTCGTTTAAATGATGACGGAAGTTTTATACTACTTCTATATTTTGCAACGGTCCTACGCTTTATGTAAATAGCGAATTCTTCTAATTTTTGGGCGATTTTGAGATCGGAAAAAGATTGATTCTGATCCACTATATCCCGGATAATGTACTTCACTCTCTCTACGGCAACGCCACTGACCTGACGAGGACAAAGGTATTTCAGAGGAAGTATTCCTGAAGGTGTGGCGATATATTTAGAGGCTATGGCGCGGCTAATAGTCGAAGAATGCACTTCAACTTGCTCTGCAATTTCTTTCTGATAGATAGGCATAAGAAAATGAATACCTTTGTCAAAATAATCTTTCTGCCTTTCAACTAAGATATTTCCAACTTTATCCATCATTTCATTTCGGCGGCTTATCATATCTATGAGCTTTTTGGCGTTATTAATTTTCTCGCGAATAAATTCCTTGGTTTTTTCATCGGTATCAGGAGCCTGAAAAAGGTCGAGATACTTCTGGTTGAAACGTATTTTTATCCCCTTTTCTTTTTCCAGGTTAATGAACACGTATGAGTCCCCTTCCTTCCTGATCTCAAAAGAAGGAATTACATTAACCTCGCCATTATTATTCAGAAAACTCTCGGCAGGAACCGGGCTGAGATTATTCTCGATAAATTCAGCTGCCCGTTCGACATCTTCTTCGTCGATACTAAGCTCCATCGCAATAGTCTCATAATCTTTCCTCGCCAGTTCCTCAAGATAATCTGTAACTATCATATCTAAAGTTTCTTTAAGGTCGTCGTCTTCAAAAGAATAGGATTGGATCTGAAGAAGCAAGGATTCCTTGACATTCCTGGCCCCGACACCCGCCGGCTCAAAAGACTGGACAACAGAAAGCAAGCTTTTTATACGATTTTCCGCAACGTTAAAATCCTTCATCAATTGCACCTTAAGATCAGGGAACCCCTCTAAAAATCCCCGGTCATTAATATTCTCGATGATCTTATTGGCGATCGAAAAGTCCGGTTCCTCTAGATATTCAAGTTCTAGTTGAACCATGAGATGATCATAGAGCGAGCCACCATTTGAGGCTACTTTATCCAGGTAATTAAAATGTTCTTCTGATGGAGACCGAAGCCGTGTTATAGAGGACCCGCTATCTCGTAAATAAGAAAGCAACGCATCTTGCTGCTCAATATCTACGACTATATTTTCTTCGCTTTCCTGTTGAACTTTTGCGGTTAATTCCTGATATGGAAGATTCAGTATCTTCAAGCTTTGGATCATCAATGGAGTCAATATTTGCTTCAGTTGTTGTCGAAGCTCCAGTCCTGGTTGCATACTTAATTGCATACTTATATCCTTTCGGGCCTTACAAACAGCAAGATCATAATCAGCATCATCTACTATACGATTAATAGTAAGGGAATACAAGGGAATTTGTTATTTAATAATTTCTTTATCATATCTCTCTTTGTTCGAAATATTTTCTACTAGATTATTAAATGAGGGAACGAGGCGATTCTTTATCTTTATATAAATAAAAATGATAAATACCAAGATAAATATTAAGACAAAAAATGTTTTAATGAATAGTAATCTATAGTTATTAACAGGGATAACCCGTATTCTAAAGTCTTTATCAATATTTCTGGCTGTGAAATATGTAATATTAATGTCACTGGAAATGTTTTTGACTCTCTTATCAATACTAGCGACACTATCGTTTATATTTATGTCAATATTATCATCTCCAATAACCAGCAAATCAATAATTGGATAGATTGCCTTAACAGGCAGTTCATATGTCCGCTTAAAATTGTACGGAACTATAACGGTATATGAAAAAATACTTTCTCCGGGACGGACCCCCTCGTCAAAAGAAATATTTTTGTTGGCAATCTTTGCGATAGGAGAAGCGTTAAGCAATGTAGCACCTTCAAAAAACGGATATAAAAAACCATTATTTCCTGAAACAAAGTAATTCAAGCCTTTGTTTTCAAGTATTAACCGCACATCAAAAATCAAGTGATCTTTCATCGAAGAAATAATGCAATGATAAAGCTTTATGGTTAAATCCTGCGGCCTATAGTCCGGAGTGTATACATTGAGAGTAATCGAGGCCTCGTTATTCTGAATGGTTTCCTTGTTATAGAAAGTGTATCCTTCGTATACCGTGCTTAAAGATAAAACACTTTCAGTAGTCAGCTGCTCCAAGTCTTTTCTCGCGAATCCGGTTTTATCTGAGGTTAGATCCGCAGTTGCTACGAGTTGGTCTTTATTAAAGAGAACTAAATCTACGGTTTGGTCTTTCACGTAAGTGCCCAAACCATTATTGTACACTTTTATCTCAATAGAGTATAGCAAGGGGGTCTCAGCTAATAATAAAAAAATAAAACTTAGTAAAAATCTATAAATATAATAATTGCTTTTCATTTTTTTCTTTAACCGCATATAAATTGTAAATAGCCCTATTTCCATCTTACAATATTATCAGAACTTTTCAATAGGATTGGAATATAACTACAGGAAAAAAAACAAATTTCTATAAAACAGGCAGATAAAAGAGACGAAAGATTTGGCGCATCTGCGCAGGTGAGATTCCTACCGGATGCGCTCAAATATAAAAGCTGCAACAAATCCCGGAGCAAAATTGATTAATTTATTTCGATAACAACATAATACGAAAACCCTTCTCTACGGATCAGCAACAATAACCGATCCCCCTTTTTTATATCAGCTATTGCCTTATCGAAATCATTGGTGTTTGTTACCTCTTGCTGATTGACTTCCATGATGAGATCACCCGGCTTAAGCCCAACCTCGTCTGATAAACTCCCAGCTTCTATATCAGAAACGAGTACACCCTTTAATCCTTTATATCCCAGTTTATCCGCTAGATCCTGAGTTAACGGCTGAACCTTAAGTCCAAGTTTATTGAATTGTGCCGGCGGTGATGACTTCTGAGCTGCCTTACCTTCCTGTAACAATTCTATATGTGCGGTTATCTCCATTTCTTTGCCATTTCTAATAATGTTCAGCTTAACATTCTGCCCGACCTTTGACGTCGCGACCATATTCCTGAGTTCCGCCGGATCGGTTACTTTCTTTCCATCATAACTAGTAATTACGTCCCTGCGTTTTACCCCTGCTTTTTCAGCAGGACTTCCCGGTGAAACCTCAACGACCAGGACACCCTCTGAGGTTTTTACGCCCAGTTGCCGAGCCAGCTTCTCATCTATCTGCTGAATATACACACCCAACCATCCACGTGTGATCTTTCCATATCTTATCAGGTCATCCATGACAATTTTCGCCATATTCGAGGGGATTGCAAAACCGATGCCTTCATAGCCCCCTGTCCTGGAAAATATCGCAGTGTTAATTCCTACGAGCTCTCCATTAATATTGAGCAGTGCACCGCCACTGTTCCCTGGATTGATCGCGGCATCCGTCTGCATAAAATCTTCATAATCAACCAGACCGATTCTCGACCTGCCTTTTGCCGATATTATGCCAACCGTAACTGTTTGAGTAAAACCAAAAGGACTCCCGATTGCAATTGCCCATTGTCCGACTTCTATTTTGTCAGAGTCACCGAATCTCACCACAGTCAGGTTTTTTGCCTCGATCTTGATAACAGCAAGGTCGGTCTTCGTATCCACCCCAATGACTTTTCCCTTGAACTCACGAGCATCATTCAATCTCACTACTATCGAAGTCGCGCCTTCAATTACATGATTATTAGTCAGAATATATCCTCGAGAATCGACAATAACACCAGAACCAAGACTAGTCTGTTTGTAGTCACCTCGAGGCGCTTCAAAGAATTTTCGTAAAAAATCGTCTCCAAAAAATTCTCTTAACGATTCTTGAGCTTCTTCGTTCTTAACTACCCTTGTTGTTGAAATATTAACCACTGCCGGAGTCGCTTCTTTCGAAATCTTAATAAAAGCATCTTGGGCCCCATCCAATGATTTTGAGGTATCGATAGTCATGCCAGGAACAACTACTATAAAGAGCATAGCTAAGGTTACATTTGCAGCAATCATTTTTCTTATCATATTCTGCTCCCTTCATAAACTTGCAATACCATTAATGACCATCGCACCATACTGAAATACAGTGCCCCGAATATATATCTATAATAAAAAATATTCAACGGATAAAATCGTTACTTGATTTGGAGTAAATTATTAACTATACTTACATAACTAAAACAAACAAATTCATATTTGAGGAGTAAAGATGTATAAAAGCGGTTTTGTTGGACTCATTGGCAGGCCTAATGTAGGGAAATCAACACTCCTTAATACGATTATCGGGGAGCAGATATCAATAACTTCTAATGTCCCGCAGACAACAAGAAACCAGATAAAAGGGATTTTTAGTGACGTGCGCGGGCAAATTGTTTTTATTGATACTCCCGGCATACACCAGACTACCGCTAAGTTTGGTGAAATACTTAACGAGACTGCGCTTAATGTTCTAAGTGACAGCGATATCGATGTAGTTCTTTATATCGTCGATGTATCACGTCCTTTCGGACCGGAAGAAAAGTTTTTATCCGAAAACATATTACACCAGAAAAAACCCTTCATCTTAGTGTTTAATAAGATTGATTGTCCCAGAACTTTCATTAAAGAGTACACTCAACTGTTCAGCGATTTTAAGTCTGTAGATATCTCAGCTCTCAACAAAACTAACACAGAGGAGCTCATAGAAAAGATATTTAATTATCTGCCCGAAGGCGAGCCGTATTTTGATCCCGAAGAGATCACAGACCAAAATCTGCGGTTTATTACAGCTGAGATAATCAGGAAACATGTAATCATTAACATGCAGGATGAAATTCCTCATGCCACTGCGGTAAGAATCGAAGAGTTCAAAGAATTACCTGACGGTTCTGCAGTTATAGATGCTGTTATTTATGTTGAGACCGAAAGCCAAAAGAAAATTATGATTGGGAAAGACGGGTCGAAAATTAAGACAATAAAAAACTTTTCGAAAAGAGAGCTAAAGAATTTTATCCAAGGCTCAATCACGCTTACTCTTAATGTAAAAGAGAAGCATAACTGGAGAAAGAATAATGGCTTCCTTAAGTCGCTCGGTTACACCGAGAAAACAAACTAATTGCTGTAGATAAGCCTCATACCCGGCAGCCGCAATAAACTGGACAAACACATTATGGACAAACACATTACCTCATTAGAGATTACCGACATCTGTTATGGAACTTATGGCACCGGGAAATACGAGAACAAATTAATCTACGTCAAAGACACAGTTCCAGGAGATATTGTTTCGGTAAGGATCAAAAGAAAAAGGAAAGGGATACATTACGCCTCGGTAACCGAGATGCTAAAAAAATCCGAACTTCGCGCTCAATCGGACTGTCCCCACTTCCCTGAATGCGGTGGATGCTTATTCAGAGATATAACTTATGAAAATCAACTTATTCTAAAAAATCGATTATTATTAAACGAATTGAAACACCAGGATATTTATGCAGAACCTGAAGCAATAATTCCTTCTCCAACTACTTTATACTATAGAAACAAAATGGAATTCACTTTCGGAACAAAAGATGGTTCGATAATACTGGGAATGCACAAAAAAGGCGATTTTTCTACTGTAATCAACACTCCGGAATGCCGGCTGCAATCAACCAAGTCAAGCAGAATAAGAGAAATTATCATTGGTTGGGCTAATAAAAACAACCTGATTTCATATAATCCAAGAACGCATGAAGGCACACTTCGTCACCTGCTTATCAGGGAAGGTAAAAATACCGGACAGATTATTATTGCGTTGATTACAGCCCATGAAAACCTGCCTGACCTCGAACTGCTCTCAGAAATATTGAAAAAAGAAATTACCGAACTCGTAGGTTTTTCTCTTGTAATAAATAGTAATATTGCAGATACCGTCACTTATGAGCAGCAGATCACTATTACAGGCCAGAACTATTTCCTTGAGAAGCTTGATGAGAGACACTATGAAGTATCACTTTCATCCTTTTTCCAAACAAACAGCAAAGGGACAGAGGTATTGTACCGGCATTTAAAGGATATAGTAAACACTATCCCAACAGAAACTGTGCTAGACCTCTACTGCGGTGCAGGAAGCATTGGCATCTACATTGCTGATCTAAAAAAAGAAATAATTGGAGTTGAACTCCATGCACAATCCATTCTTAATGCAGAAATAAACAAAACCCTTAATAACCTGACAAATATCTCCTATCACCATAAAGACGTCAGACTATTTTTAAAAGAATTCAATTACGATAAAGAAAATACTTTGGCAATCATCGATCCGCCACGGGAAGGCCTTCACCCTAAAACGAGAAAAATGTTACTTGAACATGCGTTGCCATGGTTGATTTATGTTTCCTGCAATCCAAAAACTCTTGCAATTGACCTTAAATACTTACAAGAAGGTTATACGATCAGCTGCTTACAGCCTTTCGATTTATTTCCGTACACACCTCATCAAGAAAGCATTGCGCTTTTAATTAAAAAGGTATAGAATCCCCCTATTATTTTCGGCAATCAAAATATCCTCTTACTGTTTATTTCTTAAAATATCTATTTTTATAATGTCCATTTATTGATATCATATTATATGGAGTTGTTGCTTAGAAAGTTGATTAATAACTTTCACAATTATCAATTAAGCTACCGTGGCTGATAGACAGTAAGCTGGTAAAGTCTGCAACAACAAAAATAATGGCGTTAATTGAAATAACATATCATGTCTCGATCAACTGGTAGTTATACTAAATTATTCGCTGTGTCAGCTAAATATTGTTTTAATCTAAACGTTGACTTAATAGAGAAAAGAAGTATAATAATAAATTCGGGGTATTATAAAAGCACAAAATTAATGTTACTACAGCTAATTATTGTAGCAACACTATTCAGTGCTGGTTAAAAGCGATGAATTGAAGATTAAATAAAAACAGGTGGCGATATCTATGGACAATTTTGACGATAAAATTTTTTTTGAAGATACTCAAGAATTCTCAAACGAGGTTCCCTTTGAAGATAAACAGGAAATTGAGCAGTTAGAGAAAATAAGCACTGAACAAAATGGTTATTTAACGCCGGATGATATATTAGGTTTCATCTATAATCCGGAAGATAATCTGGAGTTCATTGAAAGCTTGGTAGATCAGGGAATAGATATAGTATCTGAACTTCCGGAAACTCAAGAAGCTGAAACAAAACCTGAGATTTCTGAAAAGCAAAAAGAATTGCATGAAATAAAAACTAACGATGTTGTTAAAATGTATTTGAAAGAGATTGGAACGGTAGACCTTTTAACATCTGACCAAGAGCAAGAACTGGCAAAACAAATAGTGAGTGGAAGTACAGCAGCAAAAAAGGACCTGGTTAACTCTAACTTACGATTAGTAGTAAGTATAGCAAAAAAATATATTGGCAGAGGACTTACCTTTCTCGATTTAATACAAGAAGGGAACATTGGGCTGATACGAGCTTCTGAAAAATTCGATTATACAAAAGGTTATAAGTTTTCCACATATGCTACGTGGTGGATTAGACAAGCAATTACGAGAGCAATTGCAGACCAATCAAGAACAATAAGAATACCTGTACATTTGGGAGAAACAATATCAAAGCTGCGAAAAATTTCTCGAATGCTAATGCAAGAATTTGGCAGAAAACCAACTGAGAACGAAGTAGCTGAAAAAGCTGGAATTCCAGTTGAAAAGGTAAGAGATATTTTCAACTCGGCGTTATCTCCAGTGTCTCTGGAAACACCAATAGGCGATGAATCAGACAGTTCAAAACTTGGTGATTTCGTTAAAGATGAAGCTTCTGCTTCTCCAGAAGAGCTGTTATACAGGAACTTACTGCGTAATGATTTAGAGAATGTCATGAAAGAACTCTCTGAAAGAGAACGAATGGTATTAAAACTACGATTCGGGCTAGATGATGGAAGACCAAGAACTCTCGAAGAAGTTGGAAAAGTGTATGATGTTACCAGAGAGCGTATCAGGCAAATCGAATCAAAAGCACTAAGAAAACTCAGGCACCCGTCCCGACTTAAAAAGTTAAAAGATTATCTAAAATAAATATATCTAAAAGGCGATCAATTGATCGCCTTTATATTGACACCATTGGCATGTAGTCCTATTCTAATATTTGATAAGCCAAATACCATGCAAATAAATCATTTTCCATATAATAAAGTTAATAACGAAATACTCTTAGAGATAAGAGAAGCAGTTGGTGATCACCTATTAACCGATGCAGATGCCGTAGTAAACTTTACCTCTGATGAAAGTAAACTCACGTCTATAATACCAGAAATAGTAGTGTTTCCACAGACAACGGAAGAAGTATCAAAAATAATGAAAATCGCGTATTCATACAGTATCCCTGTTACACCGAGAGGTGCCGGAACAAATGTCACAGGTGCTGCAATCCCTATCTATGGAGGGATTGTAATGTCACTGGAAAAAATGAATAAACTCCTTGAGATTGATAAGGAAAACATGATGGCCGTCTGCGAGCCAGGGATTATTAATATCACTTTGCAGAACAAATTAAGTGAGCATAATTTATTCTACCCACCGGACCCCGCAAGCGTTAACTCATGTACTATCGGAGGAAACGTTGCGCAATGTGCAGGCGGAATGAAAGCTGTAAAATATGGAGTAACAAAAGATTATGTACTTGGTTTGGAAGTTGTTTTGACCACAGGAGAGATTATTACTCTAGGAGGGAAACTAAGAAAAAACGTCACAGGTTATGATATCTTGGGGCTTCTTATCGGATCAGAAGGCACATTGGGCGTTATTACGAAAATAATTCTGAAAGTTCTCCCTCTTCCACGGTATAAAATCGACCTCTGGATACCCTTTTCCAGCTATACTGACGCATTGACCTTCCTTCCCAAGATTTACCAATCACAATACGTCCCTTCAGTAATTGAATTCCTCGAAAAGGATTGCATTAAAGCCTGGGAAAAGCTGGAAAAGAAAAAGCATCAATATAGTAACGCTCAAGCACATATTATAATTGAACTTGATGGAAACCATCTGGAAATGCTTGAAAAAGAAAGTACCGATATCGCGAAACTTGCAGAAGACAATAATGCAATGGATATTCTTTATGCCGACACTCCCGCGCTCCAAAATAAAATCTGGGAAATACGACGGAAAATAAGTGAAGCCTTGCGTTTCATAGGAGGAAAAAAGGTATCGGAGGATATCGTGGTCCCTCCTTCAGAAATCTTTACGTTCATGAAAAAGCTTAAAGTAATTGCAAAAGAGACAGGCTTCAAGCTCATTGGTTACGGACACCTGGGAGACGGGAATATACATGTAAATATCTTAAAATGCTCACTCACGGAAACCATGTGGAAAAAAAACTTACACGAAGTAATTACCAGAATTTTTAGCTTAGCTATTTCATTAGGGGGGACAATCACAGGAGAACATGGAATAGGCCTTACCAAAAAAGAATATCTACAGGAGGCATTAGGCGATACAAATTATTTATTGATGAGAAAAATAAAGAACCTATTTGATCCCAAGAACATACTTAATCCAGGAAAAATATTCAAACTATCGAGTAGGAGGTAGGTGATTAATTCACCTACCGACCTCTCACACCACCGTACGTACGGTTCCGTATACGGCGGTTCAACAAGAATTAATGTACTTCTGAATACCTTTCAGCTATAAATAGAAAAC
>Ga0209000_1000967_pt1 | contig 20873 bp, 27 predicted proteins | sample RifGroD2_FD_183998 | JGI IMG/M metagenome (GOLD analysis project Ga0209000, IMG submission 183998) | Groundwater microbial communities from Rifle, Colorado, USA - Groundwater D2 (SPAdes) (version 2) | ecosystem: Environmental > Aquatic > Deep subsurface > Groundwater | place: Rifle, Colorado...
GAGATGCAGGTAGACACTCATCTAACATAATAATATCATATTTATTAGACAAATCTGTACGACTTAAATGGAACATCTTGAGATAATCATCATGACTAATTTTGACAGAATTCTTATATTTCTTTTTTAATTCCCATAATCTCTCACTTAATGCTAATATTTTACCCCTCATATCATCTTCTTTGAATATTTCTAAATCACTAAAATTTTCTGCTGACGATAGTGAGTATTCCTTCATTATAGCGTTGATCTTAACTGCTAACTCCATATCTTTATCCCAATTAAGATTTAAGTCTTTTATAATATCTACGACACCATAATTAAATGTTAATTTGTCTCTATAGAATTTTCCTGAAAATGAGTAACCGAGTGAGTGTATGGTACGTATTTCAACGTGCTTTTGAGACTTAAACATTTTTTCACTCTCTAGCTGCATAGATTTGTTATATACTAAATATAGAATTTTACTAAATTTGTGCTCCTTGGCGTAGTAATACAAAGTCGTACTTTTACTACTCCCTGTAAGAGCTGACACCTTAACCCTATCCTCCTTACTAAAGATAATATCCTTTTGTTCCTTCGTTAAATAATACCCCTCTTCTGACATATAATCAGACATTTCTACTTCTACATCATCAAATTGTTTATTATAAAATTCTGTAGATAATATATCTGTATCAGATTGTTGGAAGATAGTTTTATCTTCTTTTATTATGAGTTTCATTTTAATCTCACAATCTGTTGCATCAACATTCTTCTCATGACTATAGAATTGCTTAATCGCACCAAAGTTTCTTATCAATTCTTTTTTACAGACAGGGCAAAAATATGTATTGGTTGCTTGTGATTCTATAATATCCACCATCTTATTATTCTGATCTAAAGCTTTTTTCATTATTCTTCATCCTCTTCTCTTTCATTCAATTCATTCTCAATCATTTGTAAAACATCTAAAGGTATCTGTGATCTATTCAAATCTTCAATTTCCTGTAGTGCTTTTTGTTCTTCAATTGTTAGATTACTTATATCCCAATAATCATTTTCTTCCTCATCACCAAATAAATCTTCAAATATATCAGGTTCTTCATTGTCTTCTTTATATATTTTTGGTATAGGTAATGGTTTTTGTTTCTTATTCTGAAGTCCTATTCCTTTAATCTCTGTGGCCGAACGAGTATCTACAATCTCATCCTCTTTTGCAACCGATTTATATTCTAATTCCTTTTTCTTCCTTATTAATTCCTCCAATTCTTCTAATGTTAAATTATCTATATTGTTTATCTTTTGTTGAACACTTCTTCTTTCATTAGATTGAGTTTTATCAGTATATATTAATCCCTTACCACTAATTTCTGTTTCCAATTGTCTATTAAAGTTTGCTTCATCATCCCAATGGCCTATATATGTAGTACAATAATTTTTGTCAGGAGTTAAATAACTATTATTATATCTAATCAAATGCAAATCATCTTGCAATATCTTATTGTATCTCTGAATGGTTCTTGAATCATTAACCAACTTCTTTAATTTTCCTTGGGTTAAATACCCAAAATTGCTCTCATTACTAGAAACTCTTCTGCAAGCGATAAAATATCTGATAATATTAAACTTATTTAGATTTTTAGATGCCAATTCTTCAAATATGTAATTAATTTCTTCATCAAATATTTTGAAATAACCATTCTCAGGAGGTGGTATTAATTCAACATAAAATGTAGAATCCTTATCTTTAATTATAGAATTGATGGATAGTTTATTACCATTATTGTCATGATCTTTACAATACAGATTATACAATTTTAGTATATAACCTTTACTCATTAACTCTATTATTGTATCTTTGATTGTTGAAATCAATTTTCTATTGTTAGATACATTAATTCTCATAAGATCACATATTATTTGAATAGAGCATAATCCAAGGTTTTTATATTGTTGGTAATTTCTATACAATAATATCAATACGGTCATCTCTTCATTAGAAATACTCAAGTTATCATAAAAATCATTAGGTAATTTAACATAATATTCATCTGGTGTAATACTACTCATAATTTAATCAATCTCCTCAATCATATTTATTATTTTATTATTTTATTTTATACCATTATAGAATTCAGTCAAAGCATTAAACAATTCTTTTGTTTTTGTAAATTTGTAAGTTCTTATTGCATTATCTCTTTTTATAAATACAGGTTTTATTCCTTTGGTAGATAAGTAATCTACCTCTACACTCCATTGAGTTGCATATTCTTTATCAAATTTCATTTCAAAATCAACCACCTTTTCATAGTGCTATGTAATGTGTATACAATTTTGCGTTCAAATTCTAGAATGTACCCCCTATTTTGAGTACAAATTCTAAAGTTATGCTCACACACATTTGCGTTCAAATTCATAGTATTTTAGAAAGTAAACGCTTTTCTGTGTGAGCACTCTCTGCGTTTGTACGCAAAACTGTGTGAGCACATTTAGAAAGTAAACGCATTTTAGTAGCCACATCACACAGTATAAAGAGTTATATAAGTATAAAGAGTAAAAGAAGAATATAGAGTAAAAGATTATAAAGAGTTCTATAGATTTGCTAACGCAAAATCAAATTGTTTCTTTAACTTATTTTATTATTTTTTAATTTTAGTGTATCAATAATTAATTGCCTTCCTTTCTCTGTTATTAAAATCACATAATTTATACTTCCATCTTTATATTTTTTCTTTCTACCATTCTCAAAGTATCCTTGATTTATGTATTCATCTTTAACATAATATGCACGATTATTTGATTTTGTAAATATACCTTTTAGAAATAGTTCTTCATATAATTTATCTTGTGGGAATTTCATTTTATATCCATCTAGTTTGAGTTTTGAATATGTATCTAAACAGTTTAGTATTCTATTGTTTAATTTTAATCTTAACTTTTCAGTTTTAGGATTAGGTGGATTTAAACCATTGTTTTGTACCAATCTCATCAAATATTTTGCATCAGCTATTTTACTTATGATTACTTTTTTACCACTAAGGACTTTATCTACAGTGTTTTCTATATTGTATCCATTGGTAATAGAATTATATTGATTTATGTATTTTCCTTCTACGTATATCAATTGCATAGTTGTTTTATATGGACTATCTAAACTTTGTATTTCTTCTAGTATTTCAAATCTAAAATTATCTTTTCCGTATGTATTCCATGCAGTTTGTAATTTATAGTTGCAATGAGAATTTTTGTTTAGTTCATCTATATGTTCATCCCAACGTCTTTCTATGTTATTACTTTCACCAATATAAGGTAGATTGTTTATTTTGTTTATAATTCCATATATTCCTTTTGTCATTTTAATCTTCTCTCCTCTATCAATTATTATTTTATTTTTATATTTTATTAGGAATATTTTATTTTTGTACTTATGTAAAACCAGTAGCAACAATATTAATTTGTTTCTGCAATATTATATGTAATATAATTAATATAATTATCAATATATTTCCTCCTTTCTGAATTTATTTCATATTTATCCCTCACTTAATAATTATACCATACAATAATATATAATACAAGTATTTATTTTTATATTTTATGAAATTAATTCACACTAATCAAATACTCAATATACTTTTCCATCTCACTCTTTACTGCTAATCTTGCTTGATCAATTCCATGTCTTAATTCTACATGAGATATTTCTATATTGATATTCTAAATCTATATGGTTCAGGAATTTGTGATTGGATTTCCCTCCATTTTGTTTTACCTTTATTGAATGAATATGTACAGAATATGTTGTTTAGGATGTAATCAAAATCTTTAGCAATGGAATAGACATTGGATATGTTTTTAAGTTGTGATTTATAGTTAGAGAATTGGTTAAGATTGTTTTGTTTAGATTTTTCATATGTTTTTGTTGCTCCTTTCTAGATACTGATTTTTTGTACAGATTTGTATCTGTGATAATTGTAACATAGATTTAATAATAATGCAAATATTTTATTTTAGTATTTGGGAAACTGCACAATTATATAAATTTTTACCAAAGGAATTATTTCTTAAATCCTTGAAAGTATTATTAGAGTAGTATTACAGAGATTTGTTCGGATGAAGTGTATTATATAGTATAGCACTTTGTCCGAGTGATATAGGTGTAATGATTGTGAGAGTAAGGATGTAGGGATTATTTAATTTTGATGTAATGGTAAATTTTTGGTATGGATTTGATTTTTTTAATATTTTAGATTTGGGAAAATATTTTTACTAAATTTTAAGGAGTCATATATGAGGTATAATTGATTCGAGCTATAATGTAATTATACGCCCCAGTATATAAGAAGAGATTATTATGATATGTTATAAATGCTGTTGTATAAGGATTTGTAGTAATTTTATGGAGGGTTTATGTAGATGGATATTTTGATTTTTATGGATGCATTTATTGTGATTATTGTTTTTGTAATTTGTTCGATTGGATTGAAATAGATTTTGGAAATTGTTCATTTTATTATTGGTAATTATTGTGGGATTATTAGATAGAATGGATAAATTTTATGATTTATTTGTAAAATTATTTGACTTTTGAGTTAATATGTGAATGAAATTTTAGGAATCATTAGGTTGGAAATTGTTGTGATGATTATGTTTTTGCGATGAATGTACGAAGGGGATTTTGGGTTGGATTTTGGATTGATTTTTAGAAATTTTTAAAATGTTTGATTTTAGTATTGACAAATTTATGGAAGTATGATTTATAATTTTATAAAATTTATTTTAAATTACTATTGACATTTTATAAAATTTGTGATTGAGTCGTGTTCGATAGTGGCATTAGTCTAAGCCTAGATGTACTGTGTCGAATCCTGTCGAATGGAAATAACTGGAATTTGTAAAAGTACGCCCACCACTAGGGTTACAGGGTTTATCTAAAAGTAATTGTTATAATTAATCAGTCTCGTCTATCAGTTTTGCTTATGACAAACTGAAAATAGCATGGGCCGAATACCTGCTGAACTCTGAAAGGCGCATGAATAAAGGATTTGTTGAATAATATGAATGTGACACAATGGGAATGTGTCACATTATAATATACTAATATACAATTAATTACATAAATGGTAATTGATTTAAGGAGTTATAAATTGGATTGACTTATATTATGTCTCGTAATTAGTTTGGAGAACTTAGAAGGGCTGTTTTGTGGATGGAAATTGAAAAGGAATGATAAATGGATAGAAGGGAATAGAAGACAGATAAATGTCCTGGCGTTGCATCGGCTGCAGTCGGAAATGATTTGTCGAATTGATTTGATCTGGATAAAATGGAATGATTATAATAAATGGAGAGAATGGAGCAAGTTATTGGGCCTTGATGCTGCTGTGCGCTATAACGTCCAAATTGTCGGATCTTATAACATAGGCGAAATCGTTGAACACTTCACAGTATACAAATGTATACCTAGTATAATAAAGTATACCAACTAACAATTATATACCATAATACCATTAAACCAATAACATTACATGATCACCATGATCATATTAACTTTAATAACATACTAAAACAGTGTGGTTTATATCTTACTAATTCACTTAGTATTAATACCAACTATCTTACTACACTATAAATCACACTAAACTACTACACATTATATCATACAATATTACTATGATATCATATCATATCATTTCACTATACATTAAATCATACTAATTTACTAAGATATAAACATATCATTTTACTATACTATAATAATTAGTACACATCTTAAAAATATAAACTGTTCTATATCACTATACCCTCACCCGGTATAAATCCATCCCAAAACTACCATACCCTCGTAGGGTATAAAACTTCATATCTCGTAATAACCCTAAAATAAAATTACCTATACTAACATATACCTCTAAACACCAAACCGCTCAGATCGACTCACAGAGCGTCTCATTGTATAATTTTATTTATTGCTTCAACTCTACAATCCATTCATTTTTCACATTGGCATAAGATTTGCTAGTATAATACAGTCACATAATAATCATAACTGTATTAATACAGTTTACTTATATCCTATGATCTAATCATAATCAAACAAATATAGTACAATAAATAATATTCATATCAAAATTTATCTAAACTACCTATATACAAGCCAAAAATAATATATATCCCGTGACAAAAACTCTATATTTTGGTACAATAGTAGTGGAAGTCTATTCTATTTTAACTTAATTAACTACTCTTCATCGTGGCTTATCGCCGAAAGCGACTACGCGATTATCCGGTATTGACTGGATATCCTGCTGAAAGTTAACACAACGTTCTTTGATAACTTCATATTTTTTCAGACTAGGAGAATACCTTCTATGTGTATTCTTTCCTAAATTTTCTGTTTGTATTAATAAATAAAATGCACGAAAATTTAGCAAAGGATATAATCCTTTAAATTTTATTAAATTTAATTAAAGGAAAGAAGGAAATAAAAATGGAAAACTTAGAACTAGAAGTAATGGTAAAATGTTGCAATTGCGCTTGCGAAGTTGAACTACCGGACGCTACCGAAATCGATGATGAATATTACTGCGACGAATGCAAAGATGATCTTTTTACCCTTTGCGGCTTCTGCGATGAATATCACGATAATAACGAAATTCAAAAATATACAGACCGTAGAAACAATACTGATTTCGCTTGTCCTTCCTGCACTCGAAAATATCTAACTAAATGTGATGATTGTGGGGAATATTTCGAAGACAATGCAATCTATACTGACTCAAATAATACAGGCTATTGTGAATCATGCAGAGAAAATTATTATATCTGTGAAGACTGCGGGAGATATGTTTCAGGTGACGAAATTTATGGAGAAGACAACATATATTGCGAATCTTGTTACGAATCAAATAAACCTGAAAAGGAAACTATCCATTCCTATTCTTACAAGCCAGATCCAGAATTCCACGGTAACGGTGAAGCATTTTTTGGAGTAGAACTTGAAACAGACAATGGAGACAACAAAGAAGACTATGCTTCAGACCTTTTCAAACATTCAAACGAAGAAGACCTGTTTTACCTTAAAGAAGATGGTTCCTTACACGATGGCATAGAAATTGTTACACATCCATGTACGCTTCAATATCATTTAAATCATTTTCCATGGGAGGAAATTTGTAAGACTGCTAAGGACTATAATTTTGAATCTCACGATGCTGGAAGTTGTGGTTTACACGTACATGTTTCCCGAGAAGCATTCGGTTCCGATGAAGATGAACAAGAAAAAAATATCGCTAAATTACTCTTTCTAGTAAACAATAACTGGAATGAAATGGTAAAATTCTCCCGCAGAACAGAAGATCAATTGTCCCGTTGGGCCAGTCGTTATTCTCAAAAAAATCCAGATGACTTATTAGAAGAAGGAAAAGCTTCAGGTCGTTACATGGCAGTAAACCTAGAAAATGATCACACGGTTGAATTCAGACTATTTAGAGGAACTTTAAATTTAGATACCCTATTCGCCACATTTGAACTAGTTGACCTGTTAGTTAACTCTTCAGTCGATATTCCACTACACGAACTATATCAGTTATCTTTAACAAAGTTAATCGAGTCTAGCATAGATTATACATACCTTAAAGACTATTGCTTAAAGCGCAATATAATATTAGCAGCATAATACATAAAAGAGGATTAAAATTTCCTCTTTTCTTTTTACCATATACCTTATAATTATTCTAACATTAACTAACTTACAATTACTAATAGGTAAATTACTACAATATAGCATCATGGTCATATTACATTCATTCTTGATGTTAACATCCAAACAATATATTAAATTATGATAACTAAAGTATAATAAAATACTATCATATACCGATATTACGCATATACACTCTCATATTTCTTAATCTCATTCTTTAAAAAAACATTTTCCCAAACATGCTATAACAGCAACCCTTCAAAAATACATAGAACTTTTCTGAAAATCTGTATAACAGACATGCATATTTTGTTCATGATCATAATATTTTAATTTATCATGAACTTGTAATAATTATTAATTAATAGGAGGAATTTATTATGTGTATCATTGTAGTTAAACCAAAATGTCAACAATTACCATCAGAGCAAATCTTATCTAAATGTTTTAACTCAAATCCTCATGGAGCAGGATTTATGTATAACAGTCATAACAGCGACACTATAACTATTGCCAAGGGTTTCATGGATTTCGAATCATTCTATTCTGCCATAACCTCTATAACAGCCGATAACCTCTATAACAGCGACCTAGTAATACATTTTCGTTACGCTACACAAGGTTCAATTAGTTCAAAAAATTGTCACCCATTTCCTTTATCTAAAAAAATAAAAGATTTGCAAGCTCTAAACTTTACAACAAATACAGGTATTGCCCATAACGGAGTTATTTCCTTTTGTAGCTATCCAAACAAACAAGACTTATCTGATACTCAAATTTTTATTAAAGATATTCTTTCTCAGATTCCTTTAGATCAAATAAAAGATCAATCCATTTATGAGTCAACCTATTCTAAATTCGCCATACTCGACAAAGAAGGGTTTTCCTTAATAGGTAATTTCCTAGAAGACAATGGTATATTCTACTCAAATGATTCCTATATTCCCTATGAATATCTGTATAACAGGAACTCTTATAACAGCAAGCCACAAATCAAACGTGGAACCTCCAATAACAAATACGCCATAACAGCATGGGACTATAACAGCGACGATCAATTCCTTGACAACTTTTCTAATTATTATTACAATCATTATTATGATGATGAAATAGAAGAAAGGAATTGATAATACCAATGGCAACATATGCAATCGAAGGAAATCAAATATTTTCTATCCCTGAAGGCGAATTCGCAGCAGAAAGATTTTTTATAATATCTGATACAATGATTAGATTCTTCGGTCAATTTAAAGGTAATTTCCGGGCTTTAGAAGTAATTCTAAACAATCCCTTAATTTTCCATAACAGCGAGCGTGATTTCTTACAAGAGGAAATTAAACCTTGGGACAATAACTGGAAATCATATCAAATTGTTTAGGACTTATCAAATTAAGTCCTTTCCTTTTTTTCATTTAGCATAACAGAACTGTTATAACAGATCATGGAATGTATTGGTAGATAAAAAATCCATAAATCTTAAAATAAAATAAAGGAATATCAACAACCAATACCGAATATACTATATAGTAGAAAATACATACTGAAAACTTAAAGGAGATGCTTACATATGACTGCTACCGCTAACCTCTTAGGCTACACTGGTAAAGTAAATATCCTCGAAGAAACTACAACTGGTTACGAAATCGAACTTCTCCAAGGCAATCTAAAAGGGAAAAGAACATTCATTTCCAAAAACTCCAAAAATGAAACTATAACCTCTCCTAAAGAAAAATTTACATCTAAAATTGAATATACTGTCGCTAAAGAACATAACGAAGATACTGACACTAGCAAAGTATACTCTAGGAATTTTGAACTCACTATAACAACACGAACCGGTAAAATAGCGGAGAAGATATGGGATGATTGCGTAGAGTATCTAATAAAAAATGCTAAATTTGACTTTACGATAACAGGGTGTCCTGATAGCGGAGAAACGCTAAAAAATAACAAATATTACTACTATGACAGCATAACAATTGAAGATAAAGAAGAATTCGAAATCCTGAAAAAACTTTACACAGAGTGGAAAAAACAATATAAATAAAGGAAGAGTAAAATCTTTCCTTTATTTTTGTCTATATTGCCATAACAAAATCATTATAACAGCATAACAATATACTTATAACAAATCAAATCAACTCCACAATATTAAAATAATTATAATTATTTGAAATATATCATAACATTTGATAACATAGAGTAAATTATATAAATCTTAAAAGGAAGGATGTGAATATAATAGATACTAAAACATTTAGAGAAAAAATTAGAAAATGTAATAACTCTAAAGAATTATACGACCTATTAAAAACTCTATCAGATAATTACATTTTTATGTTAAAAAGAAAATCTAATTTATGGATTTTAGCAGATATATTTATTAATTATAATGATGAAAAAATTATCTGTTATTTCCCGTATATGTGGAAACAATCTTTTAAGAATAGTAAGATATTTTCATATAATATTCATATTAAATCTAAAGATTTTCGTGATAATGTAGGAATACATTTAGAAAACTAATAAAAAGGAGAATAAAATAATGAAATATAGTAAATTAGTTATACATGGTAAATATTGTGGTTATACTTTTGAAGAAATGTTAGAAAAGTATAAAAAATTAGAAAATGAATGGATAAGAAAGGAAGAAAGATATAAGAAGGAAATGGAAGAGATCGAGGATGCTATTAAATCTTTGCGATAAAAAATTTAAAATTATATAATAACCCTTAAAAGAACTCTAAAAGGGTTCTTTTTTCTTTTCCCTTACAATTCCATCAACAACAAATTCTAACCTCTTACACGGGCTTATATGACTTCTAACAACATTCTATAATCCATTCTCCATTCCATTAAACCTTTCATAAACCAAAAAATAAATATTTTCATTTCCTCCTTAAAATCTATTGCAATCTCTCCAAATCTGATTATAATTATATTTATACCTCAACTAAATCAATTACATAAAAAATCCAATTCCCTCAACCCTAATCCTAACCAAAAATAAAAGGAGCGTGTACCTAATGAATAAATTTAAATTTTTCTCAACCTGCAAAACTATCCAAGAATTAAAAACTACCTTCCGCGAATTAGTAAAACTCCATCATCCAGACAAACCAACTGGAAACCTCGAAACAATGAAATCCCTAAACCTAGAATACGAAAAAGCATTTGAATATATCAAATCAAACCCAATAAACGATCAAGAGAAAAAATCCTCATACTATGCTAATGTTAACGATGGTTTCCGCGAAACACTAGAAAAAATTATCTTTATTCCAGAAATTTTTATAGAAATTTGTGGCTCCTGGCTCTGGGTCAATGGTGAGACTAAACCTGTAAAACACTTACTAAAAGATGCAGGTCTATGGTACGCAGGAAATAAAAAAGCATGGTATTTCAAGCCAGCAGACTATAAGGCCAAAAAGCATAAAGCATTTAGCATGGATGACATCAGAGGAAAATATGGAAGTGAAACAGTCGAGAAGAAGGAAAGGGTAAAAGTAGAAGTAGTCAAAGGAAAATCTAAATCAGACCAAGCAGCAAAATAGAATTGTTAAATAAAATGAGGCTTAAACAGTCTCATTTTTCTTTTATATAGAATTATACCACTATGCTATATTAAACCGCTTAAATGACCTCTAGTGACCTCTGATAGTAATCTATACATTCTTATTCCATTTCCTTTTCCCAAACCTAATACAAAACATAAATATAAAATATCTCCTTGACATAATTTAAAATACTATGCTAAAATGAATCAATTACATAAACCAATAAATAAATAAAAAAGGAAGTGTATCCAATGGCAAGAAATCTAAAACCCGAAAACCTCAAAAAATTATCTCAAATCCAAACATCAAATTCCTTCAAAATTGACCTACCAAATTACATGTATAATCCATCATTCGCTCACGAATACCCAAATCTAATCAAGTTAACCTCCGAAACCGAAATAGAAAGATTCTATACTGTCGTTCGATATTTCAAATATTATGATAAAACTGGTAAATACTTTCTAGAAACCTATTCTTCCAAAATTGATGATTCAAGCTCTTGGAGCATCGCAAAAAATGTAAAAGAGATTGAATTAGAAGCTTCTAACAGGTTCAGCATGAAGCGATTAATAGAACTTACTGAAGCAATCAAACTAGACAATATTCCTAATATTCCGGCAATGGCTGAAGCAGCAAAATAAATCATAAAACCATAAAATAAAATAAAATAAAATAAAATCTCTAAGAGGCTCTAAACGAGTCTCTTTTCTATTCCCCTTATAATCCCTAACCTAATCCTATTAACCCTCTTACAATCAATCCTAGCGCATATCAAACCATATAATCCTAATAATTATCAATTATCCTAATCAATTCCCATATTCCCGATCACACAAAAACAAACAACAAAATAATAATTGACATTAATTCTTATAAATGCTATAATAAACTTCTAGGGATAATCAAAATTATTTCCTATACAATATTTACCAAATAAATATAATAAAGAAAGGAGGAAGCATGCTAATAATTATCTATCTCTATTTGACCGGCTGTGTGTAGCACTCTTATTTGTTGTCTATTATCATTTAGCCATCTAACCACTGCAATAAACACAAAAATAAAATAATGAAAGAGGTATAAACAAAATGAAAAAAACAAAAGCAAAAGTATCAAAATTCACTGATATCTTAAAAGAAGCATATGAAAGCGGTTGCACTTGTCAAATACCATACACAATTAAGAATGGTAAATTCAAAGATGAAGAATTTTTTCATCTTTTAAGATTCCTAGATGATGAACCGATTATAGTAGTATCCACTACTAAAACTAAATTAGTATTAGAAATCACTAATCAAGGAATTGGTAATATGCTTAAGCATTTTGATGAATCAATTAAGAAAGAAGGTAAATAAATAAAATGAATATTGATAAATTAAGAGAATATGTAAAAACAGTGTCCAATACAATTAAGAATTATAAATTACTTTGTGCTATCTTAGGAATACCAGTTAGAGCTGGGAATGTAAAAATACTACAATTGGAGGAATTATCTAGATTCTGTAATTTTACAAAGGATAAACAAAAATTTATTATTACTGAGATATATGAGCAACCACTAGCAAAACAAGGAAATCCCAATGGTACTAATTCTAAATATGTAGAACATATAAAATATATGTTATTACATAAACTTTCAACGTGCGAAGGGTATACATGTACGTTTACAAAGAATAATCTATTTGAGTTCCTGGGCATGGTTAACCCTTTTTACTTAAAGAAGGAACAAATAAAGAAAATAATACAAAAGAATAATTCTGATATATCAGATTTTGAAATCAATCATTTTTACATGCGCTCTAATGATAAGATGACTAGAATCTTATTTGATTCTTTAAATAGTCTTAAACGTCAATTTTTAATTAGTTATAAAGAGCAAGATATAGTAGTAAGAATAAACCCAAATGGAAGAAAGGAGCATACAGAAGCCAGCAAAGAAGAAATAAAACTAATATTAGATGTTAAACGTCAAGTATTATTAGATATGAAATTAACTTCCATGATGCAAATTATTTTTAAGTTTAAAACAGAAGAATTTTATAGAAGGGTAACAGGAATCTTAAAAGAGGAATATGATATAGAATACACTTACAAACAATTTGAATTAATATTTACAAAAGAAAACATATTAGAAGAAATTGAAATATTAGAATTAAAAGAGCATAGATTAGAATTAAATGATAAAGTTTGCGACATAGTTAATAAAAATGCTTATAGTACATATAAGAAAAATATTGAAAAATATGAAAGGGAATTAGAAGAATATTTACTTAGTGATGAGTTAGCAATAGGAGGATTCAATTCTGCTGGTTTTAGTGGTTTTAGATTAAAATTCGAATATTTGGATTTTCAATTAGAATTAACGGAATATCTTTTAAGACTTGATAAATAAACTAATTTTATACTCTTTAAAAAGTTGACACAAAGAAAGGGTAACTAAAATACGTACCCTAATATTATATACACCTTTTTAGTGTCAACTTTTTATCTCTCTTTTTTATCTCTCTTTTTATTATTTCCTATGATTAATCCAACACCAACTTGCAGCAGCCTTTCAATTTTGAGACAAGCTCAAAATAGCATTTATCAACTCTTTATTAAATTTTCTCTAATAATTCAATAAATACAGTGATCTAAGCCCGTATGTCAGCATTTCGCTATTCGCTCAATGACTGAATTTATACTTCTAATAATCTTTTCTTTTTTCTTAATCCTTTGATAAATTCTAAAATAAATACTTTGACAATAAATACCCTTTAATGATATAATATCAATATCTACTAATTCAAATCTATCTAAAAGGAGGATACACCATGAATAAGCAATTAATCCTAGATTCTGTAAAATTCATTCTAACCAATTTTGCCTACAAAGGTACTGTTAAAATCACTAATGATTTAAAAATTCTAGTCAACTCTATCCAAGTTGCTTATATCGAAAAAGAAATGATTTATCTGGATAAAATTGGTCATTCCTATAATATGCTTACCAAAGAAATCGGAAATTATTTTTTGCTAGTGTTTAACGATCAAGGGCCAATATATGCAGAATGTACTCAAATGTAATTGTACATATCATTTAAGAATAAATATTGAAAGTAGGCCAAACAAATGAAAAAATTAATATCTATCCTAACCCTTTCCCTCACTCTTCTAACATCATCAATCCTAACAACTTCAGCAAATCCCTCAATCCAGCCTGGCTCCGATACATCCTACACAATGATAGCACTTGCTACAAATAGCACCTATAATCCATCAGATTCCTGTTACCACACAACTCTACAAAATGAAAATGGCGATACCTTTACAGTCCTTACTGCATCAAATGTTTCCGGTCAATGGTTTGAATGCTCAATCGATAGCAATGGTACACCGGAAAACATAAAAGATGATAAAATAATTGATCTTGGATTATTAGAGGATTAAAGTTAAAAATAAAATTACACCATTGCAAAAACTATCAAACCTATGCTATAATGTTGGCATAGGTTTTTTATTGTCTAAGTAAAATTTAAGAAAAGAGGAGTACATAATGAAAAAAATAAAATCTTATAGAGTAATCGGGAAAGACTATAATTGTGTATATGTTTCCGCGCTTGCTAGTAAAAACATTGAAACAGTAAAAAGGGAAACAGAAGAGAGAACAGGAAAGAAAATAGATAGATTAGAACATGTATCAACTTATCCAGTTTAGAGAATCATTAATTTGATTCTCTTTTTGTTTATATCCCTATCTTATCTCTATAATCCTTCCAGACCTTCCACGATGCCCTCTATTCCCTCAGATAATCAAACTAATACAAATACACCATAAAGCACAATAGAGGACACAACAAAGTTAAAATAATTATTTCTGTTTTGCTATTGTAATTGCGCTCAAAATCATTATAATTATAGGTAGTTACATATTAAATATTGAAGGAGGTTCTTCATGGATAGAAAAGATTATGCAAAAAATATTAACTGGCTTGGCACAGCAACAAGGGAAATACAGATTAATGAACTACCTTTTTATGAGGTAGGACAAATTTTAAATCCTGGTCTTTGCTGGTCGGATGGTGGGGAATTCACAGTAGAGACATCCGGCGAATACTCAGTTATTTTTGAAATAGTTGAAAATGTTGAAGGCCACGCTATTGATTATGAAAATGAAGATGAATGTTACGACCTAGGATGCGAAGACTGCCAAAAAGAAAAAGAAATATTGATTGATAAAAATTTTATAGTAGTAGATTTTTGGGAATGTGATGAAGAATCAAATTATGCAAAGGTATTTTTAAAAGAGGTTAAATAGACCTCTTTTTTGTTTGTTTTATTAGTTCAAAATACTTTCAATCTCTTGTTTCCTTGGATGTAGTAAAATGCAAAATAATTTACCATTCCCTATTTACAATTCCACAAAAATAATGATAAAATGGAACGAACGCAATTTTTAAAATTAATATATAATATAGAAATAATTATATTGTACTTTATTAAATTGTATGGTATTATTAATCATGATAAATTTTAAGGAGTTGAATACAGATGACTACTAAAACAATTAAAACTTTCCCGAATGTTCCAGTTATCGAAGAATTCCTTCAAGAGTGGAAAACAAGAGCAAATGAATGGTATACTGATATCGTAAAACAGTATTTCTCTAAACTTAGAGAAAGTCTTGAATTGAGAAACAAAAGTAATGATTATGATCTTTCTAAAGATGAAAGAGAGGAATTCAAAACACAATTTAAAGTACATTATGATGATTTCAAAAACTGGGAAAAGAATCTCTCAGGAATTGAAAAAAATATAATAGTAGGAAGGTCAGAAAAGGACGCTCATGAGTGCATAGAGAAACATATAGAACGCGAAGTAAAAGCAAAAAGGGAAATACTTTTTACACGAATACAGAAAAAAGCCGGAAATATCTTAGAAGCATATTTATATATAGGAGTTAATGGAGAGATAAACGGTCATATTAAAGGAGATATTGCAACAGTCAATGTAAATACAATATATGCAGGAGGTCACAACATACAGTGTTTACATTATAGGGTTTTAGTTAAGTAAAGGACTTGAAACAAAGTCCTTTCTTTTTCTTATTAAATATAAAAGGAGATGAAAAAATTGTATATTCCTAAACTATCTAAAAAGCCTAGAAAAGATTGTAGTAATTGTAAAGCATGTAGACATGATTGTTTTTCTAGGAGCAATTGCGAATTACATTTTAAAACTGGCACAAAACAAATTTTAGGCTATCCAGTTTCTATACCTTTGGAACCATGTCCAAAACCTTTAACTTTTGACCAATATTTTATATGTAGTGAAGTTTTTAAAGATAAATGGGAGACTAATTAAGTCTCTTTTTCTTTTTACTTTTAAATTCCCATCTTATTGGTATGAATTAAACTATGAAATAAAAAATAATTATTGACATTGGTTTAAATAAGCGTATAATACTAATTAGGAACTGAATATTGACTGAAGCATGGTGACACCTAAAGAGGGAAAAGGCTCTGAGCAGTAACGACCTCAGAAAAACCTGACTGGCGAGGGTGGAGACAGGGGGGATAATAAAAGGAATACCCTGCGAACTATAAGTAAGATAGTCAGTCATATTAAAAACTCAATAAAAATAAAGGAGGTTGTCAAAATGACCTTCGAACGCGAAATCTATTTTATCCTTAAAAATGCAAATAAACCTATGACCACAACTAAAATTGTAGAAGCAATTACTGTCCAATATTGTGGAGATGAAAAAACAAATTATGAAAATTACATATCTAAAATGGAATCGTGGGCAGCAGAACTCAAGCAGCAAAATACATCTATCAAACAAAGGGTTATAGATGCATTAAAAATTATTGTAATCCATCAATATGCTAAAACTTGGACAACAAACGAAGAACTAAGCTCTATACATTGTGGAGGCAGAAAAACTTATCATAATTATACTTTTAGACACTGGCAAGCAATTAAATAAGGAGGGGTAGAAAAATGGACAAAGAAAAAATTTTACTAGAACATGTTTTTGATGACAGAACCTTTAGATTAATTGAAATATCCAATCGAAAAACAATTATAAGATGGGAAATCGTGGAAGTATTTAAGTATAAAGGTTCGGATTATGAAAATTATGGAAAAGAAAAAGAAATATGGGCTGACGAAGTTAATAATATAGAATCAGCTTATTGTAGATTCCACGAATTTAAGCAAGAATTAGAGGACTAGAAATAGTCCTATTTTCTTCTTTTATATTATATTTTAAGGAGGTGAGAATAAATGGAAATTATTATATCTCTAATTGTTTTAATCATTTTAGGATCAATGTTTTATTTTTGGCATTTAGAAGAGACTGCCATTCCCGAACAATATATAGTAAAATATCCTGATGGCAAAATAAGTACACCTATGAGTTATAAAAATGCCTTGAGTTATGCAGGTGTTTTCAAAGGCCAAATTATTAAAATCTAAGGAAGTGAATGAAAAATGTATACAATATCTTATGTGTGTTTAAATTAATAAATTTGGCGTGTTAAAATATATGCTACATGGCATCCTCATTGTTGTTCTAAAAACATTAAAAATTATTAGATTTGATTAAAAAAGATTCTAAAAATTGAAAAAGTAAAGGAGATTTAAAAATGACTAATATAATTTACAGAGACATTAAATGCCCTTATTGCGGATCAAGACAAAGAGTACCTTATTATGTTACTAGCGGATTAAATGAAAATATGTATCATGTTGATTTAGATTTTTCAATAAAAATAACTAAATGTTTTGATTGCAAAGAATCCTTTAAACCATTTGTAAATATTGAGTTTGGAGCAAAACAATTTAAATTTAAAAAGGAGGATTAAAGAACATGTTAAATGCAAAACTTGAAAAGCAAAATAAAAATTAAAAGTTAGAAAAAATTAAAAGTTAGAAAAATTTTAAAGACTAGTTATCTAGTCTTTTTTTTATGTTCAATCCAAATGCCCATTTCATGGGGAGGAAAATAATTATATTTGGTTGACATAATCCATATATTTTAGTATTATAATTAGTAATTACATATTTATTAATTAAAAGGAGTTGACCGAAAAATGGAATTTAAGAAAAGCGGATTGAAATACATAATTATGGTCGATGGTGCAGAAGTCGGAACAATTGCAAAAAATCCTAACGATTGGTTTATGTGCTGGAAGGGTCAGTTTAATTTCCAGATACCAGGACATGTTAATTCCGAAATAGGTCATACGCTAAAGGATGTAAAAAAGAAAATTGAAAAACTGTATTATAGCTTAATGAAATTAGATAGGAGTAAAGCATGATAAATTTATCAAGAATTACAATTCCCACAGATGCTAATTTAAAACTTCAAAAGGAATTAAATAATCATATTCTTAATTCCTTAAATTCATCGAATTTTAAAGAAATTATTAAACTTGAATGGCGAGATAATATTTTATATTGTAGCAAAACTAAACAAGGAGTTATAAAAATAAAACAATGGGAAGAACAATTTCAAAAATATGCTTGTTGGAGATTTACTAAAAAGAAAGAATTAAATTTTGATAAATACGAAAATGATCTTTAATACTTAAGACCATTACTGGTCTTATTTTTCTTTTTGTCCCAGTACTTCGAAACCTATAATTCATTCGAGATAGAGCGGAGCCACACTATATAAAAATAATTATTCTGCCTATGTTCTATTTTTCTACAATTCTGTGCTATAATCCATTAACATCAAATAAGGAATTAAAGGAGTGCTTTAAAAAATGATAAGAAATACTATCGAACAACTAAACGATCAAATTACATACGAGGAAGGTAAAATATATCAAGTTGAAGGTATCGGCTACACAAGCGCATTGATGAAAAGATTGCTCAGTATTGGTTGGGAGATATCCTACAATGAGGAATTTATCCTTTTAGATCCGGCAAAGAATAAAGTGGTCAAAGCTAAAAACTTTAACCAATTATTATTCAAAACTGCACAGGCAATGAGATAATTAGGAAGGTTAACCCTTCCTTTTTCTTTGTCCTAAAATCCTCCTACACGCTCATAAATGGCCTGTATTAGTTCAGAACTCTATACCCTATATAATCCTACCACTAACAAAACATAACCTTTTAAACCATCATATAAAGTATAAAAATAATTTTATTAACCATGACTATTTTTATCAATTTTGTGATATAATATAAATATCAGATACATATTAAAAAGGAGTGAATCAAATGGCTGAATTAAAAGTTTATGAGATTCCCGAAATGAATTTTCCTACATTGGAGACCAAACTTGCTAAACTGAATAAAAAAGCCATAAAATTAAATTGTGAACCTATTGTCTTAACTTTACTTGGAACAGTGGATCTTAAAATTTCTGTTCCTTGGCAAAATAACCAAATACTAGTAAGACATAATCAAGTAACAATTTCCGGCGTTGCTCCAATAATTGCAGGTTATGAACTTATTGCAAGCTGTGAACAATTCGAAAATGGAATTCTAGTTAAGACAATTCCAGGAAAAACTTATCCCGAACGCTACAGAGACTTAATGTCTTGTGAGCATTGTAATTCTAACAGACTTAGAAAGTATACTTTCATCGTTCGTAACGTGGAAACGGATGAGTATAAAATGGTAGGAAAATCCTGCTTGAAAGATTTTTTAGGACATATGGACCCAAATTTTTATGCCATGATACTTCAATACTTAGCAGAATTTAATGAAAAGGAATACAGTGAAATCCCTTCAGGATTTAGAACACTTTACAATACAGAAGAATATTTATCGTTTGTGGCAGCTTGCATAAGGGAAAGAGGTTGGATATCCAAAACTAATGCGAATGAACAACAAACATTATCAACGGCAAACTTTGCAGAAGAAGCAATCACAAATTATCACGCTCCTTCTAAACTCCAAGACAAATTTACCAAATATCCAGAACCTACAGAGCAAGACAAAGAGCTTGCAAATAAATCCTTAAATTGGGCTAAGAATCTAGTGGATACAAAAAACGATTATCTTTACAACATTCATTTATTATCACAACAAAATTCAATATCTTATAAAGAAATGGGGTTCGTGGCTTCAATCGTTTCTAGTTTTGCAAAAAATCTAGAATATGAAATCTTGAAAGAACAAAGAGAAACAGCCAAGAAGCAAGAATTACTCTCAGACTATTTTGGTAGCATCGGCGAAAAGATTCAAATCGAACTAACTTATGTAAATTCCTACAGCTTCGAAACACAATGGGGAATGTCACATATTAATAAATTCTTGGATCAAAACGGAAATATTTTTATTTGGAAATCCTCAAATTCTGTAAGAGTAAATCAAGGTCAACTAGTAAAAATTAAGGGTACTATAAAAGACCATTCCGAATATGCTGGAGCAAAGCAAACAATTCTTACAAGATGCAAAATAGCTTGAAAGGATATTAAAGACTAGGCAAAAAAAACCTAGTCTTTTCTTTTTGTCTAAAAATATAAAATATAAAAATTACTCATTCCAGCTGGCCCCTATCCCAAATACCACGCACGTAATGCCACCTATAAGCGATTAGATTCTATATCCCTATATAATTCTACTCTAACACGTTTTAAGTCTGCTAGAATCAGAATATAGGTATAAGGCTGTAAAACACTA
>Ga0209000_1000975_pt1 | contig 20708 bp, 25 predicted proteins | sample RifGroD2_FD_183998 | JGI IMG/M metagenome (GOLD analysis project Ga0209000, IMG submission 183998) | Groundwater microbial communities from Rifle, Colorado, USA - Groundwater D2 (SPAdes) (version 2) | ecosystem: Environmental > Aquatic > Deep subsurface > Groundwater | place: Rifle, Colorado...
TGAAGACATTAGGGAATTCATAACCTCATTATCCTCAGCATTTGAAAGAGCTACTACAACATATCAAGTTGGAATTGGAGAATGTTATGTTATGACAAAAGAATTCAGAGATAAGTTAATAGCAGATGCAGAAGAGCTTCTAACTCGTTCATAGCCCCCCGTACCCCAAATAACTAACTAGGTACTTAAATAAAACTACCCACCCCTTATATATTTATGAGGGTTTTTGACATGCAAACGCAGACGTTCCAAGACTACAAAGAAGTTACTCTTAGTGTGACGACAAAAATTATGAAAAATAAACCCTGAAACCGTTGGTACATAAGGGATACAGCGTTTTATTTAACTTTTCAAATTTGACAGGGCTAGGAGGTGGTAAAAGTGGATGAAAAAGCGGTGAAATATTTCCAAAGAGATGTTAACGCAGCTCTTATGCCCGCTATGTTCGGAAGAGAAAGATTGGGTTCGGGAAGGGAACATATAACCATCACTGACCCGGACACTGACGCAGTTCTTTATAACTTCTTTAATAAATACCACCCACCTAAGCCGCCAAAGATTTTAGATAATAACATAGTTGTCGAACCAGAAATAAAACCTAAGCCTAAGAGTTCAGGAAACAAGCTCACATACGCAAAGCTGTACATTAGTGAAATACGTAAATACCCAAAGGATAAATTGAGTTATGAGTATGCAGGTATGTGTATGCACTTGGCGACTTATATCGAATGGCACGATGGAAGTTTAGTTATCGGAACTGGCAAGCGAAGAAAGTTCATGGAGCGCAAGGACATATCTAAGGAGTTAAAGATTAGCGATTCCACAACTAGAAGGCTTATCTCTAAACTCGAAGAATTAAAGCTAATTTCTTATGATGGTAAAAAATACAAAATGATTGGGAAATTGTTCGGCAAGGGGAGGGAAATAGAGTGCGAATCAAATTTGAAAAAGGAATGACACCTGAACGAATAGGACAAGCCTTTATTGATTTTGTGCGGAAAAACGAATTAGTAATAGGTGCTGTGAATATTTACATTACGACCTATGACGAGAACATGAAGGCTGAGAAAAACCAAAGTGTTTACACGGTTTGTGAGCCATCCGAGAAGACAAGAAGTGAGTATACTGAGGATGTTGCTGGTATTCGGCGTGGTAGGTTGAAGGTTGTAAACGAATGAAGCAATTTTTATTTAGTGATAAATTTCAAATAATTGGCATTGGATTATGTTCGGCGATGGCATTATGTTTCTGGGGGCTAGTGGCTATATCATTCCTGCAGGGTAATTTGCGTTAACTTTCCTCCTAAGCCCCTTCTTCCATTTCAAAATCCTTGATTCTACCACGTTTCAACCTTGTCCATCGTTAAGGACAGGTAATGAGTCAACTGACGTATCGTTAAACGTATCAACCAACGTTAAGTACAAGCTATTTCAGGAGTGAAAATTATGTCTGAGAACAGAGCATGTAAGAGGTTTGATGCTATTGACCCTACATATGATAAAACAAACTGCGCTTCATGTACGTTCTGGGGCGGAGAGAAGTGTGGTGATGAAAAGGGTGCCATAGCGGTTGGATTGCTTGCGGATTTTGAATGGTGAGGTGATGACAAATGGCAGAGGTTAAAATTAAGAAGGTAAAGGCTGATGATGCTGTGTCTAAGCCTAAGATAAAGCAGAGTGATTTGCCGAGCTTGCAGGTAATACAGGCTGAACTCGCCAGAAGAGATTGCCAATACTTTATAGAGAAGTTCGTCAAGATAGAAGATAGAGACGCTGTTGAGTTAGCGGTTCCTTTTACTTTATGGGCAGGACAAATTGAGGCGTTGAATAGTTTTATTAAAAACAAGTTGAACATCGTATTGAAGGCCCGCCAGATGGGATTATCTTGGCTGGCCTTAGCTTATGCCGTTTGGGGCTTGGTACACCTATGTGGATATGCTGTAGTCGCTATGTCGAAGCGTGAAGAAGACGCTAAGGAATTAACAAGGCGTATCGGATTTATCTTAAAATACCTTCCGGACACAATGATCAGAGAAAAGAAAACAGCAGGTAAATGGAACGGTCCTACATGGGAAGCGACTACACTTCAAGTCATAATCAATCACCCCGGAAAAGAGCCGAGCGTGTTTAATTCATTAACTTCTGCACAAGATTCTGGACGGTCATTAACGGCGAGTTTGGTTATTCTTGATGAGTGGGCATTTCAACAATGGGCAGAAAGCATATGGGCTGCGGCATACCCAACTATCAATAGGCCAACAGGCGGTAAGGTAATAGGCATTTCCACGGCAAAACGAATGACATTGTTTGAGGAGATATGGAGAAAGGCGACTCAAGGTGTAAACACATTTGAGAGAGTTTTTCTTCCATGGAATACGGACCCACGAAGAACTCAAGAATGGTACGAGCAAACGAAGAAGGATTTAGGAGAACAGAAGACAAAGGAAGAATATCCGAATACCCCTGAAGAAGCGTTCTCTGCCGCCGAGGGTGTGGCGTTTCCCGAGTTTAGTTATGACTTGCATGTTGTAACACCTTTCAAAATTCCTGACCACTGGCGGCGTTGGCGTTCTGCTGATAATGGCTATACGGACCCGTTCGCTTGGTATTGGTTTGCTGTCGATGAGTTCGGAACGGTTTATGTTTATAGGGAATACACAAGGGAACCTAAAGACCCAAAGGTTAGCTACTCGGATCAAGCAAAACAAGTGACACTAAAGAGCGGGTCAGAGCGTATTGGCTTTACTGTAGTAGGTCACGACGCATGGGCCGTTCATCCTCTCACCAAAAGTACAAATACGCCACAGGGTAAATCCATTATCGACTTCTATATTGAAGGTGGGGTTAATGATTGCCTAAGAGCGGTAACTGACCGAATGTTTAGAAAGGCTACATTCCACGAGTATCTAAAACCATACTGGGATGAAAACGCCGAGGTAATGACTAGCAGGGTAAAGATATTTAGTACATGTGAGAAGATTATCGAGACTCTACCACAATTACTTATTGATGAGCGTGACCCTGAAAAATATATGGAGTGTACCTATGACCATTGGGCAGATTCCGTTGGATATGGATTAATTTCCCATCACAGTAATAAAACGGAATTAGAAGTGACGCGTAACTATAAGGATTTACCAGACGATATACTAGAAGACATTGAAAGGGCTGATCCTAAAATGAGGGAGTATATCCTTTCTAAGATTGGAAGGTAATTAAAATGTTAGTAATCGAATACCGACTAGACACTGGATCGCTAGTAATGGTCACAAAACCAACCAAACTAACAATCGATCCTAAAACGTGGGCAGATAAATTTAAGTTACCTGAGCAAATAGCTAAATAAAGGAGAAAACCAATGCAAGAGTTTCGATGCTCAAAATGCAATAAACTACTCGGCAAAGTAGATGGTAAGGCTGAGATTAAATGCCCAAGATGCGGTACAATAAACGAAAAATAGAACACCGAAGGAGTGTCGATGATGAACATAATGGGTAATGAAGTAACAAAAGATGATCTAGCTAATATGATTAAGGATCTGGACTATCAAATCGAAAAAGAAAAAGAAAAAGAAATACCGCCTGAACCGAAAGTAAGTAAAGGATTCACCGTAAAATGTAACGAGTGTGGTAATGAAGTAGTCCTGACTGAGAAAAACATGAGCGACTACTTTAAGGGGTTCGGATGGAATCGCTACGCTAAAGAATCTGATATTAAGGACAATATATTAATATCCTATACGGAGGATTGCGAAGCAGATACTATTCTCTGTTCTTGCGGAAGTATGATTTAACCTTAGAGGCCCTTGAGGTCCATCTCTCTTAACTGAGGGGTGGGCCTCTTTTTATTTTCCCCAAAAGGAAGTGATGCAATTGATTGATGCAATAAAGGACTTCGGTAAAAAGGTGGTGAAAAAGCTGAAAGATAAAAAACTTTCCATGAAAGAAGAATCAGAACAGCAAGCCAAGCTGAAAAAATTCCAGGACAAATTTAGTGAGGCGCGCGCCGGCATCGACGAGGCAATTAGAGATGAGCGAGAAGCCATATACCTTGGTACAAAGATCGTTGATGGTAATGTGAATGCCCGTACATCTAATGGCAAGCGCAAGCAAGCGAACAACGTAGTCAACCTAGTCCTAGAGTTCATAGAAACAGGGGTTGACTCCACAATCCCACAACCCTCAGTTCGAACAAAGCTCCCAGGATATGAAGCTCAAGCGATGATGATTGAGGATTCCTTGACCTCAGACATAACGGAACTTGGCATGACGGCCATCAACGATGTTAACGAGCGCATAACCCCGGTACAGGGCTACTCGGCAATGCTCGTAGGCTGGAACCCCGACTTTAAACATCATCTTTACCGAGGGGAATTGGAAATAGAGTCGATTCATCCTAAACGAATCGTTCCACAACCCGGAGTTTTTTCCCTACAGGCCATGGACTACTTCTTTATCTTATCCTCAGTCACGAAGAACTACATCAAAAAGAGATACGATGTGGATCTCGAAAACGTAGGCGAACAATTCCCCAACATTAGCCTTGTCAGTAACACTTCGCAGCCTAATAACCCCGACATGGTGACAGAGATAGTGTGCTGGTACAAGAATGATGATGGCGAAGTATCTAAGCTCGTTTGGTGCGAGGACGAAATCCTTGAGGATATGGAAAACTTCTACGCAAGGCGCATCAACGGCAAGATTCAAGAGTTTGAAGAACTCGGCACAGAAGTAACTCTCTCGTCCGTCAATGGACAACCCGGGGAAGTCCTGCCTGTAGGAACAAAAGTTCCCTACTTCACCCCGACTCGCTACCCCCTAATCATTCGGGAAAACATCCCCCTCAACTTCGCATTTGGTGGTCAATCTGATGTGGATGTTATCCGTGATCAACAGGACGCTTATAAAAAAGTTGTTTCCACCATTGAGGAAAAGATTTTACGCGGTTCAGTTGTAGTCACAGCTTTAGACGGGCATAGGTTTAATCTATCCAATGAGCTATACGGAATCATTAGGGGCACTCAGTCTGAGTTGAATGCACTCAACGTAAAGAACCTATCCGCAAATATTAGTAATGACCTCTCCTTTGCTCAACAACAATACAAGGCAGCGCAGTCAACCCTCGGCATAACAAACTCCTACCAAGGAAAATCAGACTCAACCGCAGTATCCGGACTAGCAAAGCAGATTCAAGTACAGCAAGCTAGTGGCAGATTGCGCTCAAAAGAATCAAATAAATACGCAGCGTTCAAGCAACTCTACGAAATAATGTTCGAGTTCAAACTTGCTTTCTATGATGAGCTTCGACCCTTTGTGACAAAGGATGCTAATGGGCAGGATTCATTCGGCGACTTCAATAAATATGCTTTCTTAGTCAGAGACAAAGCGGGTGAACTCTACTACAACACAGACTTTATCTTTCAGGCTGATGCAGGAATGGGATTGCCGCGAGACAAGATGTGGTTATTCAATCAGGCGACAGAAATGTTGAAGTATGGGGCATATAATCCAGGGCCAGCTTCTGTTGTTCTGTGGACGCAACTTGTAGCGCAGAAATTCCCTAATGCTAAAGTGATTCTTGATAGCATTAACAAGCAACTCGAAGCACAGGCAAAAGCACCACCCGCACAACCTGAAGCTAAGGTATCCATTAACTACGAGGACTTAATGCCTGACGCTCAATCCCAAATGTTAGGCAAGATGGGCATTAAGTCGCAAGGAGGACAGCCGGAACAAATGGGACAGATATTACAAATGCCACAACCTAAAGCAACACCACAACAACCTGCACAACCGCAAGGAATGCCACCACAAGCCACAGAACAGCCTATGGAGACGCAACGACCACAAGGCGACATAAACCCTCAGCAACAAGTTCAGGAAGTCCTAGAACAAGCCATGCAACATATGAGCGAAGAGGAACGACAAGCGTTTGCTCAGTTACCGGAAGAGAAGAAGATTGAAATTATTCAACAGTTAATGATGCAGGGAGGTCAATAATAATTGTTACCTCAAAAAGAAAAGCTTGAAGAAATTGTAAAGTCACTCGCAAAAATTATGCGTGTTCAGGATTGGGATATTGACCTATCGTTAATTACTAAGCTTGAAATGCAAGAAGAATCGGGCAGTAAAAACGATGTAGCCTGTTGCATGAGAAATAGAAAACTAAAGTACGCAATGATTAGCCTAAATACTGACCACGTTCAAATTAAGGAAGACTGGTATCAAGCTATTATTCACGAAATGTACCATATCATTACGGACGATTGGCATTATCACGCAACCGGAATACTTGATTTCGTTAAGGATGAATCCACAAATACCAACCTTGATAACACAATGAATGTTTATTATGAGAGGACAATGGAGATTTTGGCAAAGGGATTTGTCAACGCCTATCCTGTAACCAATTTTATCAAGGAGGGAAATAACGATGCTAAAGAAATCAACTTTCAAATCTAAGAATAGTATTGGGAGTTCGGGGGAAATGGTTGGGGGTCCCATGAAGAAGGGGCAAGAACCATCGCCGATTAACGGAAAAAAGCCAACCGTCAAGATTGACATTATGTTATCCAAGAGTATGCCCGGGATTCCTATGCCTGGTAAGGGAAAGAAAAGCGGAACGAAAAAGGGGAAGTGTTAGGAATGAAAAAGTATATTGGCGTGAATATTATTGAGGCTAAACCCATGAATCTAGGTGACTATAACAAGTTCAAGGGGTGGGAGATTCCTGACGATGAGAATCCTGAAAAGGAAGGATATCTCGTTAAATATTCCGATGATTACATTAGCTGGTCGCCAAGTGATGCATTTGATGATGCTTATCGCAAGACGGACGAACTAACATTTGGGCTTGCAATTGAGGCGCTTAGAAAGGGGAACAAGGTTGCTCGTCTTGGGCGGAATGGAGAAGGAATGTTCATTTATTATGTACCTCCTAACTGCTATCCTTCGCAAACGGAAGTAGCTAAGAAAGAATTCGGAGATACAGCTTTACAATGCCTATCTAGCGATCAAAAACGTCAATGGAACCGTAAGTACATGGGTTCCATCCATCAATGATTGCCTTGCTGGTGATTGGCAAATAGTCGAATAGCCAACTGACGAACCGAGAAGGTTCTTATTTTATGCCCATTTTTAACGAAGGGAGGTGGTAGCAATGGCAGAGAAAATGAAAATTCCACAAAACAGCGCAGGGTACATCAAGGCAACCAACATGGACAAAAAGAATGCTGCGCCTAAGAAGTCAACCGGCAAAGACCTTCGTTCAGGGAAATAAGGTATTCCATTAGTAAATGGTTTACCAAGGTATACCTAATCACCATAGGTATACCTTTTCTTTTGCCTAATTTGGGGCAAGGGTCATCTTCCTTATAGATGCAATACGCAGGAGTGCGGATACTCAAAAGGAGATTGACAATGTTTATTTTCAAACTAAGACACTTACGTCCAATGATGGATGAGTTAGATAGCGGCGGAGGTAGTGAAGTCGCCCCACTACAAGAAACAACTTCAACGGAAACAACCACAGACACGGATACCTCGACAGAAACATCGACAGATTCCACAGAGTCCACAGGCCAAGGTGAAGGAACGACCGATAAGTCGGATGTTGAGGTAGACACCAAGCCCAAACAAACCCCTGAACAAGACAGAGCCTACGCTGAACTTCGACGGAAGTCAGAGGCGGCAGAACGTCGAGTGGCAGAGGTCGAAGCGCAACATCAAAGGGATATTCAGATTGCCAAGAAGTTCGGGCAATACGGTGTGTTCTCCGATGCCGATGTGGCCGAGAAATATGGCAAGTCCCATGGCATCCACAACGTAGCGCAATTTGAAGAGGCTCTAAGGCGACAGGAATATGAGTCTAAGGGAATTGACCCAGACATGGTTAAGAAGCTCGTAGATGAACATCCAGACCTTCAGGCGGCAAGGGAATTTAAGCAAGCTGCAATTCGGGCGCAGGAAGATAATTTCCTTGTCAGTTCATTTGATGAATTGACAAAGGAGTATCCCGAGATTAAGGGCGTTGCAGATGTACCGCCTGACGTTTGGCGTAAGTGGAAGAATGGCAGTACAGGGTTAACACTTCCGGAGGCTTATCTTGTTGTCGAGAGAAAGAATATCGAGACGAGGAAGGTTGAGGCGGCCAAACAAGCCACGCTGAACAACATTCAGTCGAAGGATCATGTGAGGGGTAATGGTAAGGGAGTCGAAGGGGATACGGTGAGGATTCCGGATGATGTTATGGAGATGTACAAGAAGTTTAATCCAGGTAAGTCAATGGATGAGTACAAGAAGCATTATAAGGCTTCGCAAAAATAAGGAGTGAGTTAAATTGGCATTTAAAGTAGTGGGACATCTGGAAGGGGCGCAACCGCCTTATGAGTATTATCTTTTGACCGATAACGAAGGGGCAACATTGGGTGAGGCGTTATCTCAAACGTCTGGACGATTGACAAAGTGTGCGGCTACAGCAACGCCGGAGTTTATCGCAGTAGCTAGTCGGACTGCTGAGGCTACTTCTGTTACTCCATTGCCTGTTATTAGGGTAACTGAGCTGATTGAGTTTTCTACGCAAAGTATGGCGACTGTGGCTGCGACGTTGATCGGCGCGAAGGTTACTTTGCATACTGATGGGCTATTAACCACAGCAACAACTTCGAGTGGCGCGTTTGAGATTAGCGCGACTGATGGGGCGACTACGACCTCGAATATTAAAGGGTATTTCAGACGCTAAGTTAGTGAATTAAACCGGTAAGGACTTCTCGAAACGAGGGGTCCTATTTTTATTGAAATTTTAAGGAGTGAAGGAAATGATTTTTAGTAAAGCAAGTGGTATTAATGATTCGATCTTTGGAAAATCACAAGAACCTATCAAGATGATGCTAGAACAAGCTGAAGAGGCGTTCCAAAAGATGAGCATCATTGACAAAGTTTTCTACATGGATGAGACTAAGGATTTCGCGAATAAGTACACTAGTGAAACGTCACTCAGTAACTTCCAACCTACTGGTGAGAGTGGCAAGTATCCTGAAACCTCTATGCAAGAAGGTTACTCGAAGGTAATTGAACCTGAGACTTGGCGTAATCAATTCGCAGTTACTCAGGAGATGGTCGAAGATGCCAAGTTCGGAAAGGTAAAGAGTCGGGCTTCTGCCTTTATGCTTTCCCACAATAGAACAAGGGAACTCTTCGGGGCTGGAATCCTCAACAACGGAAACCTGACAACCATGACCTTCGGAGGAAAGGCGTTTAATATTGCGGGTGGAGACGGTAAAGCAATGTTTGCGACTGACCATCCTTCAATCACTGGCGGTACTGCGGCTCAGTCTAATCTGTACAATGGAGCATTTAGTTACGATAATTTGTCGTATGCTGAAGAAAAAATGCACTATTTTAAAGATGATGACGGAAACCTTTTGAGTTGTACCCCGGATACAATCATTATTCCTGATAAAGCAAGTATCAAAAAGCTCGTTTACGAGGCCATCGGCTCCGACATGAACCCGACATCTGCTAACCTTGCGACATCGATACACTTCAATCGCTGGAATATTGTGGTAAGTCCATATCTTACCGCACTCGCAGGTACAACCGCAGGGGCAGAATCTTGGATTCTTATGGACTCCGCGTATAATGAGGCCTATCAAGCTTTAGTTTGGTTGGATCGCATCCCCTTAACTACGAAGAGTTTCATAGATAATACAAATGATTCCAACGTTTTCCAAGGAAGAAGTCGTTATGCCGCTGCTTGTAACTCGTGGAAATCTATTCTCTGTTCCGCACCTGGTCTTGCTGGTGCAAGCTCATTCTAGTCAACTAGGCGGGTAGAAATACTCGCCTTATCTTTTTGAGGAGGTAACAACATGACCGAAGGAATTAGTAACTTTACCATCATAGACGCAAATTCTTTCTCTATGGGAGGCGTACCAATAACAGCAACCGCCACAGAACTTAATCGTTCCATGAAGAAAGTTACCGGAGCGTTGGCGGCTGTCGACACAGGCGGAGGGATATTCGCATGGGCAAATCCAGAAGCAGGAGCAATTTTGGTCCAGCATGTAGTCCTAAATGTCACGACCAAAACTACCGGAGCGTGTTCCATTGACGTTGGTACTACTGCCACCAATGCAACAACCTCTAGCGATACCCTAATTGATGGAAAAGATATTGCTGCCGCAACAGGCATCTTTACCAATGATGAAAGTGCAGGAACAAATGGTAAGCCATTCAAGCGACTGGCATCCGGTAAGTGGGTAACTGGTTCGATGGTAGCTGGTGGAGCAACAGCAGGGCTTGCTGGCACTTACGAAATATATTACACAGCACTATAGGGGGCTTAATCGCCCTCTTCTTTTTAGGAGTTGAATTAATTGCAAGAATCTCAGATAGACACCTCAACAACAGAACGCCAACTACTCTACGACATCCGCACAGAATCAAGAAAAACAAACGAGCTATTATACGTCCTCGTTTCAAACGTGATCGAAAATCACAACTCTTCAAACGACTTGTTGTCTCAACTTCTCGCAGTCCTAAGCCCAATCGCGAAGGGCTTAGAGCAAAGAGAAGTTAAGGCAGTAAAACAGAAACCAATAGCTAAAAGGGGGAAAGCAAATGTCTCGACTAAGTGATGCACAAGGGCGTGAGGTAAAATTAGTCACTGATGATAAAAATTCTATTCCGGTATACCCCGTTGATGGAAATATTCCCATGGTTCTAGTGGACACAACCAGAGGGATAGGCGACTTGCTGGCCGCCAATGCAACGTATTCTTCACCCGTTGTTGACAGGCCTGAACAAGAGCTACCGGATGGCTATATGAGGGTTTGGGTTCTTGCTGACCAATCCGGAACTCTTTACTTGGAAGAAAGTTATAACAATGTAAACTGGGCCACAACCTCAACGATGGTGGTATCGGCAGGGGTTTCCAATATTTTAGTTTGGACAAAATTAACTCGGCGTTATTCAAGATGCAGATACGTAAACGGTGCCACGCAACAAGGCAGCTTTATAATGATTCACTACACAATGGGAGTTGGCGTTACTCCTACTAGGATTGAGGATGGCGATAACCTTACCCTTGGAGCCAAAAATGATACAGCAGTTACATTGCCTACGGCATCAGGGACACTGATTGCTCTTACAAAAGGTTTGTTGAAACAACTTCAGGGCACAGGAACGAGTTTAACAAATCTTCGCAAAATAGGAGATTACACAGCACAACAAACCGCTGCAGCTCTATGGACTCCGGCTAGTGGCAAGAAATTTGCCATAACAGATATTGTTGCAAGTACGGCAACAGCAGGAACGATCACGTTGTTGGACGATTCCACAATTATACGCGAGTACAAGCTTGGGGTTAACGGATTAGTGGTGGAGAGCGTAAATTCCCCGGATGTCTCTGCAACTGCGGATAATGTCTTGAAGGTTACAACTTCAGGAGCCTTGGATTGCTTTATTGTGGTAAAGGGGTATGAGGTTTAAGGGCTAGCTAGTGCCCTTATTTTTATGAAAGGAGGAAGTTGCTTGAATGTATCCGAATTAAGGAAATTGGTTAAAAAAATCATCAACTCCTACAGTGCTGATGGTGAAATATTGCCATTATCCGACAACGCAGATGTGGATTTAGTTATAGTTGACCACCTAAATACCGCCTATTACAAGGCTATTGAGTTTGACAAAATAGAGTCGGTCTATTCCTTCACTCAAAATGCTATCCCTAATTTACTGAGCGTTTACGAATCGTTTAATCTATTGCAACACTTGGATCAAGACTTAACTATTTCTGCCACAGGTGTTAAGAGTTATACATTCGAGATTGACCACCCGGCAACAATCTATATCGAGGAAAATATTGGAGGGGTGTGGACTAATCTTGATACCCTTACCATAACCGGAATAACCTCATTCACTGAATACAAGGGTTTAGTTAATCCTTCTAATGTCGCCAATGTGGTTCAGATTCGTTTTTCAGGAAGCTATATCTATAACATCCGCAGGACGGCTCTCTATGGTTATACGTTCGCGTCAGTAGGAGATATACCATCATTCAAGCCCTATATGAAATACCAACTCCCTGACGATTACATCCGAATGAACAAGGTAGTTCGTAATTCGGATGATCGATTGAATGAAGAGATGATAGATTACAGGGTTGAGAAAAGAAATTTAGTTATTAATTATTTCTATAATGGGTCATTCGATTCCTATTATTTCTCTAGGCCAAATCCATTAATACTCGATACAGACACACCTCTTATTCAGCCACAACATCATCCATACTTAGCTTACTTTGCGGCGGGTGAATGGTTAATAGCAAGCGGAAGGCAAGCTGACGGGGTATTAAGAATTAATCAGTTTGATAATTTTATGAGGGAATTAAAGCCTGTCATAGACGAGGTGAATGGGACTATCGAAAATAGCTCTGGTTGGTAGTGAGGGGGTGATAAATTGGCCCAACTAAAAGTACCTAGTTTCAAAAATACACAAGCAGAGTTAACCTATTCTGATTTTTCCGGCGGCTTGAGCTACTTATTGAATCCTAGTTTGATAAATTCTAACCAAAGCCCTGAACTTCAAAACTGCCGTGTGAGGGATTTTACCCTAAGCAAACGCCCCGGCTACTCCCGTCTATACCCCACATCCCTCGGCGTAGGCAGTATCAACGGCATATCCCCATACATCAAGGCGTTAGGAACTAAATTTCGCTTAATCGCGTGGAGCACAAAGTTATTCACTCAAGAAAACAATGATCAACCCGTCGAAATCAAGTCGGGCCTAGCAAGCGCTAAGGCTTCTTTTTTTGTCCTCAGCAATACCCTGTACATGAAGAATGGGACTGACTATATCTCCTTTAACGGTACTACCTGCGCTGATGTCGTCGGGTACATCCCCCTAATTCTCGTCGGACGTTCACCAACAGGATCACCAAACTATGGGACCCCAAATGAATCGTTCAACATCATATCCTCCGGCTTTCGTACCTCCTTCTCTGCAACAGGCACAGTAACGGCCTATACCCTCCCATATACCTCTCTCGACGCAACAGCCATCACAGCCATGGTCAACGGCGTAGCAATGGTCGAGACAACCAACTTCACGGTCAACCGAACAACAGGCGTGGTCACATTCAATATCGCCCCTGCTATTGGAACGGACAACGTCATAATTACAGCATTCAAGGCATCCCTCACAACCCCTGCGCTAATTCTTAACTGCAAACACGCCGAGGTCTACGGTGGCAAAACAGAAGCGACAGTATTCTTCTCCGGAAACCCCAACTACCCTGACTTAATATGGCACTCTCGACTTTACGGAGAAAATTACAACGCCGATTACTTCCCGGATGATGCAGTACAAAAAGTACCGGGCAATGTCGCAGGACTAGCTCACATCTTCGACCTACTCTATGTTTCGCACAGCAAGGGTCATGGATACCTCTCCTATGCAGATGGCACATCCTACCCCATATTCCCCTATGCTGACATCAATCTCGAAAAGGGCAGCGACATACCTGGTTCCATCCAAGAGGTCGAAAACACGGTTGTATGCGCTTCTACAAGCAACGGAGTAATGCAAGTCCTGTCCAATACCACTGTCAATAATAGACTATCCATAAACGACATAAGCGATCTAGTAAATAAGTCAGGCTCGGGCAGAACAGACTTAGGCATCCTCCAAGAAGGTAATTTAACCAATGCGGTATCCTATAATCACGATGGCTACTACGGACTCTGCATTAATGATGTTTGCTATGTTTGGGATTACAAACTTAACGCATGGCTATTCGACACTAATATTCCTGCATCATGTTTTACTGTAATCGACAACACGCTTTGCTTTGGTAGTAACACGGACGGAATCGTTTATCAATTTGACCCGTTAATTGCGAATGATGATGGCGTGGCTATTGACGCATGGTACGACTTGCGAGAGGAATGCGCAGGAACGCCAAATATGGTTAAGGTTATTAATAGGGTAAATCTAGTTGCAAAGCCTATGAATAGAGCATCAACTCTTCTCTCCTTCCGTTCACGCAAAAGTAACAGTGATGTAGTTTTGGCTATGCAAACGAGCGCATTTAGCTTCGTTGGATTCTGCTTTGTTAATTTCACATTCAATACATCGTTTTTCCCTGTGCTAAAAAGGAAGCGAATGTCAAAACGAGCGAACTATTTTCAGTTTAGATTTTCCAACAATGTACTTGACGAGGGGATGAGCGTTATTTCTCTCAACATTGAGTACGACAAGGGATCGGAGGTTAGGTAATGGCGTTTCCATTAATGGATGATTTCGTATTTGATTTTGAGGCACAGACTGATTATCCGAATTGGACTCCTGCACAGACAAAGGAGTACATGAATGCTCGTGGTGAAGAATTGAGGGTAGCATTAAATGCAGTAGCTAATCTTCTCAATGCCACAACGAGCGATGCCAGTGGTGCTGACAATATCGGCATACCTGAAACCATAGCAGGTAGCGGAACAAACGTAAGAGATAGGGCAGATTGGCTGTATTCCCAAATTGTTGCCGCAATATTGGGGGCAATACCGGATGGTTCATTAACCACGATTAAGTATGCCGATGGTTCCGTAACGGCGGCTAAGTGCGCGGCAGATGTTGCTACACAGGATGAGTTGGATGTTTTAGCAGGGGTAGGGCGAACGACTGAAACCGTTAAGGGTGTTGCTGATGATCTTACTGAACATCAGACAAATGATATTAAACACGCACCCGATGCTATTGGAACAGTAGGGCAAGTTCTTGCAGTAAACACAGAGGAAACCGCAACAGAATGGAAAACAATTACGATATCCGATGCTTCCGACACCGTGAAAGGAATAGTTGAACTAGCAACAGCAGAAGAAGTTACAATTGGAACAAGCACAACTTTAGCAGTAACTCCAGCAGGGGCAAAAGTTGAGCTTGATAAAAAGGCTAGGATCGTAAGTAGCACATATACAGGAAATGGATCTGCTTCTGACAGGACTATATCTTTGGATTTCACACCTTCCTTAGTAATGATAATGCTTGTAAATGGTTCTTATGTTGGAATATCCAATGCCAACTCAAACTCTCAGCAAAGGCTAGGATTCTTTACAAGTACAGGTTCCGACAGTAGGACCACTGACTCACAGTCTGGATTCTATTGTACTACTAACGGTTTTGTTCTTCATTATCCAGGGTCTGTTAATAATATGAATGCCAATGCTACAACTTATCGTTATGTTGCTATAGGATAGGAGGTTACGAATGTATACGATAATTAACTCAGCCACAGGAGAAGAAATCCATTACCACAATATGTTTAGAAATCCAGATATTTTCCCTAATCTAGAATTAGGAGAAAACGAGAAAGTGGCATATATACCAGATGAATTGGTGTCTACGTTACAAAGTTCTCAAGAGTGCATCATAGCTGTGGATGAAGAGGGAACGGCAACATCTATAACGGTTACGAAAACGATGGAACAATGGCGACAGGAAAACCCATTACCAATTCCACCAAAATCAGACGCAGAAAGAATAGTTGGGCTTGAAAATACTATTGTTGGTCTAATGGATGTAGTCATGATAATGCAAATGTCTCAATTATAGAAGGGAGGTGATCACATGTATTATTCCTTTATCTTAAATATGTGGGTTATGGCTAAAATCACGGCTACAAAAGTACAAAGTTATGTTCCTTTTTACATTACTCAAGCTGAATGCGACATGATTTTAGCCACGCCGCAAGTTCCGCAAGCAATGGCGGTAGTTTAATTTAACCAAGGGTAAAGAATGGACCGTATGGTCTTTTTTATTTGCCCTTCCTCAACGAATGCATAGCGAATGCTTTTAAATATTTTTGCCAATTTCCCACAAAGGAGGTAACACATGGCATACACCGACCCAACAGGCAGAACAACAAGAACGGCAGACGAAATAAGGAAAGCTAGTATTGCGGCTGCTCAGGCAAGCGGCACAAGGAATTTATATGACACACCAACCACTACTGCCGACAGATTAGCAGGAAGTGGTCTGGCTGAAAGCGGGCCACCCGCCAGAATACCTGGTGTTCCTAATCCAAACAGCACTCCGGAGGCAACAACCCCCGATACGACCACTCCAGCCACTACCCCTGAGACTACTACACCCACTACGACAACGCCAACAACTCCAACAACTCCAACTACCGAAACTACAACCCCCACTACTACTCCTCCTGTCGATTATGCTGCACAAATACAAGCAGCCATAGCAGCAATGCAAGCGACATCCAATCAACAGGCAGAGGCAACAGCAGCGAGAGAAGCGGCAGCAGAAGCGGCAAGACAGGCAGAAGCAGAGGCAATAAGAGTACGCCAAGCTCAGGCGCTTGCAAACCTAAAGACTACGATGGAGGGTCAATTAGCAGCGCAAGTCGGGACATATAACACCGAACGAGCAAAGATACCAGGTCAAACTGAAACCGCGAACAATACGGCATCATCTACAGGAATGGTTAATGCCCAACATATTCGCAACGCCTTATCTCAAATGGGGTTACTGCAATCAGGAGAATCGGCAACGCAACAATTGGCCAACAACTCTAATACCGCCAATAACATCAATGCCAATAATCTCGCCGGGCAACAACTCGACGCAAGTTATGCCGATAAGATAGTGGCTGCTCAGGCTCAGGCTGCTGTTGATTACAATACGGCTGCTTATCAGTACGGCAGGGATGCTGTAGCGGATAACCAATGGCTGGTAACATCAGGACAAGCTCAACAGCAAATTTCTAACCAGTCCTCACAGTTCGCTCAATCCCTTGGTATGTCTCAGCAACAATTAGCGGCTACGATAGCTCAGAACGGAGCGCAGAACTCTCTTGCTCAGGCCGGACTTGATCAGAATGCTAGTCAGTTTGCGGCACAACTTGGATTGAGTACACAGCAATACTACTCCGGGTTGCAACAATGGGCATTGAATTATAACGCTTCAGTTGGTCAACAAGAGTTTGAGAACGGCATTGCGGTTGGTAATACAACGGGTAATTATCCGGGTGACGTTAGTACTGGGACGGATAGGGTTGTTGTTAATCCTGATGGAACTATTAGTATTGTCCCTGTGGAGGCAACTGACCCTGTTGAGGAAACTCCGACCACTGATGTTGTTGACGCGTCAGGGAACATAACTCCTGACCTCGAAGGAACTACTACAGGGAAGACAGGTACTGAGTGGAAAAACTATGCCATAGTAGGGCCGGGAACTAATGCTCCTGTCACCAATGCTGGAGGGTATGCTCTGACTGGCTATAGGTTGACGTACACCTCTCATGGTAAGAAATACTACGCTCCTATCTATGCCGACCAGTTACCGGCAGGTGTTGTTCCGGCCGGATCGACAAAGATTGGGACGAGAGATGACGGGATACCTCAGTATAAGAATGTCTAAGAAAGGATGATTAGTATGCCTACAATTGATCCAAATAGGCCGGGATACTATACGGACGGTACACCTATACCGGGGGCTACTGGACAAGCTCCTCAAGCAGGGTATCCTATCGGAACGAATATAAATAGCTCGACTCCTGTTCAGGATCCTGCCGTAACCCAAAGGGCTGATGAGATAAGGAGTGTGGCTGGAAATGTGCAGCCTATTAGTAGGCCGGGCAATCCTTATAATGCTCAGGGGTCTAAGGTGACTCATATAACTGCTGACAATAAGACGGTTGATAGCGGAAGAGGGGCGTACGATTATTATGGGGTTCCTACTTTAGCATCAAGGGCACAGGGCAATGAGCAATATGAGTTTCAAGAGAAGTTGAAGCAGTGGGAGAAGGAATTTGAGGAAATGAAGAGGCAGAACAAGTTCGGGAATGCGGTGTCTGCTGCAGAAATAACTAGGTGGGCACCGAGCGCCATAACTGATATGTATCCTGGGTGGTCAAATGGTGGTAGCCAATCCAGAAATACTAATACCGCTAATCAAGCTACTCTTCCTGCGACTATCGCAAATCTATACCCAGGAGCAACTAATGTTGTTCGGGATGCAAGTGGAGGATATACCTTCACTTCTGCTTCAGGAGTAAGGCAGCGTTATTATGGTGGTATGATTTCGTGATTACTACCGGAAAGGGGCTGATATAATTGGCGGTTTATGCGTTACAAACTGATATGGACAGAAATCAAGGAAAAGGTGTCCAGTTATTTATCCCTGGGCAAACAAAACTAAATGATGATGACGTGTTTCTAGGGGGGCCGGGAACCGGAGTAACTGACGACATGCTTGGGGGAGGAACTAGGGTTTTTGGCGATACAGCAGAAGGTACTGCAAAAGCATTCGACTCTTTTCAAAAAAGCAACCAATCCCCATTTGAGACGAACGATATAGCGGCGCAAATAAAGGCTGTAACAGCCGCCAATAGCGCGCCTCGTTCAGACTCATATATCGGGATGCCAACGGGTGCAAGGCTAGATATGGAGCAAAAGCAAATTCAGGATGCTGTAACAAATGCCTATAATCAGAATAAGTTCACCTATGACAAGGGGCAGGATTCTATTTCTAACAAGTACAAGCAGGATACGCTTGACCATACCATTAGTCAGGATAATTTCACCAACGAATACAACGTTGGCAAAATGATGGCTAATTATAAGGGGCAAGATACCTACGAGAAGACTGCTGACGCGATTAAGAATGCTCAGTTTATGGCGAATCTTAATTCTAATAATTACAATGATGCGGAAAACCGCAAGATATCTCAGCAGAATGCAGACAACAACGAGTTAATCGCAGGCATCACTAGGACAGGTGGGGGAATGGTTAGCGGTGGGTCTATGCCACAAGAATATTCAGGCTGGATAAATGATGCAGCTACTAAAAATGGCATCCCACCAAACGTCCTTGCTGGCCTTATCGAAGCAGAATCAAGTTGGAACCCAACGGTTGTTAATCCAACTTCAGGCGCAACGGGATTGGGTCAATTCTTAGCAACTACAGGAAACGAGGAAGGGGTCAATAGGACTGACCCTAAATCATCTATCTATGGTGCTGCGTCCTATCTTGCCAAGAGGATAAAATGGGCCGGAGGTGATTTAAACAAGGGGATCATGGGTTATGGGGAAGGAACCCCAGCGTACCTAGATAGGGTGCTAGGAAAGGCTAAGAATTATACTATTAGCCCACCAATCAAAACAATAGGAACTAAGCCAGCAGATAAGATTAATACTAACGAGCTAATTGGAAGGCTAAACACTATGTACACGGCAAAGGATTCGTCTAGTGGTGAAGTAACTGTAAATCCAAATACCAAGCCACAACTTAGGGGAGCTATTATCGGTCAAGGGCTATCAGACCAGGAAACCGATGAATTATTACTTTACTATGGATTGCCGATTAATAACTAAAGGAGGGAGGTTATGGGCAGATACGATGCTGAGAGGCAAATGATGGGCCTATCCTCCGGGGTAAGTGGCCCGTCATCCTTATCTAGATACGCAGAAGAACGCAAATCAATACGAAATCCTCCTTCATCTACGGCAGACTGGCGTAGGCAGGAGGATACGGATATACCTCCTGATATTATTCAAGGGGCAAATAGTTCTCCGTTGCTCGATACTCCTTCACCTAAGCAATCTTCGACATGGGATCAAGTAAAAGCTGGCGACATCAAAGGATTAGCAAGCGAACTAGGATTGGGATTAGCTCAAGGCTTATCGAGAATGGGTTCAGCCAAACAGGATGAAGGTATTGCAAATTTACTTGCATCCGGCAAAGATCTCGTTATGGCCGATATCGGGAGACAGCAATTATCCAAGATACAAGCCAATCAGGAGTACCTAAGAGCTAACCCTGCAGATTCGCTACCCTCGATGATTGGCGAGCAAATACCTCAGGCCCCCCTGTGGCTAGCAGGTGAGGGTGCCGTAGGTGCGTTAGGTAAGGGATTGGGTAAGCTATCCCCTAAGATTGCTCTGGCAGCCGAGAAGATAGGTTCCAAACTTCCCAGCTTTATTAAAGGCGGGCTGAAGGATGCTGGCGCATACGGCTCCGTTGTGGCTCCGACAGAGGTAATCCAACAAGATGGAAATCTACAGGATCTTATTGATAAGGAAAAACAGGTTCCCTCTATTGCATTAGGGGGAGTGTTGGCAAGGGGTGCGCTCAAAGGTATAGGTAAGGGCATAGGAGAAGCTAAGAGCGCACTTAGTCCTCGTGGTGTACCATTGGAACCAATCGCACAAGCTCCTGTCATAGAGCCATCCTTGCGCCCGAGAGAACCTATTCAGGCATCGCGACTACAGCAAGAACTTTCTTCCCCAAGGATTGAACTTCCAGCAGGAGGCCCGCTTAATAGATTTCAAGTAAAACCAGACCAAAGGATGAGAGGTTCCGTTATTCCGGGCGAGCAGGTTTCTAGAGGGGGGACGATTGGAGAAATACCCAAGGTTGGGGATTCTGTTGCGCCGATCGGGGAGCCTGTTAATTCTTTGGGCAATAGAAGTGCTGCGGCTTCGATTGAAAGTCCATCATCTACATCGACTCTCAAGGGGCCTGATAGGATGTCTGCAAATCAACCGCAGATTAATGAACGTCAATTTGCACAAAATGTTAGAGACTCAAAGGTGGCCCCTGACGAAATCAAGGCAAATTTAGACGAGAATCCACTTACCTATGAACCAATCACGAACAAAGAGACTTACGAAAAGGCTCAGTCTGTCGTTGGTGCAGATTCCAT
>Ga0209000_1000980_pt1 | contig 20621 bp, 20 predicted proteins | sample RifGroD2_FD_183998 | JGI IMG/M metagenome (GOLD analysis project Ga0209000, IMG submission 183998) | Groundwater microbial communities from Rifle, Colorado, USA - Groundwater D2 (SPAdes) (version 2) | ecosystem: Environmental > Aquatic > Deep subsurface > Groundwater | place: Rifle, Colorado...
TGTAAATGCCCACAAAAAACTAGAATAATTAAAAATAAATGCGCAAACCTAAAAAAATTCTTTTAATAAACTTTGGCGGACTGGGAGATCAAATATTATTTTTTCCCGCCATCAAAACAATAAAAGCAGCTTATCCTGATTCTTGTATAACTTTTGTTACCGAACCAAGAAGCGGCTCTGCTGAAAAGTTGACCGACTTAATCGATGAAACAATAATTTGCGACATTAAGGGCGGAAATAAGTATAAAAATATACTTGATTTTCTGATGAAAATTTGGATAAGAAGGTTTGATATAGTTGTTTCATCAGGCGGCTCCAAACAAGTAGCGCTTTTGTTATTTTTAGCAGGAATCAAAAAACGTATAGGCTATGACAGCGGAGCTTTAAGTAGATTCTTACTTACGAAAGCTGTTCCTTTAAATCAACAACAATATGCGGCAAACATGTATCATGACCTTGCAAAAGCACTAAAAAAAGACGCTGTAGAGGAAATACCGGAAATAAATGTAGCTGATGATATTTTGGGAAAACAACGGGAAATAATAAAAAATAGTGATCGAAAAATAATTGTAATACATCCGGGAGTTAGTAAACTCAGTATAGAAAAGAACATTCTTAAGTTCTGGGATGTCAAAAACTGGACTGACTTAATAAAAAGACTTCTCGATACAGGAAAATATAAGGTAGTTCTTACCGGAGGCAAAGATGATGAAGAAGTTTCATCTGCCATAAAAAAAGAATTAAGCGAAGCTGAAAATCTTTTGGATTTAACTAACAAAACTGCAAATATTATGGAACTTGCGGCAATAATTAAACTTGCAGATGTAATTGTATGCGTAGATTCTGCGCCTATGCATATAGGAGTCGGGGTAAAAACCTCGACGGTTGCTTTATTTGGACCTACTGACGAATATAAATTATTCCCAATGCAGGATCCGAATTTTATTGCAATAACCGCAGAAAATCTAGAATGTAGACCATGCCTGTGGGATAAAAGAAAAGTTTCCTGCGAAAATACGGCATGCCTTGATATTCCTGTAGAAAAAGTTTTTGAGGCAGTTGAAACAATAGTTATAAATTCTTAAAATAGCTTCATAAAACAATTTGTCAAGACTGGTAAAACTATAAAAAATATGAAAAAATATAATTATGAAAATCCCTGAGTAGCCGATTAGTTTTGATCCTACATTTATTGTTAATAGGGAGCCTTTCTCCGTTTTTTATAGTGACGTATACCTAATTTACTTTAGGAAACGAAAAATCTATAAGGGTGGGCACCCATCCTGGCTGATCACCGGGAATCAAAACAGCGGTTGTTCAGGGCTTTTTTGCGCCTTTTTTTGATTGTGCTAATATAAATTTTATGAATAATACATTTAATTTACATATTAAAAACATAGACGATACAGACAAATTTGCACAAAATATCGCCCAAATCGTTTCAAAAACAGGCGGTTTAATTTGTCTTTACGGAGATATCGGTGCAGGCAAAACAACTTTCGTAAAACATCTTGCGAAATATCTTGAAATCAAAGAAAAAGTCACTAGTCCGAGTTTTGTAATACTTAATGAATATCATTCAGGAAAAATAAGCCTTTATCATTTTGACCTGTATAGATTGGAAAGAGAAGGACTTGAATCCATTCTTGATGAACTTCATGAATATACAGAAAATGACAAGGCACTTGCAATCATAGAATGGGCAGAATTTTCTTCGGGTGATTTACCTGAAAATCGTCTGGAAATCGAAATCAAATACGTTGATGAAAACCAAAGAAGATTTTTCATTAAGGCTTTCGGAGTTAAAAATATAAAAATCCTTGAGCTAATAAAAGAATTTTACAAATAAAAGACGATGTGAATTATTACACCGTCTATACTATGCCCATAAATTATGGATAGAAAAATTCTAATTATTTTTCAAAACTTTACACACCGTAAATCTCATAAGAAACAACTTTATCGAAGGATTTGCGAATTCTGGCAGGTTTTTCTGTGGTTTCAGCAGGGTAGCCAAGAAGCAGTAAAGTCATAATAGTCATATCTTCAGGCAAATCAAGAGTTTTTCTCGTCAGTTCATAAACTTCCGGAACAGAACCCGTTAAATCATTCCCGATTGCTCCGACAATACAGCTTTCTATTCCGTGAGCTTTTGCCTCGAGAGTCATATAAGCTATAGAGTAAGTCAATTCTTCAAGTGTTCTTGCCATAACAGTACCTTCGCTAATCAAAGTCGGATTAAAAATAGGGCTGTTAAGCAGTATTTCTATTCTTTCTTTCGGGAATCCGCGTTTTTCCATAGTATCCCTGAAATTTTCTTTTTCCCACGCGCTTTTATCACCGCAACAAACCACAACAACAGGCGCATTCTCGACATGTTTTTGCCCGTGTGCCAACTGCGACAAAAGCGTTTTATTTCTGGTATCGCGTACCACTATAAAATGCCACGGCTGTGTGTTTATCCAAGACGGGGCAAGCCTACCCGCTTCAAGGATTTCTTTCAGCACTTCATCGGGAATTTGTTTATCTAAAAAATTTCTTATGGAAAATCTTTCCTGTATTTCTTTCAAGACCATTTTTGACTTCTCCTTTTGTATTGTCATGCTGTTTTTTCCTAATTGTCATCCCGAATCAAGTTCGGGATCTGTTCAATATTTGATAGAGGCTGAATCAAGTTCAGCATGACAGATGATTTATTAAATTAGGGCTGAATAACATCGGTTTTTATAGGCGTAGAATCAACGCCGTAGGTAAAACCAATGTTCTGTAATAATTTGTAAGCCTGAAAACCCAACTCGGAAGTCGGCTGGGAGCTTACCACATCAACAAGATTTTCAACGGCTTCTCTTTTTTGTCCTTCATGAATATAAATTTGCGCCTGCAAAAACCAAATTTTATCCCTCATAGTTGCAAATTTTATCGCAAGTCCTCTTTCAATATTCGCCTGCGCATCTGCATTCTCAACTTTTTTAAGAGTTTTAAAAAGATCTGTGTGATATTCTGCAGCGACAGAAACCCACTGATTAACTGTATTTAGCGTTTGTTTGGCAGCCGTATAATTGTTGGCTTTTATGTAAGATTCTGTTTTTTTTATTGAATTTTCCGCATAAGCCGTGCCAAGCGTGTTTTTTGCATCTGTTGTTATATTTACAGAAACTTTCTTCTGAAGCTGTCCAACTTCCTGAGCACAAGCAAAATTAGTGATTAATAAAGAAAATATACATATTAAAATTGTTTTTTTCATTTTGATTCCTTTTTAGAACAATAACACATCTACAACATCGCCTTCGTACAAAGCCGTGCAGTCAGCACAAATTTTGATGATTCCGTGCGATTTTACCAGCGTTGAAAGAAATGATGACCTTCCTGTAAAAGGATATGCGGAAGTTTTTCCGTCGCCAAGTTCTTTAAGCCGTACTCTTACATAGTCTTCTTTACCTTCAGGCGATTTTATATTCTTTGTAAGAATAGCTTCAATTGATGGGGTGTCTTTTGTTATTTGCCAGAAAGACCTTGGATCGCCCGAAAGTTTTCTGAGAACCGGCTTTGCAAATACATGAAAACTTGTAAGACTTGAAACTGGATGCCCAGGTAATCCTATGACGGGCTTGCCGTTGACTATTGCAAGCAAAACATGCCCTCCTGGCTTCATTGCAACGCTGTGCGCCAATATTTTTGAGCCTTCTATCTCTTGTATCGCTCTTAATGTGTAATCCTTTGTTCCTGTTGAACAACCTCCGGAAATAATCACCATATTAGATACTTCAAGAGCTTTTGAGACGGCTTTTTTTAGCAGTTTCAATTCATCTTTAACAATACTTGCAATTTTGCCGATTCCACCGAGTTGTTCAACAAAACCTCTTAACACATAACTGTTTGAAGATGTTATTTGTGTAGGATCAGGTTCAATATCAATCGGAACAAGCTCATTTCCTGTAGGAATAATAGTTATTACAGGTTTTTTGAAAACTTTTATCTGTCTGTAGCCCAGCCCTATTATTCCGCCGATATCTTGAGGACGGATTTTTCTTTGTTTAAGTATAAAAACATCCCCTGCTTTAGAATCTTCAGCTTTTTTTGCCACCTGACAACCTGTTACTACGCTAGCAAAAACCTTTACTTTTTTTCCCTCTGTCAAGGTATCTTCAGGCATAACCACGGAGTTTGTGTTTTCAGGCATTATAGCCCCTTTAGAAACTTTTACGGCTTCTTTTGCCGAAACAGTAAACGTATTTGTATCTCCGACATTTGCCTCTCCGATTAATTTTAATGTCACAGGCGTATTCGTATCTGCTTCGGCAATATCTTTTGAATTTACTGCATAGCCGTCAATTAGCGCTTTGTCCACCGCAGGTAAATCGTATTTTACCAGAATATCTTCATATAAAATTCTTGCCAGTGAATCTTCAACGTTAATAGTTTCTGCTTCAAGAATAAATTGTGAACTTTCTTTTAAATAATTATCTAATGCCAAATCTACCGGCTGTTCCAAAAACAATGATTCCGTCATATAACTGCTAAAACCTCTTTTATCTTACTTAGCGCTCTTGGCTAATAAACGTTTATACTTTTCTTTATGCTGTTTCCCAAGTATGATTATATTATATAAACGGGGTTTGTGTTAATTTAAATCAAACAGAGTATTAACTTTTAATTAAAATGAAAAGTATAATACGAGAAACCTTTGAGTGTATTTAAAGGAAAAAGAGTTTAATGCTTGAATCAAAAACACATGAAGTTACGGTCGATATAGTCATCTTTACAATTCGGAAGAAAAAACTCGAAGTTCTTCTGATTCAAAGAGGACAAGAACCGTATAAAGATAAATGGGCAATTCCGGGAGGTTTTGTCAGATTGTCAGAAAACCTTGATGAAGCTGCTAAACGTGTTCTTTATGAAAAAACACACGTTAAAGATGTTTATCTCGAGCAATTGTACACTTTCGGTGATCCTTACCGTTATCCTAATGCTAGGGTTATAACAGTAAGTTATTTTGCTCTCATAAGATCAGATGATTTAAAGCTTGAATCAGAACAAGGACTTAATATTCAACAAATTAATTGGCATTCTATATACAGTTTACCGGAATTAGCATTTGACCACAAAGAAATTCTTGATTATGCAATAAAAAGACTTAGAGAAAGACTGGAATATACTCCAATTGCCCACCAGCTTCTTCCTAAGAAATTTACTTTGACTCAGCTGCAAAAAACTTATGAAGTTATTTTGAATACAGATTTAGATAAGAGAAATTTCAGGAAAAAAATGATTTCCCTTGGAATTTTAAACGAGTACGAAGAATTCACAAAAGCTTCTTCTAAACGACCTGCAAGACTTTATGATTTTAATGAAGAAACAATTAATTCTCAATCAGGTTTTGTAGCTGACAATTAATTGCTTTAAACCTAATAATTTTTATCGAGATACTGAAACAAGTTCAGTATCTATTTGTTTGTATCATTTTTTATTCTTCAACTTTTGGTAATGGCGGGGTTAAAATCTTTTCTACAGGAATTATAAAGTTAAATGTGGAGCCGTTGCTTAATTTGCTTGTAAACCAAATATTCCCGCCTAAAATATTAAGAATTTTTTTTGTTATAGCTAATCCTAGACCAGTTCCGCCATATTTTTTTGTCATTGATTTATTAGACTGATTGTGTTCGTCGAAAATTCCTTGTTGGTCTTCATCAGCAATGCCAATGCCAGTATCAGATATTGAAAACAAAATATATGATTTTTCCGTGAAATAATGAACCGGATAAATCCCCATATTTTTAACTGTTTCCAAATCAGGATGTATCAGTGTTAATTTTATTAATCCAACATCGGTAAATTTTACAGCATTTGTGTACAAATTCATTAAAATTTGTCTTAGCAGACCTTCGTCAGAATAAATATTTTTTCTTTCTAATTCGCTAAAATCAATTTCAAAACTTATATTTTTTTCTTGTATTAAATGATTGATATTGCTTTTTACTGATTCAATAATTTCTGTAACGTCAAAAACTTTGTATTCAGGCTGAATCTGTTCGGTTTCGATTCTTGATAGGACAATCATATTGTCGAGCAGTGCAAGTAAATTATTAGCATTTTTATTAATGATAGATATGTATTTTTCTTGTTTTTCGTCTAGTTGTCCGCAAACGCCATCTAAAACTCCCCTTGAAAACCCTATAATTGCATGAACAGGTTTTTTTAGCTCATTTGAGTGTGCCGCCATAAACCCGCTTTTGTTCTGGGCTATTTTTGAAACCTTTTCATATTCCATCAAGAGTTTTTCTATTACTTTCTGGCCTTTTGTTACTTCTCTTATGGAAATAATTGTTTTCCCATCTTTGTTAAGTTCGCCGCAGGAAATTTCAATTATTATATCTTCACCGTTTCTGTTTTTTGCATTAATAATCTGTCTTGTTTTTTCAAAAAGCGATTCATGTATTTTTTCAATACAGTTGTCGAATAGTATAGCGATATTTCTGCCTGTGATTTCACTTTCCAGGTAACCAAAAATATTTTCAGCCTTTCTGTTCCATGCAACTATATCATTAAGGGCATTTATAATTATGATTGCGTCAGGATAGGCATCGAGCTCCATCGGTTTTGAAATCTTTTTTATAAAATCAGTTATATGCATAGCTACCTTCAAACTCAAAAACTGTTTTGCAATAGATTTATTCTAAAATGCAAAACAGTTTTTGGCAATTTTTTTACTAATTTTCAGCTTTTTGATTAATCGCTGTTTACTGCGATATTTAATCTCATTTTAAATGATTCTGTTTCAAAAAGTTCACCTACGCTACAAGCAATAACTTCACACAGTCTATCCATATTATCGTAAGATGGCTGCGTCCTGCCGTTTGCCCAGGAATAAACGGTTTGTTGCGGTAAACCCAATTCTTTTGCGAGTCTGTAAAGACTCCAGCCTTTTTTTGTCCTGGCGACTTCCTTAATGCGTATTTTCAAGGTTCTCACCCGCTCTCTCTATTTTTACACTAACTCATTCACAGTTTAGAACTGTTAAAGTCAACATATATAGTATATAGTCGACATCTCTATATAACATTATAATAGTAGTGTAAATTTTAAGATACTTATACAAATATATTTCATATTAAAATATGAGTACTATATTAATGATTGTTTGTATAAAATTAGGAATTATAATTAAATACCAAATAAAAACAGTTATTTGAATAATTAAGTGAAAAATCAGCGCTTAAATTAAAAAGATGATAATGGATAAATAAATTCATATAAATACATTAGAAAATAAAAATATGGATTGATAGTATGATTATTAATCATTACAATAAATAAAGAAAGGATTTAAAAGAGGTGAGTACAATGAAAAAAATAATTATTTCATTAATACTGGCTGTTTCATTTGTTACGTCGGTCTTTGCTGCAGGAGTTTCTCCTCAATTGAAATATGCAATAAAACTATATAAAAGTAAAAATTATCTTGGATCAATGCAAGCTTTAGAAGCTATTACAGCTAATGATCCAGGAAATGCTCTTGCTCATTATTATTTGGGAATGTGTTATGTGCAGGTTGGTGATACTACAAAAGCTGCTGCTGAATATGACATGGTGATTACTTTATCTCCAACTTCTGAGCTTGCTTCAAATGCAAATACAGGAAAAACTAATTTGAGTGGAAAACCGCAGCAAGCTGCTCCTCTTGATAAATTTATAAATCCTCTTGTTCAAAAGAAAGAATTTCTTTCTGACGAAGCAAAATCAAAAATTCAAGAAAAAAATATTAAAACCATTATTGAAAATGTAAATAATAAAAGAGAAAATGATCCGGCCATTTATAACAGAATTGACAATTTAGAACCTAAAAAATCTTCTAATGATAAACCTACACAGGAACAAATAACAGAAGCTATGGAGGTTTTGAAAAAAGCAGGAATTGATCCTGTAAATTCTACTAGCTCTAATATAGCAAATATGCAGGCTTCTCAAATTAATCCTGAAATGATGCAGATGAATATGCTTATGAGCGCATTTGGCGGTGGCGGAAATAATATGAACGGCGGCGGCAATTCAATGAACAATATGATGCCAATGTTAATGATGATGCAAAATAATGGTCAAGGAAATAATAAAGTCGATCCTGAAACTATTCAGGTAATGATGTCACAGATGATGATGCCTGGAATGATGGGATTATACGAAAATAATAATAACAATAATAATTATTAAATATGAATGCATCGAAAAATATTTTAATAACAGGAAGTTCTTCCGGAATCGGTGCTAAAATAGCTGAAAAGCTTTCTTCTTCAGGGCACAATGTGTTTTTGACAGGAAGAAACGAAGAAAGGCTTATAAAACTTGCAGTAGAAATAAAAGCTAAAGGTTTTTTAGCAGGGTGTCTTATAGAAGAAGATTTTCCGGTAAAACTTTTTAATAATGCATGTAAACAAATGGGACATGTAGATGTTTTGATTAACAACGCAGGTGCTTATTTATGGTCGCCTGTAGAAAAAACTTCAAAAGAAAATATTGAAAAAATCTTGAATCTTAATTTACGAGTTCCTTATGAATTATGCACACTAGTTGTGCCTTATATGAAAAAAAATAAATGGGGAAGAATCATTAATATTGGTTCTATTAGCGGAGCCGTAGGAGAAGCAAACGCCTCTCTTTATTCAACAGGAAAAGCTGGTTTAATCGGGCTTACAAAATCCCTTGCTCTCGAGCTTGCCGAATACGGCATTACTGTTAATGTTATAAATCCCGGCTGGGTAAAAACAGGTTTAACTGATGAGTGTATTCAGTCAGGAAATATTAATGAGCAGGAACAATTGGACATGATTCCTCAAAAGCGTTGGATTGAACCACAAGAAATAGCTGATCTGACGAAATATTTGATTTCTGATTCTGCTCAGGGAATTACGGGGCAGTCTTTAAACCTTTGTGCAGGTTTAAGTTTGGGTTAGTTTTTTAAAGTACTTTATACGTGCGCCCGTTAGCGAAAGCTCCGTAGTATTTCGGCTTGCGTAATGAAAGTGAGCCCGTCTTGTTTGAGGGGCTTTGCCCCGAGTTACGGGCATCAAACAACTGTAAACTTAAATCGCAAGCAAGCCAGAAATACAGGAGCTTTTGTGTGGGCTAAAGTTTTCTTTTGCTTCATTTTCTTTTGATGCAAAAGAAAATGAAGGCGGTTAAAAGGGTGCAACCCTTTTTATAAAAAAAATACTTTAAAAAAATATCATTCAATATTAGGCAAATGTTTTGCCCAATCATCTCCCAACCCACTAAAAAACTGATGCGCTTCCATAACATCATCATAAGTTATAGGAGAATCATCTGCGTTTATGGAAAGAGGCATATCGGTATTTTTTGCAGTATCTTCTGCAAAATTAAGACTGTTTTTGTATTCGGCTCGATCAATTCCAAGAATAGCAAGCCCGAGGTTTTTTCCGCATTTAGCGCAGGTTATTCTGACAACAATATTATTGCCTTCCTGCCTCACAAGCTCAATAGAATCGTCTTTGAAAAATTCATGACAATTTGCACATTTTACATGCGAAAAAAATTCATTTATATAATTCAGATATTCCATCATGAATCCTTTATTGATTGTTACTTATATTATGTCATTATCCAGTGGTTTTTAACAATATTTTTATTTATTTTTCAGTAACAAAAAATGCAGGCATAACCTGCATTTTTTATGTTTATTTAAAAATTTATTCTTCTGTTGGAACTGTTTCTTCTTCAAGAACTTCTTCTTTGAATACTTCTGAAGCTGAAACAACAACAGGAAGTTCAACTGTTACTTTAGAAGTTAATTTGATAGCCATTTTGTATTCGCCAATAATGTTGATAGGTTTGTTGAGAGAAATGTTTCTTCTGTCAACTTCAACGCCTGATATAGCTATAACTTCTTCAGCCAGTTTTCTTGTGGTTATAGCGCCGAATAATTTTCCGCTTTCGCCGGCTTTTGTTGTGATTTGAAGTTTGCCGATAGCTTTAATTGTATCAGCTTTCGCAACAGCTTCCGCATGAAGTTTTTCAGCTTGCGCTTTAATTCTTGCGAGATTTCTTTCTCTATTTTTAAGAGCGCCATCTGTTGCTAATTCTGCAAACTTATAAGGTAAAAGATAATTTCTGGCATGACCGTCTTTTACATCTACTATATCTCCTGATTCACCAAGAGACTGGACATCTTTTTTAAGGATAACTTTCATTTTTCCTCCAGACTATTTATTGTATTTATACATTCCAATTATTTTTTTTGAACCACATTCGAAACCTAGCTTACTATAAAAATTTTTTTTATCCAACTCCGAATATAAAGTAATTAATGGTATATCATAATCGTTTAGTTTAGTCAGCATGGAATTTAACAATAATTTACCTATTCCCTGTTTTTGATAGGTAGGCAGTATTGAAAAATCCCAAATTGTAACGCTAAAAACACCGTCTCCTGTTGCTCGTGCCAACCCGATCAGCCTTTCACCAATCCATGCCGAAGCTACAAGAAAGCTTCCTTCGAGCGATCTTTTGATTTCACAACATTCCCTTTGCTGCCATCCTACAGAAATATAAAGCTGCTGAATAAATTCAGGAGGAATATTTTTATCGTATTTGATTTGTATTTCTTTTAAACAGGTTTTTTTCTGCATTTGTAATGTTTTGAACACTTTAAATCTATTTTTTTGTTAACACCAAAATAGATTCTACATGGTAAGTATGGCAAAACATATCAACCGGCTGGATAAATTCCGGAACAAAATTATCACTTAAAAGTTTAACATCTCTGGCTAAAGTAGATGGGTTGCAGCTTGTGTAAATTATATATTTTCCTGCAAGTTTTTTTACTGATTCGATGACGGATTCAGAACATCCTTTTCTTGGCGGATCAAGAATTACTACGTCATATTCTTCACTATTTTCGACTAAATTTTGCAAAGCTTCATCAGCATTGCCTTTTATAAACGAAATATTTTCTATGTTATTAAGCTTTAAGTTTTCCAGTCCGTCATTTACGGAACTTTCGCTTTCTTCCACTGCTGTAATATTTGAAGCAAGGTCGTTTAAAAACATGGAAAAACTTCCCGAACCTGCATAAACATCAAGAACAGAAGGATTTTGTGTTTTCTCTTCAACAATTTTTCTGACTTCGGAAAACATTTTCTGGGCGGTAAGAGGATTTACCTGAAAGAAACTTTCTGCGGAAATATGGAATGTTCTTCCGTCCAGTACTTCTTCTATATAGTCATTACCCACTATGAGTTCTGTTTCTTTTCCTAAAATAATATTTGAACGGTTCGTATTAAAATTTAGCAGCACTCCGCTAATAGCAGGAAATTCGTTTTTTACGGCTATACATAATTCTTCTATAATATCATTGCTTTCTTTGGCATTAAGTACAATTGTCAAAAGCAAATCTTTATTTGTCTGGCTGTATCTAAAAACAAAATGACGAATCAAACCTTTTTTATTCTTTTCATTGTATGCAGTAAGGTTTAACTCTTGTGCTTTTTTTCTTAAAAATTCAGCAATTTCATCGATTATACGCGGTTGAATCGGGCAGAATTTTATATTTACTATGTCATGAGTGTTTTTTCTGTAATATCCCGCTAAAAACCTTTTGGAAACTTTTGTTTGCTGAACCGGATATTGTACTTTGCAGCGATATTCTTTAACTTCATCGCTTCTTAGAACATCATTTACAGGAACTTCAATTCCTGCGATTTTTTGCATGCATTCTTCAATAATTTTTTTCTTGGCTCTTAATTGCTCTTCATAGTTTATATGCTGCCATTGACAGCCGCCACATGCATTTGCCAACGGGCAAAAAGGCTTTGTTCTGTGCTCGGAAGGAGTAATTATTTCTTTAATTACAGCATTTGCAAAGTTTTTCTTCATGGAAATAATTTCTGCTTTTACATGATCATCCGCAACAGTGTCAGGCACAAAAACAGTTATACCTTCAAATCTTCCTATGCCTTCTCCACCATAGGTAAGTTTTTCTATATTAAATTCAATTATTTCATTTTTATTCATTATTTTTGCCGCTTCTTTACATTAAAATTTTCTTCCACTACCAGAATTATAGAACAAAGATATTTTTATATAATCATAAGAGACAGAAACTGCTGCCCATAAGAAATTTCCTTATTTGTAACAGATTATTAACTTCATATTTTTTAAAATAGCAATCTTTTAATACAATTTGTTTTTATATAAATACGGGATAATGACTAAAGGTAATAAGATGGGGAATTGAGTTTTAAGATTATAAATTTAATATGAAATGTTTTTAATTATTAGATAAATTTAAAAAATTTGGTTATGTATAAAGGAAAGAGAAAAAGAGGAAAAGGAAAATGAGCACATTTATCAGACAAACAACAATTAATGATGGTCAAGGTCACATTATGAAAAGAACAATTATTAGAAGAACCGGTGATGACAATAATTGTCCGCACATGTTATTTAATGGTGGAAGTTTATTAAGAAATCATATGGAACATCGCTTTGGAATGCACGGTATGTTCAGTGGACACAGAATGCATGGTCATCACCATGATGGTCATAGAATGCACGGCGCACCACAGGCGCCTCAACACCAACATGAAGCTGCCGCACCATCTAAACCAAAAGAAAATGTTGGTGGAAGAGTAGCAGCCGGAATATTATCAGGTGGCGTTTCTGAAATCTTCAACGGCTTCAAAGGCTGGTAATTAGAAATTAAATACTGATTTTTTGAAATAGATTGAAAAATATGCGAAACCTAATATGTACTGAGAAATTCAGACAGGGAAAAGCAAAAACATGTCCTTTCGGTAAAATAGAAAAATGAATACAGTCAAGCATTTAAGCGATTACAAAATAAAAAAAATTACAGAAGCTTTTTGTGCAGATATTTCTGCCACATAAGCTTCTGTTTTGTTAAAAATTAGTATAATAAGTATAAATAAATATTACAATTTGTGCTTTCCTGAAGAATTGTTGACGGCATTAGATTTAACTATTTATGCAGTAACTACAAGATATCCTTCTTTTGAAGAGGAAATATCAGAACAGGAATATAAAGAAGCTATTGAAATTGCCGAAAAGGTTTATGATTGGGTAGAAAACTTACTCGGGATTTGAAAGCACCAACCCACAAAGCTTGCTAATCCCTGCTTTATTCAAAGCCTTTATCATTTCCTGCAAAGTTACCCCTGTGGTGCAAATATCATCCAATAAAAGCAAATTTGCACCTGTGTATTTTTCTTTGTTGACGGAAAAAGCGCCTTTTAAGTTTTCTAATCGTTGAGTTCTGTTTAGTTTGTATTGAGGCACTGTGTCTTTTACTTTGCAAACAAGTTCTATGTTGACAGGATAACCTGTTAATTTGGAAAATTCGCTCGCGATAAGATCAACATGGTTGTATTTTCTTTCTTTCACTCTTTTTTTATGTGAGGGCATCGGGATAATTTCAAATTTTGTGTCTGCATAAGAGGTGTTTTTCCAGAAATCAAAAAGAATCTGTGCAGCGTATGATGCAAATTCCTTCTGGTTATGAAATTTTATACCGCGTATTAGTTTTTGGACTTCGTCTTTGTATGAAGTTATGGAAAATATTTCGATCTTGTTGAATGTTTTATATGATTTGGGCGGATTAATATTTATTTTTTTATAGCAGGACTCACACATCACGCCAGAAGGAGATGACTTTCCGCAAAAATAACATATTTTGTAATAAATCCAGTCAAATAAAAATCTTAGTTTTTTATGTAGTTTATCAATATTGGATTGGGTTCCTGTTTTCGATATGAACATTTTAATAAACTTTTCACGTTTAAATAAATTCGAAAACAAATTTAAGTTGAGCATAAACATATTCCACCTGAGAGGGATTAAGTGCACAAAATAATCCTGTAAAATTTAATTCATAAAATAAAGTTAATATGTTTGTCAAACATTTTGAGGGGGAGTATGAAGTTATTTGATAATAATGAAGATGATCCGCTTGGAATTTATCCTAGAATAGATGATATTTCCGTTGATATGCCTGCTGTTTCAGAACACTGCGCGGTGACACGATTGCCGGATTTGTTTCATGCAGTCAGGAGTGATACTTTGCCTGTTATTGATTTGCAGGGAAAAATTAATGGCATTGTTTCGGAATATGACCTTGCGCGGGTTGTTCCTGACTTGAATATCAACGAATACAGTTATCAATGCGATGTTAAAGTGCATGATATTATGACAAAAGAAGTGTGGACAGAGCAAAAAAACACAAATATCAAGGAATTATTCAATAAACTTAATAACATGCACACAAGAGTTATTCCGATAGTTGACAAAGACAATTATTATACGGGAAATTCCATTACAAGAACTTCAATTATTACCTATATAACAAGACTCATTAAGCCAAATTCGCTTGGAGGTCTTGCTACACCTTTAGGTGTTTATATTACTGACGGAAAACATCAGGCAGGTGCAGGTAATTTAGGGCTTTTTTTAACGGGGGCTTCTTTGGGTGTTATGTTAATAGTTATAGAGCAGGTTTTTGGCTTTGCTTTTAAGTATTTTGATATAAATACTACTAATGCCGCCATTTTTCCTGTAGTTTTTGTATTGCAAATATCAGTATTTATTTTACTTTTAAGATTAACTCCTCTTGCAAAAATTCATGCTGCTGAACATCAAACTATTAACGCTATTGAAAAAGGACTTCCTTTGACGCTGGAAACTGTAAAACTTCAACCAAGAGAGCATGTGCGATGCGGAACAAATCTTATGGTGCTATTTATCGGGCTTCAGCTGGTAATTCTGACATTTGTAGGGTATTTAAGCAAAATTGAACCTTTCTTTCAGTTTATTTTCTTATTTGGAGGTTTTATGTTTGTTTTTGCTCATTGGAGAAGATGGGGGATGTGGCTACAAAAATACTTTACTACCGTAAAGGCTCCTGATTCTTATATTCTGAATGGGATTAAGGTTGGCGAAGAAATTATACACAAGCATAAAGAAGATTTACAGGCTAAACCTGCGTCATTTTTCAGAAAACTCTGGTGTATGTCAATAATACAAATAATCTCGGGCTTTATTTTTATTCAGTGGCTATTTGGAATTTTATCCAAACATATTTTCTAAACATGGTAGAATGTTAAAGAAATTTAAATTATAGATTTATAATTAATCAGACTATGGAGTTTATAAATTCAATGCATATACTTACAATGTTAGCTCTATTGAGCGTTTTGATACTGGTTCACGAGCTAGGACACTTTCTGGTCGCAAGAAAACTCGGTATAAAAGTTGAAAAATTTGGTTTTGGTTTACCTTTTGGTCCTACCCTGTATGAAACAAAATGGGGCGATACAAAAATCTGTGTCCATTCTTTTCTGCTTGGCGGATATGTTTCTTTCCCTGATGATGAACCTGACAGCGAAATTCCTAAAGATAGCCCTCTAAGAATAGCAAACCGTAAAGTTTGGGAAAGGTTTTTGGTTATTTCTGCTGGTGTTACAGCAAATGCGCTTATCGCATATTTGATAGTTTTGTTTGTTGCAGGTTTTTCAGGCGGTCTTCCATCAGGAAAATACAATATTTTTGTTGACGGATTGCAGCCGGATAAAACTTTGTCCTCTCACCAGATAGGCGTAAAGGCTAATGACAAAATAGTTTCCGCAAACGGTGTAAAAATTGACTCGCTTAATAAATTTGTTGAAATTGCTCAGCGCAGTAAGAAATTCGACAATTATGTTTCTGATGATAAGGTTGAAAGTCAGATAAGCAAAATTAAAAAATTAAATCCTGAACTTAAAAATAATACAGTTATTCTTAAAGGAACAGAAGTCGTTTTACATGCTCCAACTCCTGAAGCTCCAATAATTATGCCTAATGATGCTTTGGCAGGTGTAGCAAAATACACTCCTGCAGGAAATCTTTTAACTTCTAACGAGCGAAAATTAAGAAACGAACTTGACGGTAAAACAATTTATATTTCAAACGGTAAATATACTCTTGATCAAATTGCCGTAGCAACTGCTGATACAGTTCATCCCATTGCAATTATTGTTGATAGAAATGGCAAGGATGTTGAACTTAAGCCTGCTTATCCAAATAAGAACGGCATGATAGGTGTTAAACTTAGAGTTCAGGAAATTACTGAAGTTGTAAATAGTCCTGCAAGTGCTGTTGAAAAATCCTGGAATTATTTAGCTTATAATTCTTATTACATGGTTAAAGGCTTAGGTTTAATAATAACAGGACAAATTCCGCTTGATCAGGTTCATGGTATTGTTGCAATAACAAAAGTAGGCAGTGATATTATTGAAAAAAGAGGAATATGGGATGGTTTGTTACTTACAGCTTTAATAAGCATAGATTTGGCAATAGTAAACCTTCTTCCGATACCGGCTCTTGACGGTGGTCACCTGTTATTTCTATTTATTGAAAAGTTAAGAGGCAGACCTGTTGAAGAAAAAACACAGGAAGCATTCGCGAAATTCGGGTTCGTGTTTTTAATCGGACTGATGGTGATTATAATTTTCAATGATATATTCGCGCTCGTGACAGATAAGTTATAAGGTCGTAATAAAACAATGGCTAGTTATGATTATAGTTGCAAAGACTGCGAAAAGATTTTTACTATAGAAAAATCAATGACTGACAATTCAAAGCCAGTATGCGTTCATTGTAGCTCTTCTAATGTTGCAAGAATATGGGGAAATGTTCAGCTAAAAGGCTGTGGAAGTAAAGGAAGTTCTTCGGGATGCGGAAGTTCCTGCTCTAAATCTTCATGCTCCGGTTGTAACTGCGGTTAGACAATGTTTTCCTGCTTTGGGAAAGAGGTAGTTACCGGACAATCTACCCTGTTTTTGGGCAAGCAGTTCGGATAATTTTCCTGTATAAATTTTATCAGGTTCTCTCTCAGGTATACTTTAATTAGAAATGCATCATTTGCGGTTTTTGCACTTACAAGAGCCCTTAACTGCATTGTTTTTTCGGTAGTATCAATTACATAAAGTGAAGCTGTTTCTCCGTCCCAATGCTCTGTTAATGATACAAGCCTCATGAATTCTTTCCTTAGTTCGTCTACGGGAAGTGTGTAATCAACATATAAAAAAACTATTCCCATTGTTTTTTCATTTGAACGAGTCCAGTTCTGGAAAGGTTTTTCAAGCAGGTATGTGATAGGAACAATTAAATTGCGTTTGTCCCAGCTTTTTACAACGATATAAGTAAGCGTAATTTCTTTAATATGCCCCCATTCCCCGTCTACAACAACAGTATCTCCAAGTTTAAAAGGTTGAGTGAATGCTATTTGGAATCCTGCAATAAGGTTTGAAAGTGATTTTTGTGCTGCAAAACCTATTATGATACCTGCAAGACCTGCAGAGGCTATCAGACTGCTTCCGAATTTTTTTGCTTCGTCAAAACTGAGAATTATTGCGGCAAACCCTGCAATACAAAGAAATACGATAGCAAATTTTTCTACAAAATCAAGCTGTGTACGAAGTTTTCTGTATTTAAACTCTTCTTTCGAGTTTGATTCAATGTTTCTGAAAATAATAACTTTTCCAAAAGAAATTATTTTTGCCAAAAAGTATGTTGCTACAATTATTGTGGCGATGAGCCATATTCTATCAATTGTTTGTAAGTTTTGAACAGGTAATTTGACTGTGGGTAATATAGTTTTAAATGATATAAAGCTTATTAACAGCCATAGAGAAACACTAAAGTGCCTATTTAAACAAAAATTCTCAGGTATTATTTCGGTTTTTTGAAAATATTTTTTGAAAACACTTACAAATAAAAAACTAATTGCGTAAGCTGCTACAAGTATGAGTATTACGCTTGTGATCGGGTTTTTCCAAAAAGTGCCTGAGAGTTGTAAAATTTCCATAATATTGTCCTAATTGACTTATTCTAATAAATTTTGGCATAGAAATTATTTTTAGTAAATTAATTGCGCAAAATACTTTACTCAAAGCTCGTTTTTAAAGGATAATTGATCGTAGAAATATAAATATAATTTATGAGACGAAGTTGGAGAAATAGATAATATGACGGCTGGACGCAAACCATTCTTTTTTGATACAACGCTTAGAGACGGTAATCAAGCATTAAAAAAGCCCTGGAATACACAACAGAAAGAAATAATTTTTAAAGAACTTATAAAACTTGGAGTTCAGGCTGTTGAAGTTGGATTTTCCGGCTCAAATGATATGGATTTTGAAGCCTGTCAATATTTGGCTTCGATAGCACCTAATGATATGGTGATAGCAGGACTTGCAAGAGCAGTTGAAAAAGATATTCTGAAAGTTTATGAAGCTGTAAAAATTGCGAATAAGCCAAGAATTCATATAGTTCTTGCGATGAGTCCTTTCAATATGAAATATGTACTCAGAAAAGAGCCTGATGCTGTTAGAAAAATAGGAATTGAAGCAGTTAAATACGCAAAATCTCTTATAGGCGAAAAAGGAGATATTCAGTTTTCTGTAGAGCATTTTGGCGATTGCAAAGACAATTTGAGTTTTGTAATTGACTCTTTGCAGGATATCGTTGAAGCAGGTGCAAATGTAATAAATCTTCCCAACACTGTTGAAAGAATTCGCCCAATGGAATTTGTGAAAATGGTTTCAGAAGTTTCAAAAGAACTGTCTGGTAAAGCTATAATTTCTGTGCATAACCATAATGACTTGGGAATGGCTACTGCTGCGACAGTAGAAAGCTTTTTCTCAGGAGCTACGCAGCTTGAATGTTGCTTAAATGGTTTGGGAGAAAGAGCAGGGAATACAAACCTTTATGAAGTTGCAATATGTCTGCATAATTGTGGTATAGAAGTACCTCTTAACCTTGGTGTGATTTATGAAACAGCTCTTACTGTTTCAGAGATGTCAGGGATTCCTATACATGAAAAAATGCCTTTGATTGGAGAAGATGCTCTTGCACACAGAAGCGGTATTCATCAGGACGGCGCATCAAAGACGCAGGGAATGAAAAAAGGAGCTTACAGACCTATCCATCCTTCTCTTATAGGTCGTGATGATGATGAAAAGTATGGCTTCACCAGTCAGTCAGGTAAAACTGCACTTTATGAAATTATTAAACGTGAAGGCTACCCTATTACCGTTGAAGAAGCAGTAAGACTAGTTGATATTGCAAAAAAAGAATCGGAAAAAATTGGAGAATTGCCTATAGATATGATTCTTAATATTTATATTAAGGAAATTTATGAAATTGACGGAGTATTTAAACTTATAAGCTTTAAAAAACTCGATAACGGCGAAAAAGAAAAGTTTAATCTTAAGTTTTCGCATAAAGGCAAAGAACATGAGGTAACCGAACATGGTGATGGACCTCTCGAATGCTGTTTAAAAGCTCTCGGCGATATTGGATTTCCTCTTAAACTTACTCATTATGAGCAGTCTGCTTTTGGTGAGGAAGCAAAAGGTGTTCAGGCAGATGCTATGACGACTATTCAACTGGAAACCCCTGACGGAAGAAAGATTCTTTGTAGAGGAAAAGATCCGAGTACTGCTAAAGCTAACGTTAAAGCAATTTTTAACGGACTGAACCTGATTTATGGTTAATAAATGACAAAACACGCGCATCCTAAAGCACTATACTTTCTTTTTACCATAGAAATGTGGGAAAGGTTTAGTTATTACGGGATGCGGGCGCTACTTGTTCTTTATATGGTTAAATATCTGCTTTTTAGTACTGAAAAAGCAGGGAATGTTTACGGAATTTATACAGGATTAGTATATTTAACTCCTTTAATCGGCGGTTATATAGCAGACAGGTATCTGGGGCAAAAAATCTGCATAATAATTGGCGCAATTTTAATGATGATTGGTCATTTTGCAATGTCAATTTCTGATTTGCCTTTTTTCTATTCGGCTTTAGGTTTGCTGATAGTTGGTAGTGGTTTTTTTAAGCCTAATATTTCCACGATGGTCGGTCAGCTTTACGAAAAAAACGATCCGAGGCGTGATGGAGGATTTACCATATTTTATATGGGGATTAATCTTGGGGCATTTTTATCGCCTTTAATATGCGGTACTCTTGGAGAAAAAGTCGGTTTTCATTATGGTTTTGCAGCAGCAGGCGTAGGAATGCTTATCGGATTGCTAATTTTTATGTGGGGACAAAACAAATACATAAAACCTGTAGGAAATGCTCCTGTTTGCGAAGATATTATGCTTGTAAAAGATCATCATCAAAAAACCACATGTGATTTGCCCCTAGCAAAAGATGAAAAACAAAGAATTGCAGTAATTTTTATAATGATGTTTTTCTGTATCTTTTTCTGGGCGTCTTTTGAACAGGCAGGAAGTTCGTTAACTCTTTTCGCAGAAAGATCAACAGATAGGTTGATTCCTTTTTTGAATTGGGAATTTCCTGTAAGTTATTTTCAGTCGGTAAATCCTCTTTTAATAATACTTCTTGCCCCTTTGTTTTCAAAAATGTGGCTTGATTTAGCTGATATTAGCAAAAATCCTTCCCTTCCTGTCAAATTTTCTCTCGGGCTTTTTCTTGTCGCGGTTGGATTTGTATTAATGGTTATTGCTTCAGCTATTGCAGGAACAGGAAAAGTATCTTTCCTCTGGCTCATTGGGGTTTATTTGTTCCATACTTTAGGAGAATTATGCATT
>Ga0209000_1000981_pt1 | contig 20615 bp, 27 predicted proteins | sample RifGroD2_FD_183998 | JGI IMG/M metagenome (GOLD analysis project Ga0209000, IMG submission 183998) | Groundwater microbial communities from Rifle, Colorado, USA - Groundwater D2 (SPAdes) (version 2) | ecosystem: Environmental > Aquatic > Deep subsurface > Groundwater | place: Rifle, Colorado...
TCCACCAGTGAAGGACATATCACAACTATGATCACTAATATAATATCCATATCACAAAAACCCTTGTAGAATGCAGGTTGTAGGGCTTACTCTAGTTTACATAATCTTTATTATCGGAACGTAATATGTATGGTGTTAATATTAATATTGTGAATATGTATGATGTTGATATACTATGAATAGGTTAAAATTAAGACATTAAATTTTGATTGATATAAAGCCTAAATAAGAAGAGATAATTTTCAATAGGTATAATATGACCTGTGAAATGGAATAGAGGGTATATAAAGCCACAAGTGAAGCTATGATCAATTAATCACCGGATTATAAAATTTATCGGACGTGTGGAACGTGTGGAACAAACTACAATTATAATTCTAGTGTTCCACGTGGAACATAGCCACCAACCAGCCAGGAATAAATTGTTACACACTGTGTAATATTACACATTCGGAAAAGATAACAGAAAATCTGTAAGTTAACACTTGTTAACTTTTGAGTACCACAGTACCCAAAACTGAGTACCACAGTACACACTGTACCACCTATCTAATACACTAACACAATATAATTTTCCCTCCACTCCAACCCTAAAATCCTCACAATATAACCATCAACTCCCCACTTTACATATAAAATATACATAAAAATTGGGATTGTAAACCACATATAAAATAATATCAATATCATAAACAATACATAATACTATCTATATAATATATAAACATACCAGCAATATATCTATAATATCTATGGTGTACTATCTACATAATACACCTATAATATAACCTCTATACAATACCAATACAGCCAACACATAGACCACAACAAACTACACAATAAACACTGATCACCACTAACACCTATATACAGCTATACATCTATACAACACTCCAAACAAAGCTATACTATCTATACACTATATCATGTTACCATATCTCACTGTACATTATTACTATTCTATATACTATCTATGCTACCGTTTATATCAGTATCATATTACCACATTGCTACTAACCATGTTATCATCTTGTTACCACTGATAATATATCATGCTACCAAGTATATAATAAACATATCACACCTACATAATAAACATATTACTATTAATAAAACCAATCTATTACCACTATAATTTATATTACGTTACCAATATACTATCATAATATATCAGTACATAAACACAACACAATAATACATAAGCTAACACCTATATATTAACCTTGTTACTATATACTATAGCTTGCATAGCTTATTGCTACCAAATATCCATATCACTATTACTAATACAAACAAGCATCAAACGGTATCAATTAAATATCACTCTAACATACTCTTAACATCATCAACGGTATCACAAAATATCACCTAAATCATACCAAATCCAAATCCTCTTATCCTCAATTCCCTATACACCTACACGTTAAAATATTTACACCTACCTTAAACCTTCTCATATCGCCAATAAACCCTATCATAGCATACACCAAATTTAAGTCTAAAATAAAATCACGTATATTAGCACCTAAACAATATAAATATAATTTTTACCTCAATATAACCAAAAATTAATCATATTAACTATTCCAAAATATCATATATAAATATCCTAAAATCCCTCTAAAATACCCTCAAATCCAACACTCCAACCAACTACCCACATCAAAATGTTACACTTTAGTATCATATTGTTACACTATTGTATCATTTTGATCACACCAATAATTCCTCAATTGTTCTATTCTGATACACACTGTTCCATTATGATACATATAGTGTTCTAATTTAGAACACTTTTGCATATACTAAACTAAATACAACCAATCATCAAATATACCCTCCAATCCAATAAACCAAACAACGCAAAAAACATAGTAAAATCAACACTTTCAGCCCTCTGAATAATCTATACCCTCTAAGGGTATACTACAAATTATAAATATAATTTTGGCATGAAACTTGCATTATATAATAGTTGTAAGACCAATTTAAAACAGTAAGAAAACAGACGAACCAACCTGAGAGGTCAACCAGGGGCGCAACGAACCAGAAAAGAATAATATGACACTATTCACCCTGTAAAGTTACGCATATGCTCATAGGGCGCGAACCTGGGAAGAATGAATAAGTAGGAGACAACAGCCGATAGGGAAACCTAATGAGGAGCGCCCCTACTGAGTGTATATAGAATCTTTTTTAAAACCTTCAACTATCTTTTATTTACTCTATTTTGCTTTACTTTTGAAGGTTTTACAAAGGATTTAAATTAAAGGAGGTAATATTATGACTAAGAAAGAAATGAGAATTAAGGCTCAAGATATAATTATGAGTCAAATAGCACATTGCGGTTATGTACTACATGAAAGTGATTATCTAGATATCTTAGAAGAGGATAAAGAATTAATGCAGGTAGAGCTTAAAAAGCAAATGGATAGAGTAGCTAAATTATTCGGATTTGATGAGGCATGGTTTAGTTAAGAGGTTAAGCCTCTTATAAAGTCCTTCTTAACACTCTTACACAATTCAGCCAACTTATAATAAAAGAAGGATTTTATAAGGAGTTTTACATAATATAACAAATTATGCATATAATAAGGTGGTGAAAACATGGCTTTTAAAATTGTCAATAACATTAGAACTGCTAGATTATTACAAAATTTACTTCTTGAATTATCCGATAACCAAGAAGTAATAATCAGGAATTTACCGAGAAATAAGGAAATGAGATGCAAGCAATACAGAGTGCAGTGCAGAGCGTTGTCACATATGGAAATTAACAAAGCATTAAAAATAAGTAAATATAAAAGCTTAAAAAACTTAGCTTATTAAAATTTCCGGTTTATGGTAATCCGATAAAAACCATGATATAACAAAAGGAGGTTTTACAATGCCAGAACAGGAAGAATTAGTAAGTTGTTTCCATTGCGGTTTTACTGACATTTCTGACAATATGTACCAACGAGATGGAAATTTTACAGAGGATGAATATTATTGCGATGAGTGCGCACAGGAAATTAAAACTTGTAGTTTTTGTAATACTGAGTATCACAAAAGTAATATAACAGAAGGACATAATAATTATGCTTGTAGCCATTGCATAGAGGAACTAGATTTAATAATTTGTTCCGAATGCGAAAATGTTGTGGAACGTGATAACACTGAATTATGGCAGAATGAACCAGTTTGTTGTAGTTGCCAGGACGATATTAAGAAAAATTTAACTTTTATCCATGAATATAAATATACACCGGAAACCTTAAATTTCCATTCTATGACTGGTGAGATAACAAATACATATTATGGTATAGAATTAGAAATTGACAGGACTGAAGAACAAGAGCGTGATTGTTGGGAATCTAAGGAAGATCATGCTTTAGAAATTCACGATCAAGCCAACGGAACCGACCTTACCGAGTATGAAAAATACCTTTATATCAAAAAAGATGGCTCAATTAAGCGCGGTATGGAGTTAGTTTCTCATCCTTGTACATATTCCTACCATATGAAAAATATGGGATGGCAATATATTCTTGATGAGTGCGATACAAAAGGATATTCTAGCCATGATATAGGCACTTGTGGGATGCATATACACATTAGCAAGTTAGCTTTTGGCAATTCAGAGCATGAGCAGGATTTAAATATTGCTAAACTATTATTATTTTTTGAGACTAATTGGGATAACATTAAAAAATTTTCCAGAAGAAAGAATAGTCAAATTATAGAATATTGTAACCGCTATAACAATCTATCAACAGAGGAAGAACCTGCTGAGATATGTAAAAAGGCTAAAGCTGAAGGTAGATATTTTGCCGTTAACTTAAAAAATGATGATACTGTAGAAATTAGAATTTTTCGCGGTACGTTAAAAATTGAAACTTTCAAAGCATCTTTACAATTTACACATTTACTTACTGAGTTAATGCCTACCATTAGTTTGCAGGATACATTAAAATTAACTTGGAATAATTTGATTGAAATAGCTATAAAAAAAGGTTATACTGAATTTATTGAGTATTCCAAAGTAAGGAAAATTATAACAGATTAAATATAATAATCTTTACATTTTAGAGATACTTTTAACTTGCATATTGCCAAAAAATTCCTATAACAGTTTACCACCAACCACTGGCAGTATGTAATCTAAAGGTATTTTAATATTTACAAATTATACATATAATAAGGAGATGGTTATCAATGGAAAATATTTTTACACCTGATCAGTTAATCAATTTCAATTCTACTCTTTTACAACGTGGCGCACCTACACAACGAGACAACATAGGATACAACAAGCCAGACTTCACGATCTGTAATAACTATTATTCTGTTTTATCTAATGTTCAACTTGCAGATCTGTCTACTAGATTAATTAAGTATTGCAATACTCAGTTAGCTTTAGATACCGACACAATGAAAAATACCGCTAATTATTACAGTGCTCTAACCGCTAATAACTACTTAGATAATGCAATCAGCATAGACTTATTAAAAGATACAACTTTAATAAGTTTTACCTATAACACAACCTATATTAATTTAGTTAAAACAGCAAAAAACAGGAAATACAATCCAGATAACAAAAAATGGTATGTTGCTAACAATGAAGCTATTGCCATACTGCAAAAACTACAAAGAGCAGGTGCCGATTGTCAACACTGCATAGATTATTTGCAAGAAAATTTAAACTTAAACCCTGCAGTCTCAGAAGAGATAAAGCAGGTAACCGAACAAAAAGTTAATATAATAAAAGTTGTTGAAGTAAAGGGAAAATTAGAAGTATGTTTTAATTATGATCAAAGTATTGTTACTGCTATTAAGTCCCTTGTAGAACGGAAATATAATCCTACTACAAAATGCTGGACTATACCTAAAGAAGAAGTAAATAACCTTGTACCTAAACTTTTAGGATTACCTAATCTTGACATAACAGCACTAACAAAATACACAACCACAACCGAACAAATACCAGAAATAATACTGCCAGATTATTCCCATTTGTCAAGAATACCTTTTAACCATCAATTGGAAGCAGCTAAATTCCTATTAAATGTAAAAAAAGGAATATTAGCCGATGAAATGGGAGGAGGAAAGACTTTATCCTCTATACTTGCAGCTAACACGATTCAAGGCAAAAAATTAATCATTGTTCCTGCATCATTAAAATTGAATTGGGAAAAGGAAATAAAATTTGTTAGCACTGAGCCGATAGAAGTAATAAATGGTAAAGGTTGGTTAGAATGTTCTGGTTGGACTATTGTTAATTATGACATTATTTCAAAACATATTGATGCAATCCTTGCAGGAAATTTCCAAGTAGTAATATTCGACGAATGCCATTATATCAAAGCTATAACAAACAGCGGTAAAGCAGGCTCAAAACGTGCAGACATAGCTTTACAGATTGCCGAAAATACCGATTATGTGTTTATGCTTACTGGCACACCTATAACAAACAAAACAAAAGATATTTTCAATACTCTTAAAGCTATTAACCACCCATTGAGTAAAAACTTTTTCGCTTTTGGAAAATATTACTGTGAAGGTCAACATAATGGCTATGGTTGGGACTTTAACGGCAGTAGTAACCAGTCAGAATTAAATGAGAAACTACAACCTTTTATGCTTAGAAGATTAAAAGTTGATTTATTAGACTTACCCGCAAAAATTCGCTCCTTTATCCCTGTCTCAGTTAACTTAAAAGCCTATAACAAAAAACTTAAGGAATACATGACAGAAAGGAAAAATAAAAACCTAACAAATAAAGGAGAACATTTAGTATATCTTAATGCAATGAGACATTTATTAGCAAAAGAAAAGGTTACTGCAACGATTGAACAAATAACAAACCTATTAGATCAAGATCAATCAGTAGTTATTTTTACCTGTTACAATTTTGTTGTTGATGAAATACTAAAAGAATTCCCTGCTGAATCAGTAAAATTAACAGGTGACTGTAGCCAAAAAGAACGTCAATTAGCCGTTGATCAATTCCAGGCAGGTAGTAAAAAGGTATTTGTTAGTAACATTATAGCTGGTGGGGTAGGTATTACCCTTACAAAGTCTCAGAATGTTATTGTAAATGACTTCGATTGGGTTCCTGCTAATCATGCTCAGAGTGAAGACCGTATTCATAGAATCGGTCAAGATGGAAAATGTAACATTTTATATATGTATGCTTCAGGTGCTGAGTCAGACGAATTAATGGCATTATTGTTAGAGAAAAAACTTAATAACATTTCACAAATTGTAGACGGTCAAGAACAAAGTTTTTTGAATGAATTATTAGACTTACTTAAATAATGTAAATATAATTTTATCCCTGCATCGGATACCTAATTTTATAGGCTGGTTGATGCAGGGATAATTATAACAACTCAGTACATAACAACCAATAACAGACCAACAAATAAACCAAAAAAAGGAGGCTTTATCCCAAAAATGAAAAATAACTTACATACTTTCACAGATCCATCCTCCAACCTATTCCATAAAGAATTATCTCCTTCTAAAAATCCCAACGAATTCCTATTCCTAAAAATGCTTCACGGCATGACTTCACTTCCAATTGATACCATAACAGCCAATAACAAACAATACATAACAATGCCATCTTCACACGTTATCAGTATTGACACAATCCCAAAAACAGACCGTAACAAGGTTAAACATATCATAACCAAGAATATTCCTTTTATGCTCAAGCAAATTATGTACTTGCAACAACTCAACATCTATTATTCTGATTGTATGCAGTGGCTCTACTACCAAGGTAAACTATACCTAATAGACTTCGACATAGCTTATTTTGGAGTTGACAGAGACCATAATAATTATGAACTATTGCAAATATTCCTCAATTGTTTTGATATTGACAATAGTATTATAGGCAAATCTTTGCGTTACCTCAGACTATTCCAAAAGGGAACTAATAAATTAATGTCGAAGTTTGACATAGAAACCTATAACAGCCTTAACGACCCGACAATGGTAAAATCACACATTTACTATTCCACCAATAAAAGGAGAATTCAACTGTCAACAACTCATATACATATTTATACAGAATATGGTAATCTAATCATAACAGATCATATTCTCAATCCTGAGATTGCCAGAGAATGGGAATTAATAAGAGTAGTATAATATTACAAATTATTAAATCCTCAAATTCCCTATAACAGATCACCACAAACCAACATAAGCCTAAACATATACAGCCTACCGTCAAAAGTAGGCTTTTTTATTTTGTCCTTTTATATATCCAAATCCTACCATTATATTCTCTATGGCCGTATAACAGCAGTACATAAACCGAACCAGCTATAACAGCGACCCATAAACCAACCTACGAAAATAAAACAAACCACAAAAATAATTCTTTACATTATCATAAATTAGTGGTATACTATAGACAATCAACGCCACAATTATATTAATGATTTTATCAAATTTAACAGGAAGGAGTTGAGGTTAAATAGTGATAAATTCAGTATGATTAAATTTTCATTTGTCAATAGTTTTTATTAGAAAGTAAGATGTAATAAGCAAGAAAGTAAAAATAATAAGGGAGGAACTATTATTAACATCAACACTGAGACAAATATCACTGAGTTAATTAATGATCCATTATATGGAATAGTTAAAAATAACCTATCAATTGGTCAATCAATCAAAAACTATAAATTAATGTGCGAGACAATCAGACAAGAATTAAAAACAAGCGGTAAAGGCAGGAATCATCAAGCGAACCATTGGAAACAATTTTTTGATTGGGAGAAACAAGGCCACAAATATATAATAACTACTATACATGATGAACCAATACCATTAATAGAAAATAATAATATATACGGTAAATATATAGAAAAGTTAATACTTGATTTATTAGTACAAAAGTATCAAACAAAAAGCATACATAGCAATAGAAGGTTATACCTAAGTAAAGATAATATGTTGCAAGCATTAAACATGGTAAATATTAATTATCATTATGTCAAATTCAACACTACTAAAACAGCCGATTTTATAAAAGTAGATAAAGAAAGTTTAAAAGAATTCTATAATATTAATAATAAAAATTTAACTGATGCAGTTGATAGAGCTTTAAATAGATTAGAAAATAGATTTCTTGTTATATGGAATTTAGTACATACAATTGCACTTGATGAAGAAGTAACAATATATAATAATGAAGGTCGAGAAATAACTCTTAAAGAGAATCATGTTACCGCTGGGAAAGTAGAATTAGAATATATCAATACCTATGAAAAATTGGTATCAGAACAAATGGAATTTAAAAATAAACAAGAAATATATTTATGTGGTAAGTATAAAGAATTCATTAAAAATGTATGTGATCAATTGCAGGATAAGGGACTAAATATACTTTATTATTAATGTAGAAAAAAGACAACAAGAAGCTAAAAGTAAACTAAAGCCAGTATTCGGAAAAAGAAATATTATGAATCCAGATTGGGAAGAAAAGAAAATAATTAGACGTTCACAGAAAAAGTATATTGATGAACAAGCAAAATAATTGATACCGTTATTAACTATAAAACAAGAGATATTTCAAGTAACATATTAGAGTATGAAAGAACCAAAAGAAAAAAGTTTAATAAGAAAATGGACGATATATTAAAATAGATTAAATTTAAAAATTTGATACCATCAATCATATATGTATTTTATTAATAAGGTGGGTGGTATCAAATTTTATTTTTACTTTTTGCTACTATATATTATGGTTTATAAGTGCCAACTTTTTATCCTTCCTGCTACCACAAAATAAAATATCATTATTACTTCTTGCTACCAAAATTCTAACATCATATAAACTTAAACCCTACTTGATAGACTAGAAAATAGTTAAAATCAAGTAGGGTTTTATTATGTCTGTATGGCTTTATATTAGCTTATATTAGCCTTATATAGCTTACATATTATCATTTATATGCCTATGTACCTATTTGTATTTTACCTGCTTATATGTCTTATGTGGCGGTCTGTGGTGGATTATTGTCTCAGTATCAATAATAAAATTAATAGATAGTAAATATAAAAATATAAAAAATAATACTTGCAATGTTTTGTAGAATGTTTATAATTATATATAAGCAGTCAAATACATATCAACTAAGGAGGTTATTATTAATGGATAAAAACGGTAAAGAAATGAAAAAGGGCGATACTGTTAAAATTGAAGGAGGATTTTTTAATGCTGATAATGGACTTTTCCGTGTAGAACATGCACCAGGAGATCCAAACTGGTTAGGGACTGACTGGTGTTTAAAACGTGTTAATAAAAATGGAACAGATTCAAAAAGTAAACATAGTACAGCCTTTTGGCCTTTAATGGCAACTACTAACAACTACCAGAAGAACATTGAAGCAAAAAAGCATAATGCAGAATTCGCAACAATAGAAGTTATAAAATCAGCTTAAACCCTCAAAAGAGGTTTTTTATTGCTCAATTAAAGAAAATAAATATAATAAATGTATTGCATTTACTCATAAATCAATTATAATAGTACATAGGCAGTTAATCAAATTAAATTAATAGGAGGTCATTCAAATGACAAAAACTGAATTAACCAATAAGGCCAAGCAACTTAAAGAAAAAATGCTTAAACTTAGGAGTGATACAAAAGGAAGTATAAAGGAAGTAGCCTTAATGATTCAATGCTTTAAAAAGGAAAGTTACAAAGAAATGGAAAATACAAAATTATACAATAAATATTCCGGCGAATTTTGCCAATACTTAGAATTGATGTATCAGGAAAATATTAGAACGTCATGACCCTCAAAAGAGGGTATTTTTATTTATTGCTCAGCATGGTAATAAAAAACTAATATAAATTATTTTAAAAAAGGTATTGCAATTAGGTTAAAAATGATTATAATTAATAGTATAAGTTATTTGATAAATACATATTAAATTTTTGGGAGGTAATACCATGAAATTAACTAAAACTGAATTGCTCAAAAATGCTATTGCTAAAAATGAAGCATTCGAAGCAGGAGTAAAAGAACATTATAATGTATCTCTTGAGGATATCGGGACTGTTTTAACTATGGATAATGTACAAATGTATATTGATTTAGGTAATAAATACGAATTGACTGATGAGGAATCAAAAGTATTAGAACAACATAAAGCCAGTTTCTAAATATGCAGGTAAATTAACCGTTTGGTGGTCATGAATTGTTCAGGTAGTTATAATAATGTTAACTGCTACACTATATTGAAAGAAAGGCCAATAAATGAGTAGACCCGAAAGGGTTTATTTTTTTGCTCAATATAAATGTAAAAAATAATATTGCACTATTAATAATCTTATGTTAAACTTAATATATTACTAAGAAAGAATAAATTAATAAAGGAGTTGTTAAAATGAAAAAATTTGTTGGGATTGTTGACGTTGGAGTATATGAGCAGGGGACAGGAAAATTATTAGCAAAATATCCTAAAAGAATACAAGGTGTAGACTTAGTTATAATAAACTTTGTTAAGTTGTGGTATTGGGATAATATAGACAAGGAAAATAAAAATATATACGTTGACTATGTTTAAACCTCTTTTGAGGGTATTTTTATATTCATGATAAAAGTATTGTTTTGTTTCAAGTGATTTTTATTGACATATTGGTTCAATTGGTGTAATATAATAGACAGATAGTAAATATAAATCAGTGGGAGGTTATGCAATGAAGAAAAATTATATTATGGCAGAAATTAACAATTATTTTAAGTATGATATAATAATAAAAATACTAATTAATGGCGAAGAAGTAAACAGGACAATAATAGATACAATGGATAAATATGAAAATGCTGACAAATTTGCAAAAGAATTAGCAGAACAATTAAAAATTGAATATGTTAGCATGAGATAAAGAGGGATAATAAACCCTCTTTTCTTTTTTTCAGTGTTCCACGTAGAACAAAACACAAATATAAAAATACTCAAATAATTATCATCAAACTATAGACATTTGAATGTCAATTTGATATACTATTATCAATATAATTTTACTACTCAGGAGGTGAACCAGCTTGACACTAACAAACCATGCAAAACAACGTATGCAACAACGCATAATAACCCTACAGGACATTTACAATTGTGTCAAACTGGGAACACCTGAGACACAAACAGAAGGTAAAATCAAGTATACATATAATGACATCTATGTTATACTTGGTAAAAATAAATCTGTAATAACTGCTTGCTTTACAAAATCCTATACAAAAGAATTAGAAAAATTTGCAAAATATTATGGTATTGGGTTTAATGCAGCTATTAGAGAGATGCGGAGGGAAATAATTTGAATGTAAAATATAGGAATATTGTTGTTGTTGATATGAATTTTGAGGAAAATATATTAATTGTATTGGTGGACGGTAAAACAGTCAAAGCCAGTATTCAGACAGATAATAACGGTCAGTTTGTAGAAGTTAACAATATAAAGTATTATTTAAGTAAACTAGTTTATAGTAAATAATTAGGAGGTATTATTATGTTAGAATTCATTTACTCAGAAAATGGTAAATACTATAAAGAGATAACAGATCTATGTTATAAGACTTTATTGAAAAAGAGAATAACCAAAAAGGAATATAACAAAATTAAGAAAAAATTAACCATGACTAGCTAAATAAAGCTAGTTTTTATTTTACCCAATAACAGCTATAACAGTACCACCACACTAGAACACAAGCAAAAAATAATTGTAGACAAATTAAAGTAAATTTGCTATACTGTATTTACTACTAGTCAGTTTAATTTATAACAGTCTCAGCCAGTCAAGAAAGGAGTTGATCAAGTGCCTAATATTAATTTAGCTAAATTGTTTGTTGCTGGTAAATTGTCCGACAAGGAAATTAAGAAAAGAATGCAGTTAGCAATTAAAATACATAGTATTAAAAAATAAACTTTGTGGAGGCTGATACAATGCCAGAAATAAAATGTAACTTGATGGCTTGTAAGTATAATGAATCAATTAAAAATACCAAAATACAAATAGGAAAATGTTGTAAAAATGAAGTTGTATTTTGGTATAATATAGAAATAGGAGGAATGGAGTGTCTAGATTTTACGGAAATAATACCAGTTTATAACAAAGAAGAAACTGACAGAATAAAGAAAATTAAAAAACAGATTAAACCTAACCGTCAATAGACGGTTATTTTTTTGCTCAGATATAAAAAAGATAAAAATAATTATTGCAATATCCTTGCAATTAGATTATACTATTAAAAATAATAACTTCATAGGAGGCCGAACACATGGAATTATATCCAGTTTATGACAGGTTAACAGATAACTTTTTATATCATTATCCTGCTAACAGTCCTGAAGAAGTATACAAAGAAATTAGAAAAAAGTTGATCGCTGGTAACAAAGAAACAAAATTAATAAAAGGAGTTATAACCCTACAACGGATTAAAGATAAGTTATACATAAACGGTCACGACGACCCAACAACATTAAAATATAATTTTTAACCGCTAACAATGCGGTTATTTTTTTGCTTATTTCCCTCATACCTATAAATCACCTTCACACAATCGACCACAACGCAGTTAAAAATTAAATTAGGTATCATTATACCTGCATATGCTGTATGTGACTGTCAGAGGCTTTAGAATTGATTTTAGATATATTCAAGGGGAAATGTAAGCTGATTATGGTCACTTGGAGTATTAAAAGTAATAAAAACTATTGACTCAGTAAAAAAATTATTAAAGAAAGTAAAAATAATTATTAAAAATGTATTGACATAGCTTTTTACCTGTGTTAATATTAGTTAACTTCAAAAACGGAATTCAAGCAACAAACAAAGCAATTAATTATACTTCCTCTGGAGTATAAACCTTATTCACACTAATATTTTTAACATGTTGCTAGTGGTATCTATGAGCCACGAAAAGCTAGTTATAGAAAGGTATGCTAAACCTTAACAAACAGCAACACAAGCAAAAGACCATTGCAAAACATATTAATAATATGGCGATGGCATGGAACAAAGCGGAACGTAACTAAACTAGCGGTAACTGTATACGTTAACAGGGCGCAACATAACACCAGGAACACAAATTAAAGGAGGTATTTTATAAAGTAGGGAAATAAATAATACATACGGTTTGATTAATACCCAAAAATTAATCTAGTGCAGGAAATACATAAAGCAATATTTCCGAAGGTACACCATAACCTAAAATATGGGAATAAATAAAAGTTATTTACTATTTTGTTCCTTGGTTTAATCTGGAATTATCCAGAGGTAAACGAAAGAGAGAATCAAGGACAATAACGGTTATAACTTTTATTTTTAATTTGAGTAATAACAACTTATAACAGCTTAACCGATTTAAAAGTTTAACAGAATCAAACCTGACAACAGTAACAAAAAAACCTGCTAACAATTAACCTTTATAGAATCATTAGTAAAATTGTATAAGAAGAATTTGCCAAATGCTCGCAGGAGGTATTACAGATTCTTATACTATATATTGCTAAATATATCTATAATAAAATATTGTTGGCAGGTTATGACAGAATATATTATCTTAATTGTGCTTGTATATTGCTTATAACAGTAATAACAGGTAGAATTAAAATAATAAACGGCTATAAGCCGAGGAGGTAATACCATGATAGAATTAACAGTTAAGAAGTTTAACGATTTTACCAGAAATTGCCCAGTAGTTGCTAGAATTGAGGTTAAAGAAATTAACCAAGAAATTCCAAGTATTAATATCTTTAGGCATGATGTAGACAGTCAAAACTTTATGAAAGTTGATCTTTCCGGTGACGATGGTCAATATCATTATTCAACATATTATGTTAATGAAGGATTTTCAACACCTGAAGAGGCCGAAGGATTTATTGAAAAAACATTGTTAAAAATTAGGGAAGAAGTTAACAGACATAGAGGATCACAATGGGAGCAGGAAGAAGAATACACTGTAGAAATTTAATTTCTGGTTTATCCTCACTAAGTATTTATTATAACTGGTGAGGATATGCGAAAGATTAAATTAACAGGGAGGTCTTTAACTATGAATTTTAAAAAAATATTAGATTCAATTGCAGGAATTCAAGGAGTAATAATTAAAACAAAATTTAACAATGAAATTCTATTCACAGGTACATCAAGTACAGTTCCAGGATATTTATTAAATAAAGGATGGTTAGTACATGAAGTAAAACTCAGTGATCCAAACAATTATAATTCAGATTATATTTTAACTATTTATTAACCTGCTAGAGTGCAGGTTAATTTTTTGTTTATATAGATAAATAACAGTAGACAATTATATTTAAGTTGTGCTATAATAAATTATCAGATTATACAGGAGGTGTAGCGAATGAATAAAAATCAAAATATAAACGAATTTAAAAGATTTTGTGAAAATAACAGACTATTAGAGAATACGGAAAGTGTATCCTTTTTTTGTGAATTATACAGGAAAAAAGAAAATATAAGTAATTCAAAACAAATTACACAATTATATAAATATGTTGAAAATAATAAAACATGACAAAACTAGTATTTCATTCAAAGTTTATATTATATCTATATGTAGTGGTTAAATATTTTAACAATACTATATATGGTATAACAAATTAATTTGAGGAGGTTATAACATGGAATTATCAATAAATAAATATAATGATTTAGATAATAAGGAAGGGAAGCCAATTGCAATTGCTATTAGTATAATAAATAAAGGTGACATGCCTTCCATCCATATATTTGAACATGATAAAGACACAAGAAAATTTAAAAGAATAAATATAACAGGGAAGGGAGACAATTATAATTGGGGTGAAATAACCCAAAATTTTACACATAAGGAAGAAGCAGAAGAATGGCTTAAAGAATTATTAAAAGAAATAAAAGAAAAAATCTACAGATATAGACATCATCTTTGGGACGAAAATATATATTATGCTATAGAGATATAATCAATCGACATGAACCGAAAGGCTCTTTTTTGTTTGTAAATATTCCTTGACATTATTATATTTATAGTCTATAATTGATTTATTGGCAGGTAGTAAATACATATTTTTGAGGGAGGCTATTCAATTGAAAAAATTCTTTTTTGCTATTGAAGGAGATAACGAAAATGATATTCATGAATTTCATGTAACCGCTTTTACATACGAACAAGCAAAAGAAAAAGCCTATAAAAAATATCATGAAAAAACTGGTAAAATTGCTACTGGTGTATGTGGCTCAGTTGAATTGTAAAAATTGAATAGATTAACGATTCTGTAACATAATATGGGAGGAGTTGAACAAAATGTTTTTTGAACACCAGTTGGCAAATGGCAAATATAGATACGAAGGAATTTTCCATACTGTTAAATATTGTATTGATTCTAAAACCAAGAAGTCAAAAGAACAGATAGAATATTATCTAAATAATTGTTCAATTGATTTCCTCGTGAATAATGAAGGATATATTATTAATCTGAGTGCCTAAAAAAGCACTCTTTTTTATTTGCTCAAATAGCAATAAAACTATTGACAATATTATATTTATAGTCTATTATAGTAAGTATCAAATATATATTTGAGGGAGGTTATATTAATGTTTAAATGTGATGCAGTAACCTGTAAAAATAATTTATTATGTAGTTATACCTTTGGTTTTTGTAAATTGAAAAATCCTAAACTTGAAACAAAGATAGACCCAGAAACATATGAGGAAGAATATACTGGAAAGTGTTTCGATTATGAAGAAAAAATTAGAATAGATTGACAATTCTATTTAATTATTAATACTATGCATAGTATATTTAAGATATATTTTGTATTATGTATAGTATTAAATATATAAATTAAAGGATGTGTTTAAGTGGAATATAATAAAAAACAATTAAAGGCACTAGCTTATGGGTTTTTAGTTGAATTTTGTGCTGATAATCCTGAAAATTATTCTACAAAACAATGGAATAAAAAGATTAATGAACTTATTAAAGATACTGAAGAATGGTTAAATGAAGAAGTAATTGAAGAATTAAAAGAGCCATATTTAATTCATTATAATGAATTTTAAATCATAATACATATTACAGGGAGACAGGAGAATAAAACCTCCTGTTTTCTTTTTGTGTTTATTTATTTTTTTGCGTTTTGGATTTTGGGTATTGCTTTTTATACAGATATAATATATAATTGTAACAGTCAGCAATATATATTAAATCGAATCTAGGGAGGTCACACGATGACAGACCACACAACCAAGTTAATGCAAGAAAAAGAAATGCAAAGCAATGTTAAAAGTATCGTTAACAAATTAACTTTTGGCGAATCTTTATATATAGAAGAAAACAGTAAATATATAATTATTCATCCTGTGAGTATAGAACAAAATAAATATATGTATTTTCATGCCAACAAAACAAATTATGAAGAATACTTAGGAGAATGTTATAATAATATTGAGGGAGATATAAAAAGTATGAAAGAATTAATTATTGAACATGGTATTAAAAACTGGAAATTATGGAATTGAGCAGGATTAAATATACCTGCTTTTTTATTTTAGTTTTTATGTGTTCTGAGGTATTGACTTAGTTAAAGAAGTGTAATATAATAATATCAAATATAAAAGGAGGTTTGCCTAATGCAATTTAGTGAGTGGATAAACACAAAAGAACAATTACCACCAGAACCAGAAAAATATAATTCAAAATCATATTTAGCAACGGTAATAAATAATCAAGTAGTATGTGTAAATTATGTTAAAACTAAGGTAAGGAATAAAGAAGTAATAAGATGGGAATGGCAAAATAAACCTTGTCCTTGGGATATTATAGCATGGATGCCATTGCCAGAGCCATATAATGAAAAATAGTATACCTATAAACCCTTATTATATAAGGGTTTAATTTTTCTAATGTTGTGATCAAAGGAAAATTTGATCATGTTTTTATTTTTAATAATCTATATTTTGATATTGACAATATCTAATATATGATATAGAATAGTAATATAAATAAATACATAAAAACCACAGCAACAAAGAGGAGGCCAATACATATGTCTAATTATTATGAGAAAAGAAAAGCAGGGGTAAATATTGCTCATGCTTTGATGAATTTAAGATGGAATGTTTACGGATATAAGAAAGACGAATCAGACAGTATGACAGATTATTATTCACCTGCATATTGGAATGGTATTGCAGAGAAAAACGGTTTTGTTTTAGTAGTTAATAATAATTATCCTAGTGAAGAAAAAGAAATAACAAAATATAACCCTAAAGGCAATTTATCTTTTGAAGATCAAGAGAAAATTAACAAACTTGAACAAATGACACAAAAGAACGGAGCAACAGCAGGAGAAGAAGAAAACGCCAAAATGTTAATTGATAAATTGCAAGCTAAAGTTTCCGGTGAATCTCAGTATATTGTTATCGGCAAAATACCTGCATATATGGGCAATCCTGGTAAATGTATTTGGCATATAGAAAAAGATGGTAAAATTTATGACAAAGGGAATGCATTAACAAAATATGCTGGTATTCCTGCTGATTACGAATATGATTATGTTAAAATGGAATATAAGAAAAATTACGATACATGGTTTAATGGTGAGAAAAAGGTGTTAACAGAAGAGCAAGTTAAGGCAGCCAATGATTTTAAAGCCTTAATTTTGCGTTTTGAAAGAGTAGTTAATAATATGTCTGGTATGGGTGACGGAACAGCCGAAACAGAACAAAAGGGACTAGAACAACAACAAAAAGAAGGTTACGAGAAAGTTATAGTATTAGAAACAAAAACTAAATTAAAAATGGTTCTTGAAGATAGAAATTATATCCAAGTTGGGGATTATATAACACTTCCTCATCATGGTGGTTATTGGAAAATAAAAAGTCAACATATGCAAAAAGGTACTTGGAAAGGTGTACAAATGGAAAAGAATGCCTTTGTATATGAGATAGTTGGAAAAGAGTCAAGAGGATTCCAAGAGTTAAAAAATGGTAAAAGATATTATGATTATGAAGAAAGAATGTTAAGAGATGTAGAAAACGGAAAAATTAAAATTTATACTTTGCAGAATGTCGAAGTAACAGAAGAAGTTGAAAAATGGGTTAAAATTGACAAATCTAAAACTACATATAGTAAAAAATCAGAAGTTAAACCGGAAACTACGGAACAGCCAATAACAGAAGAGGCCAACACAGTAGTTAATAGTAATATTTCAGATTATGAATTGACTATAACTGCAGATGTTGATACAAGAGATAATTCTCCTTTGTGGGTTGTTAAAGTTGTAAATAAACTAAGTAAAGAAGAATATAAAAATGTAGCTTCAGAATTTGGAAAATTAAAAGGCTACTATAGTAAATTTAAGCATGGTTTTATATTCAAATATGACCCTACAACAGTTTTAAAAGGTGAATCAGTGGAGCAAGAACAGCAAGAAACAGAACAGACAACGGAAGAAGCAAAAACAGAAGAAATCAGAACACCAGAACAGGAAACAGCCGACCAAATTGTTGATATGTCTGTTAATATTATTACTGAATTAGGTATTAACGGATCAACCATTGATAATAATGAGCAATACAAAGAAAAACTATATAATGCTATTAAGGATAAAAATATATCTATAACTGATACTGTAATTAACTGTCTAAAATCAGAAGAAGGATATAACAATTTGGTTGATATATTGGAACTGATTCAAGCAGGATATTACCAACCTATTAAAGATGGTTATGTATATAACTGTCATTTTAAAGAATGGGATTTACCTATGGAACAGATACAAGAATCCATATCTTTAATGAATATTGATTTTATTGATATGGGCAATAAGATAGGATTTGAAGGTTTAACAGCAGAACAGACTAGGAATATTAAAAACATTTCAGATATCAACGGATCTATTCTGTTTATTGACAGTGAGATACCTGAGATCGTTGTTAATACTAAAAATACTGAAAGTGATATAACAGAACAGATACACCAAGATACAGAAGAATTTAATTTTGATGATAATATCCTGAGTAAGTTTGATGATATTCAAATTAACAATAACAGTCGTATTTCTGCTGAAGATGAGGACTTTTGTAAAACAGAACAAGAAGAATACAATGTAGCTATAACAATGATGTTAAATTTGATGGAAGAAATTAAAAAATCTTCTGGAATGGATTTATTGAAAGGTAAATGGTACGAGGAAAAAACTTCTAATAGATATTTAGATAGTTATAAACTTAAAGAAATAGTATTAATTATTGATGGAATAAAAGAAAGTTTCATAAGTAGAATAACATATCATTTTAGTAATAAATACAATGTAACTATTAAAAAAGATAGAATGCAGAAAAATTATGGTTATGATATCACATATAACAATATAATTGATGATATTATTTTACAACTTGACGGTTTTACCTTTATAGAAAAAGCGGTTAAAGAGTTAAAGGATAAAACTAGAACAACTTATAACTATTCGGATTATCGGAAGGTTAGTAATATGATTATTAAGAATAACAAAGTTATTATTGATGCTAGGTTTGCTTATAAGGATTCAATATGGAATCAGTATAGATTAAGCGGAGACTTTGGAAATATATTTACCGCATTATATCATTTTGAAGATGGTACAATACCAACAGATAGAACAGAACTTCATAATAAATATTGTGGATATGAAAACGAAAGAAAAGAATCTAATTTTGATAAGTATACCCCTGAGACACTAACAAAGGTAATATCAATAAAATTCTTTAAAAATGGTAAATTAGAAATTGAATTTAAGAATAATCAGTATGCATTTAATTTTTCAAAAGAATATCTAGGGTATATCGAGAAAGCAGCATAGTATAACAATTAAGGTTTTACGGTTTACCTTATAAAAACCGTAAATTATTAAATATTGGAGGATTAATTATGTCAGATATATTGAGTAAATTTGATAGTATTCAAATAGAGAACACGAATAGAATAGATGAAGATGATAAAAGTATCTGTGAAAAATTTAATAAAATTTATGCAGAAACTTTAGAATGTTACAAAAATACTTTAGATAGTTTAATATCCTTATATAACAGCCATATTCATTTAGTACAAAATATTTATGAAATGGATGTGTCAATGTATGGTAGCGGAGATAGTGTTAGTATAAGCGGAGTTATACATAGTATTATTAAATTGAAAAATAGCTTTGTTAATAATATTTGCAATTATTTTTCTAAAAAATATAAGGTAACGATTAATAACAACAAAATATATAACAAATATCAAGATAAGGAAATAGAGTATACCCAACGAGAAAATAAGGATAAAACTTTAAACAAAGAGCAAATTATATATAGTCATCTTGACTATAACATTATACTTGATGAAATTATCATTCAGCTTAATGGATTTAGTTTTAGAGAAAAAGCCATAGACGAGATAAAGAAAAAAGCAAAAATGCCATTGAATTATTATGAATATAGGAAATATTGGAATTATGAGGTTAAAGGGAAAACTATAAAATTTAGAGTTAGTGTAAAAGATATAATACCAGCATTATACTATTATGATAATAATGAAACTGGTTTAGTCAATTATTACACGCATAACAGAATTGACG
>Ga0209000_1000983_pt1 | contig 20600 bp, 16 predicted proteins | sample RifGroD2_FD_183998 | JGI IMG/M metagenome (GOLD analysis project Ga0209000, IMG submission 183998) | Groundwater microbial communities from Rifle, Colorado, USA - Groundwater D2 (SPAdes) (version 2) | ecosystem: Environmental > Aquatic > Deep subsurface > Groundwater | place: Rifle, Colorado...
GAGAAAAGAAAGCATGGGGGTTATGGTATGAATAAATTAACGCCGATTCAAAAACTTACTAGCTCATTATTTAATTCTTTATACATAATTCCTGTTGAAAAGGTAACCTTGACTATGCAATCGTACAAAGGCGGCGCATTTGCTTTATTTTATGGTCAAGAATCACCCCTTTGTAGATGGTAATAAAAGAAGCGGTGCCTATGCGTTTGTTTGGTTTTTGCGACGAGTAAATTTATTAAATATGCGTCAGATTACTCCCGCGGCTTTGACTGCCACCACTCTATTGATTGCGGAAAGCAAACCAAAAGAAAAGGATAAGATGGTTGCCTTGGTGGTGAGGATGTTGAAAAAATAATAATTTTAAATATATGCACAACAAGATTAAAAAAGTCGGTTTAGCCGCGGTTCAAACGGCCGGTGATTATGCCGCAAAAAAATATTTTGTTTTCAAACGCTCTGAGGCGATGTTCAAGCAAAGAAAAGAGATAGTAACAAAAGTTGATCTGGGCTCGGAAAAGATAATTATTACTGCAATCAAAAAAAATTTTCCAAATGCAAATATCCTTTCCGAAGAATCCGGAGAGCAAAATGGCGATTCCGGCTATCTTTGGGTGATTGATCCGATTGACGGTACAACCAATTTTACAATCCACAATCCGCTCTGGGCGGTTTCAGTTGGCGTTTTTTATAACAATGAACCGATTGCCGGCTTTATATACGCGCCTGTAATCAAAGAAATGTTTACGGCATATTCCGGCAAGGGGGCTTTTTTGAACAATAAAAAAATAAGAATATCAGACGCGATAAAACAGAAAACAATCCATACCTTCTGTCATGGTGGCCGTGATATTGATATTTCTTTGGCTGTTGACTATTATGCCAAACAGAAAAGGTCCGGCCTGGATTGCCGCCAGTTCGGTTCCGCATCGGTTGATTTGGCCTATGTCGCCGCCGGACGCACGGAATCCGTAGTTATACCTGGCGCCCATTCCTGGGACGTCGCGGCCGGAGTGCTCTTGGTCCGCGAGGCTGGGGGGATTGTAACGGACTTTTCCGGCAAGGATTGGAATTTGAAAAGTGAAAATATCATCGGTGCGAATAAAATTGTTTTTAAAGAAATTTTAAAAAACGTAAAGGCGATTACGATTAATAATATTCAGACAGATGATGTAAAGTAATACTCGACAGCGTGTGATTTTGATACTATAATTTAAGTATTGATTATAAATTTAAGAAAAAAATATGCAAAACATTAAATCATCTTTATCAATCAAGTTGTTTGTGATCGGTTTTTTGATCGCGATTCTTATGATTCCCATCGGCATGATCGCTTTTTTGGCAAATGAGCGGGAAAACCGCCAGGCTGAAGCCTTTCGGGAAGTTAGCGGAAAATGGGGTAATGAGCAAACTATCACCGGGCCGATATTGTCCGTGCCGTACAAGGATAAGGTAGAAAGGAATACGGCCGAGGGAAAGGTTATTGATGAAACGATTCGCTTTGCTCATTTTTTGCCTGAGGAGTTGGATATCAAGGGCATGATTGAGCCGGAAAGACGCAAACGGGGAATCTATGAAGTGGCGGTGTATAACGCCAAGCTAGAAATTAACGGCAAATTTTTGGCGCCGGATTTTTCCAAATGGGATATTGCGAAAGAAAATATCTTGTACAATCAAGCTTTTGTAACCATGGGTATTCCGGATACACGCGGTATCAAGGAAAATCTTGAGCTCGAATGGGGAAATAAAAAGCAGGCCTTTAATCCCGGAGTAAAGAGCAGCGATGTTGTAGCAATGGGCGTTAGTACGGATATAGATTTAAGCCAAGATGGCGCGGCCAGCCATAATTTCAAAATCACCTTGTCGCTTAATGGCAGTCGGGATATTTATTTTGCTCCTTTGGGGCGCACAACGCAGGTTGAGCTTAGCTCCGGTTGGTCTGACCCAAGCTTCCAAGGCGCGTTTTTGCCGGAAAACCATACAATCAACGAGGCTGGTTTTACAGCCGTCTGGAAAGTACTGGAGCTTAACCGCAGTTTTCCGCAAAAATTCCTAGGCAGTATCGGCGCTTTTGACACAATGTCAGAGCCTATTTATACTGAAAAAATGCCGGCTATGTCGCAGGCGGGCGCAATCAATCAAAGTAATTTCGGCGTGCGGCTTTTGGTTGTGGCGGATGAATATCAGGAAACCGTTCGTGCTTTGAAATACGCGATCATGCTTTTGGCTCTGACCTTTTTGGTATTATTTTTTTATGAAGCAATGCGCGGTGTGCGTGTTCATCCTCTGCAATACATTTTGATCGGCTTGGCTTTGGCTTTGTTTTATCTTCTTCTGTTATCAATCTCTGAATATTTGGGCTTTAAAGGCGCGTATATTTTGTCTGCTTTGACGATTACCGCTTTGATTACGCTCTATTCAAAGTCAATCTTCAAGGCTTGGCGTCCGGCTTTGCTGGAGGCTTTGATTCTGGTTTTTATTTATGGATTTATTTTTGTGATTTTGCAGCTCGAAGATTATTCTTTGCTTGTCGGCTCGCTCGGACTTTTGGCAATATTATCGCTCGTGATGCTTGTATCGCGCAAGATAGATTGGTATCGGACAGAATAATTGCGTTCGTATTTCCTATTGTTGAAATAGTGTTTTTTGAAAACAGAATTGTTTACTTAAAAAAATGTGGATAAAAGAATATTGCAGGCGAGAACCCTTGTTATATCTGCTGTTTGCGCAAACAAGACAAGTGTTGCGACAAGTGATATAATAAGATTAAGTAACATAAAAAACATGATATTAAAAATCCATTTAAATATAAAAAAGATAGTTCTTGCAACTATCTTTTTTTGTTTTTGAGGCAATGCCTAAAAATAAAAAAAGATTAATATTAAATATTTTACTTGCGGCTTTGTTTTTTTTCATTTTGACTGGTGGGTCTTTGTATATTTGCGCGGCAGAAATATATTATTCTGTTTTAGCGGATTTACCCGAACCTACGCCGGAAGCAATGGCCTCGTTACCGGAATCATCCCGTATTTACGATCGTTATGGCGAATTGCTTTACGAAGTGCATGGCGATGTAAAGCGCCGTTTTGTGCCGCTTTCCGAAATCCCTAAAGCCTTGCAAGATGCGACAATCGCGATTGAGGACAAAAATTTTTATAAACATGGCGGGTTTGACGTACTAAGCATAGCGCGAGCGTATTATAAAAATTTGAAAAACCAAGAGATCAAGCAAGGCGCAAGCACTATTACTCAGCAATTGGCGCGGATTATTTTTTTGAAACGCGACCGCGTTTATTCCCGTAAAATCAAGGAATTGATTTTGGCTATCCAGATTGAAAAACGCTATAGCAAAGATGAAATATTAGAAATGTATCTAAACAATATTCCCTATGGAGCAAACGCCTATGGTGTAGCCGCCGCCAGCGAAATTTATTACGGTAAGCAGGTAAGAGAGCTTGATTTTATGGAATGCGCGTATTTGGCCGCTTTGCCCAAAGCCCCGAGCAATTATTCGCCTTTTGGAGCAAATCAAAATGCGCTGGAACAGCGGGCGCGCGATGTGATTTTGGCAATGCATAAGACAGGATTTCTTTTGGATTATGAAAAAAATTATTACCTAGGACAAGCTAAGTCGGAATTTACGCCCGCGCCGGTTTTGATAAAGGCGCCACATTTTGTTTTTTATATTCTGGAAGAGATTGCAGATAAATACGGTGAAGCATTTGTTCGCGAAGGCGGTTTGGATATTTATACCAGCCTGGATTTATCTTGGCAGAAGCAAGCCGAAGAAATCGTAAACGAATGGGGGATGATAAATGAAAAAAAATACCGGGCCGATAATGCCGCATTGGTTGCGCTTGATCCCCAAAACGGACAGATCATGGCCATGGTCGGCAGTCGCGATTATTTTCGTCCGCATGACGGCAATTTTAATGCCGCAACCAGTCCGCGCCAGCCGGGTTCATCATTCAAACCCTATGTATACGCCACGGCGATTGCAAACGGTCTAATGCCGAATTCGCTATTGTTCGACAGTCGGACGAATTTTGCTTTTGCCAATTATGGTGTTGATTACATACCGCGGAATTATAGTGGCAAGCATTATGGACTAGTTACCGTGCGCAAGGCTTTGGCTGGATCGCTAAATGTGCCGGCCGTAAAAGTTCTGGTCGGAGTGGGAATTGACAGGGTAATCGATTTGGCGGAAGATTTGGGAATTACTTCGCTTGGCAACCGTAAGCGTTTTGGGCCTTCGCTTGCTTTGGGAGGAGGAGAGGTAAAGCTTTTGGAACATACGGCCGGTTTGGCGGTTTTTGGAAATGAGGGTAAAAGGTTGCCATTTGCGCCGATTTTAAAAATAACGGATAAAAGCAAAAATACGCTATATGAATGGCAGCCATCAAAAGCGGATCAAGTCGTAGCTCCGGACGTTGCTTTTTGGATTAACGATATCTTGTCGGATACACAGGCGCGGCAATATATTTTTGGACAGAATAACAAGCTAAAAATATCCGATCGGCAAGTGGCGGCCAAGACCGGCACTTCGCAGGATTTTCGCGATGCTTGGACATTGGGATATACGCCGAATTTGGCAGTCGGAGTTTGGGTCGGGAATAGCGATAATAGCTCGATGAAAAACGGGGCAGACGGCTCGGTCGTAGCGGCACCAATTTGGCATGATTTTATGGAAAAGACTTTGGCCAATCTGCCGAAAACACAATTCAAAAGGCCGGCGGATTTGATCGATCCGCCTCCGGCAAAGTATCCGGAGCGCTTAGTCGGCGAAAAGCCGGCTGTAGCCACAAAAGATTTCGCGGCGTTGAAAAGTGTTTTGGAGTGATTACTACTGATTACGAATTCACAAATTAAATCACGAATACTAATTGAAACATTTAAAAAAATGTTTCTTATGACAATTTTACGGATAAAATCTTTTTGTCATTCCCGACACTCGTTGCTCCCGGCAGGGAATAAGTATTAAATGATCGGGAATCCAGGGGTAAGAGGTTAGAATATTTTAATCAATTATTCTTGTTTAGAACATCAAGTGCTTTTCTCCCTGGATTCCCGCCTTCGCGGGAATGACAAGATGAAAAAGGTGTTTATTATTTACACATAATTAATTAAATAACCAAAAAAATATTTGTGAATTTGTGATTTAATTTGTGAATTCGTAATCAATAAAGAAATTGTCCGAATTTATATACCAGAACCACCTATCTTACCGCCCCGGAATAGGCGATAGCGCGAACGAGGTCCCAGTCAACGGCCTCTGTCGGGCTTTTGCCGAAAATCGCGCGGTAAATATCGATGGCATTTTTTTCACTCTCCAGATTGCGGCTTGCCGGACGCAGACCATAGGCGATAACGGTTACGGCGGCGTTGTCATTCGGGTCGGACATATTCGGTTTTCTTTCGTAGATGGCGCTAAAATATTGGCTCGAAGCTTTTTCTTCGGACTCCAGGCTTTTTTCAGTTGGCCAGCGGCCATTGGCGATTTTTATAATATCTTGCCATTCTAAAACACTGCGCGGTAATTTGTCAAAAGCGGAAAGATAGGAATTAAGCACTCCCGTTCGTTCGCCCGTACCAAGGACGATCGTGGTCGGCGTGCCTTCGTGGATGAAATATGAAATGGCATTTTTGTCATTTTCATTCAAGCTATGCGGGCTTTTGACTATAATGAAAAGCGCCAAGCGCCGGGAATTTTCGTCTGTTATGTTTTTGGCACTGCTGTTAAAATTGTAAATCAGGTTTGCTTCGTCGGCGGATACTTGATTTACTGTTTCGGATGCCGCCCCGGCTAAGGTTTTTGATTTTTCCGTATCCAGGTTTTTAATCTCAGAAGTGTCTGTAATTTTATCCGAATTTATTATTTTTCGCTCAATAACGGTGGCTTCAGAGTAAACGCCGTTTTTGTTGCTCGCAAAAATTATGTAGTAATAGGGGAGATTGGCCGCCAGCCCCATGTCGACAAAACTTTCTTCTGTACCGGTATAGATTTTGTCGCACAGCCCGTCAACAGCACCGTAGGAAAAATAATTTTCAATCGGAATCGTTGAGCGAAAAAGTACGACCTTGGAAAACATTGCATCATTCGGATTTTTCCAAGACAAAATAGCGGTTTCATTGTTTCCGGATATAATAAAAGACGCCGGTTTGCTAATCGTATCTTGAGCGATTGCAAATTGCGGACAAATTATTGAGATAAAGAGTATAATCGAAAAAAGTTTTTTCATATTTCCTTCTTATATTTATTATACAATATTTTTCGGTTTTTTTGAATACCATGATTTAATATGTGTTTGTGATTAAGTCATGCGTAATTATTTATTGTGATTTGGCAAATATTAGATTTTTTGTAATATTACTGTTATGATATTAAAAAGAAAATATTATTATTCATGCATAGGAACAAAATACAAGCCTTTGATATTTTTGTTCTAGATAAATACAACTATATGTGGCATGTTTACATCCTCTGCTGTGCCGATAAAACGCTCTACACCGGAATAACGACAGACCTGGAGCGTCGCGTACAAGAACATAATGGCGGGCGGAAAGGAGCGAGGTATACGCGCGTTCGCCAGCCCTCTCGTTTGGTTTATCATCGGGCTTTTTCATCGCGCGCCACGGCCGCCAGAGAAGAATATCGTATCAAGACTTTAGCAAAGCCGGAAAAGCTTGTTTTGATTGCTTTACAGCCAAAACGTTTGGCATTGAAAAAAAATCCCAAGAAAAGAGTTGTAAAGAGGTTGGAAAAAAAATAAAAATTTGCTATAATAAAGTTAAAGAAAAAATAAAATTATTTAAAATAATAGTCCAAAAAGAGGGTTTTTGGAAAAAAAACTTATGTGGCTTATTATTGTTTTATTAATCGGCATTATCTTCCTTTTTTATGGATTGTTTTTGTGCCAAAAGATCAGAAAAAAAATCAAAATTTATTCATCCGGTTGGCTGAATTATAACACGATTTTTTTTCTGATAATATTTTTTATTTGGGGCTATGTTGGGGTTGCTATTCATATGGCTCAAGAAATGTTTTTTCAGAAGCACGACTATAACTCAAAAGACATTGTTGTTAGCTTGGTTTTTTTGTTTGGTGCTTTATTTATTGTAGTTGTTTTAAGAATTAATAAGAATATATTGTTTTTTTTGGAAAAAGCCAAAGACCATTTAAAAACGATAAATGCGGAGTTGAAATCAGCTTATGAAAAATTGGATAAAGACACTGCCAAAATGAAAGAGGCGCAAAAAATCATCCAAAAAAAGAATCATGTATTAGAAAAAGCGTTGGATGATTTTTATACTCTGCGGCTTGAGATGCAAGAAGAAACCAAAGACGAGATTATCAAATCTGAAAACAACCATATTAAAGAAAGAATAGATAGTGTAGTTAAGCATGAATAAGTGGTTTTGTTATAACAATTAGATAATCAATATATCAAAAACAAATCGCATAAACGGTTTGTTTTTTATTTGAAAATGCCATGTTGGCAGACAAAGATATGATAAGTCAAAATAGACAGTAAGAAAGTGCGGACATATTGCATTAAGTTGAAAAAAATTATATTATAATAGATATTAAATATATGGAAAAATATAAAAACATTATTGTCTATTCTAGTCCGGATTGCGCTTATTGCTATACATTAAAAGAGTATTTAAAAAGCAAGGATGTCGCGTACGGGGAGGCAAATATTTACGATGACGTGGTAGAATATGAAAATATGAAAAAGTTTTCCGGACAAGACAGCGTGCCTGTGCTATTTTGCGATGGCAAATTTGTTATCGGCTGGGATAAAGAGAAGGTTAATGAATTATTAGGCTTATGAAAGATTTGATAATTATCGGCGGGGGAGCAGCCGGCATTACAGCCGGTATTTATGCTGCCAGAAAATATATCGATGCCCTCTTGATCACGTCCGACTTTACCGGGCAGATCGGCAAATCGTCATGGGTGGAAAATTATCCTGGACTAAAAAAAATAACCGGGCTGGATTTGATAAAAAATTTCAAAGAGCATTTGGACATGTTTCCGCTGGAAAAAAAAGCTTTTGAAAATATTGAAAAAATCGAAAAAACGCAAGGCGGATTTTCGGTTGTTACGGACGAAGGCGCGTATGAAACAAGGGCGCTTATAATCGCGAGTGGTAATATTCCTAGAAAATTAAATGTAAAAAACGAAGATAAATTTTTGGGTAAAGGCGTTTCTTATTGTGTTACTTGCGACGAAGCCGGTTACAAAGGAAAAACAGTGGCGGTTACCGGCGGTGGTAATGCCGGTTTCGAGGCCGCGATTGAGCTTGGGCGTTTTTGTGAAAAAGTTTATCTGCTAGAAACCGCAGATGCGCTTGCGGCGGATATGATACTGCAAAAAGAAGCGGAAGAAAATAATAAAATCGAGATAATCGTTTCTGTTGATATACTCTCATTTGCTGGTGCAGAGACCTTGGAAAAGGTTGTATTTATAAATAAAAAAACACAGGAAACAAAAGAGTTGAAAATTGAAGGTTGTTTTGTGGAAATCGGTACTTGTCCTAATACGGATTTTGTAAAAGGTTTTTTGGATTTGAATGAAAAGGGTGAGATAAAAGTAGATCCAATAAATTTTGAAACAAGCGTGCCTGGCTGTTTCGCCGCCGGCGATGTTAACAATCTGCCAGGAAAGCAGATTGTAATCGCCTGCGGGCAAGGCGCCAGCGCGCTTTTGTCGGCTTATAAATATTTAAACAATAACAATGATTAAAAAATTTATTATTTTTATATTTCTTTTTTCTTTTCTGATTGTCCCGACAAAGCAAGTATTTGCGGAAGCCGGCGAAACAGTGAATGTTTATTTTTTTTGGGGCAAGGGCTGTCCGCATTGTGAGCAGGAAAAGCCGTTTTTGGAAAAAATGACCAAGAAATATTCGCGATTGCGCGTGAATGAATATGAGGTGTGGGGGAATAAGCAAAATCGTGATTTGATGAAGAGTTTTGCGGAAAAGCTAGGTGCCAATATTTCCGGCGTTCCTTTTACTGTTGTCGGTGAACACTATTTTAATGGCTGGATGAATGAGGCACACACAGGCGGACAGATTGAGGACGCGATAAAGTGCACATTGGATAAAGCTTGCCGGGACGTAGGCAAAGAGATTGGTGTGATTGATGCAGGCGAAGAAAAAGAGACCGCTAAAGAGCTAGTGATTCCAGAAACGATTACCGTGCCTTTTATCGGTGAATTGAATATCAAAAATTTATCCTTGCCGTTTTTGGCGGCTGTTTTGGGCGGGCTTGACGGCTTTAATCCTTGTGCGATGTGGACTTTGTTATTTTTGATTAGTCTTTTGCTTGGCATGGAAAACCGCAAAAGGATGTGGATTTTGGGGACAACATTTATCGCGGCGTCCGCTTCCGTATATTTCTTTTTTATGGCGGCCTGGCTAAATCTGATGCTCTTTATCGGCATGATAGTCTGGGTCAGGATAATCATCGGTTTGGTCGCGCTCGCGGGCGGTGGCTATAATCTGAAAGAATATTTTACAAACAAGGACGCGGCTTGCAAGGTTACGAATACGGAAAAAAGACAAAAGGTTTTTGCAAGACTCAAAGATATCGCCCATCAAAAAAGCTTTCTTTTGGCATTGGGCGGCATAATCATCCTGGCTTTTGCAGTCAATCTGGTCGAGCTTATTTGCTCGGCTGGTTTACCGGTTGTGTTTACCCAAATCTTGACTCTAAGCAATCTAGCTGGTTGGCAATATTATTCCTATATCCTTTTGTATATTTTCTTTTTCATGCTGGATGATTTGTTTATTTTTGTAGTGGCAATGACAACGCTTCGCATTACCGGCGTTACCGGAAAATACAGCCGGTTCTCACATTTGATCGGCGGTATCTTAATGCTTATCATAGGTCTTATATTAATTTTAAAACCTGAGCTTTTGATGTTTGGATAAATTTGAAATTAAGAAAAACTCTTTTTATTGTCATTCCCGTACCCCTCCGGGCATAAACTCCGGCGGGAATCCAGATTCGAGCATTAAACCCTGGATTCCCGCCTACGCGGGAATGACAAGTAGATGAATTTTTCTTGAAAAATAAATATATTTTAGAATGTCGCGAAAGGTGAATTAATTAAAAAACCCCGCTCAATGTTAGGGCGGGGTTTTTGAAATCTATTTATAATTTCGTAACTGCTGGAAATTTGTGTTCGGGGTTGAGCTTGTAAAAATTGATACTTACATCGGCAATCCATTTCTTGACGTTCCCATCACCATGTCCGGCGCAGGAATAACCGCATTTCCAAACAATCATTTTTTCCGGTGTATCATGTCCGTAGCTGACAAGCTCGGCAATGCGGCCGCCGACTACCTGTACGGCGTGTTCTGGCGAGTCAAAACAAGAATAGCCGCTCGCGGTTTGGTTTTCTTGCCCGCGATAGCCCCAGTAGTTATAGCAATCCTTTCCGTTTTTTTTCGGAGAATATTTTCCGTAATTGCTTTCTTTCATGCCAATGCCAACTAGGAAGGCGGCTACGATTTTGTCCTGTTTCAGGATTTCATCTACCATCGCCTCCATGGGCTTGCCGGCTACAAGCGGAAGAATGCGTTCGCGCAAAGCGTTTTTATCCGCATCGGTTTCGTTTTCTGCCGCATTCGCGCTTGCGATCAGCGCGATTTCAGTTGAATTGGCAGCTTGACGCTCGTTTTGCGCTTCTTTGTTTTCTAAAACAAGGGCGGAGTTGGTAAAAGTATCTTCCGGTTTTTCTATAATCGAAAATTTTGGGTGGTTGCTGGCATAAAAAATTAAACAACCGCTAAAAAGAATCAGCAAAGGCAAAATATTTCTTTTGATTATTGCTTTATCAAATTTTTTCGCCTCTGTTCCGATAAGTTTCGCGTTTTTATTCCTTTTTCTGATTTTCCGTGCTTTCAAAGCTAATTTTAGCTTTTTTTGTCTGTTCTTGCTAGTAATTTTTACAGCAGTTTTTTTCATTGTTTTTTATTAAAAAGAATAGCTAACACTATTCTTGAATTTTGTATATTAGCATAAATTTTGAAAAATGTCAAGAGTTTTTGGGCGGTTTTTGGGCGGTACACTTAGTAGACCGTATAATACATAATGTGATCGGAGTAAAGATACTAATTCGGAATTTTTTAATAAAAAAGGCTATTTACCGTTACCAGGTAAATAGCCTTCGCATAATTTAGCTATCCATGTTTACCGTTCCTTCTTTCATTATGAACGGGCACATTTCGAAAAACTTCTTTTTTATCCAGACAAGCTGAGATACTTTTTCGTATATCAGGGTGAAGGGTTTTAAAATTGCATCAATGACAGATTGAATTTTTTCTTCTATTTTTCTATGGTTTTCCAATTCTTTATGGCAAAGCGTTTGCGTTTCCTCAAAACTGAACTCTTCTGTAAGAAAATAAAATGTTAAAAACCTTTTTTCATTTGAATGAATGTATTCTAAATTACAGTTTTCAATTTTTTTAATCATTGCGTGGGATAGTACCGGTAAAAGCAGACATAAGTATTTTTTCCGATCAGATGGATATTCAACTATATTGTTTAACAATACGTATGCACTGTTCAGCAAGTCTGCTTGAGCTTCAAGGTTCAATGACTTCCAATTCTGATTATGCCTAAGGTACCACCGTAAGCGTAGGCCACTCAAAGGTTGCCAAAAGAAAAGCGGATTATAATGTTTATCTTTCTGATATTCATATTTCAATCTGTATTCGATATCAGTGTCTTTTTGGTATAAATTGAAAAAGAGATTGAAAAACAGGACTAGATAGAGTACCCAAAAAGAAAATACAAATCCAGCTACTAGAATCGGTTCTGGAAATAATTGCGTATTTTTAGCTACATCTGCCATCAGAGAAAAAGAAAATCTAATACAGTATAAGCCGGGAAGCACCAACATTATCATTAAGGCCAATGAGGAATTCACTATTTTTTTCAGAATTACATTGTTTTCAAGATATTTGCACAGAACAATCGCAAGAAATGGAATCAGGATAAGTGCCGCAAGAATAATGCCAGCTACACCGGATAAAACAAAAAAAGAAAACAAGAACTTAATTGCCTGTTCGACATAATCGTGAAAATGAACAAAGAAAAGTACAAGCACATAAAAGGCCGCTGATGCGTAGATAATCTTAAATACAACACCCCTTTCTTCAAAATCCACAAGTCGTTCATTGATAATGTGACTTCCGAAATACAGAAGAAGTAGTAGTGTCAACACAATGGAACCGATTGGGCCGAATGACGGGAGAAAGAAAAACCAGGACAATTGCGCTACGGAAGTGATAACGAACATTACAAAAAAAGTAATCACACAAGGAACATAAGATTCTATAATTTTTTCAAGAATTTTAAAAAATTTGGTATCCGATAGTACAACTATTTTTTCTAAAATTTGCTTTCTTTTTCTCTCCGGCATAATCAAGCGGATTAATGTCTGGATTGTAGTGCTAATTAACCAGAGCGGAGTAAACGATGCGATAAGGAAAATAGGAATCGCTGATAACAGGTCAGTCCAGATTGCGATTTGCCATGTGGTAGTAAAAGCATAGGTAAATATAAGCGGCGAAATCACCCAGAAAAGTGAATGAATAAACAGTGTGTACCAGAAGCCTGGGCAAATGTGGTCGCTTAGTTCAATAATCTTATTTTTTTTCCAGCCGGGATTGCTTCTGGCTGTTCGATAGAACCACCAGTACTTTCCAAATTCACGGTCAACGATAAAATCATTGGAATGATTTTTGATCGATAAAAAATCCATCCAGGTTTTTGCCTCAGTCAAAGTGTCGTTGCTCAAGTCGTTTTTATAGGCTTTGAATCCAAAATCAAGACCGAGCAGATTGAATGACCATGAACCTTTTTTTGCATTACGCAAATCCCAGTTATCATTTTCTTCAACAAGCATTTTCACCGAGAATTTTTTTTGCCATTTTTCGTAAAATTTCAATACTCGCGGTTGTCGGTTATCGACAAGCAGATCGGTGTAGTTGTCCTTGATCGCTTGCATATTTTCCGGAGAAATTCTTCTGAGAAAAGAAAAAAGTGATTCATAGTTGATATTATGCCGCGCTCTAATCCGGCGGAAGATTGAAACTGGTAATGATTCGATCATTGCAACAAGTGCGATGTATTCGTTGGTGTTACTTGTGAATTGTTTTAAGAATTCACGACGGTCTTGCTGGTTGTTCAGATAACAATTTCCCTTGATTAATTTCCAGAATTCGAATGCCATTTCTGCTTTTTGATTTTTTCTTAAGTTCGGTTTTTTGCTAAAACTTTTTTCCTTTTTTTGGCATTTTTTAATAAAATGCTCAATTTTTGAATACTTCTTTACATCGTTCATTGCTTTCCTCCCTATTTCTTTTGTTAAGTTAATAAAAATTGTCAAAGTGCGATTGTTTGTTAATTTGGCACATTTTTTGTTAAATGTCAATATATTTGGTATAATAAAAGATATGAACATCTTTTTATGCGCGAATAAAAAAAATGAAGATATATTAAAGGAATATGCGGTTGCGGTTGAGAGGGGTTTGAGCGCGGATCTTGCCGAAGAGCGATTGCAAAAGTTTGGGATGAATGAAGTTGTTTCCGGGACGGTTGCTTGGTGGCATGTGCTTGCCCGCCAATGCAAATCGCCTTTTATTTATCTTTTGCTGGCCGCCGCAATTTTGGCGTTTTTTTTGGGTGAAATAATTGATGCCGCCATGATCGCGCTATTCATTACGATAAATATTTTTTTGGGTTTTTATCAGGAATATCGTTCGGAACAGACTATCAAATTACTCAAAAAATATGTTGTGCCTTTTGCAAAAGCGCGGCGTGATGGCGAGGATATCGCGCTCAAGGCAAAAAAACTGGTGCCTGGCGATATTATTCGACTGGCAATCGGCGACAAGATTCCGGCTGATGTCCGATTTATCAAGACTGTTGATTTGAAAGTTGATGAGTCGATTTTAAGCGGTGAATCGATTGCAGTAGAAAAGCATTCCGATATAATCAAAAAAGAAGTAAAAGCGATTTACCAGGCCGCTAATCTTGGTTTTTCCGGAACGAATGTGGTAAGCGGCTCGGCAACGGCGATTGTCCTAAAGACTGGAGCGGATACGGAGACAGGCGGGATTATGCGTCTTTCTGCTCAGGCCAAGCATTTGAGCAGTTTTGAAAAAGGCATAAGCCGTTTCAGTACCTTTATCATCCGTTTGATCGGCGTTACTTTGCTTTTTGTTTTTTTGGCAAATGTATTTTTGAAAAAAGGCGCAGTCAGCTTTTCCGATATGCTGATTTTTTCCATAGCTTTGGCGGTAAGCGTTATTCCCGAGGCCTTGCCCTTGGTTATGACTTTTTCATTTTCACGCGGCGCGCTCCGCTTGGCGCGGAAAAAAGTAGTGGTCAAGCGCCTGTCGTCAATCGAAGATTTGGGCGGGATTGATGTCCTCTGCACGGACAAGACTGGGACGCTAACGCAGAATAAGCTGACAGTCAGCGAGACCTTTACCGGCGATCGGAAACAGGCGATATTTTATGCCAATTTGAATTTGGCCGGAAAAAAGGGTGAGAGCGAATTGTTTGATCCTTTTGATATTGCTTTGTTTGCCGAGCTTGGCAAAGCGGAAAAGAAAGAACTGGACGGCTTTGACCGCGTTGCCGATATTCCATTCAGCCCGATGCGCCGGCGAAATGGGGTTTTGATCGAGAAAGGCGGAAAGTTGGAATATGTTTTGCGCGGCGCGCCAGAAGAGATTTTTCCACTAGCCAAAAACCTGGATCCAAAAAAGATCGCGGAGATGAAAGATTGGATAAGAGAGCAGGGGAAGATGGGCTCGCGCGTTTTGGCGGTAGCGGCAAAAAAAGTTATTAGATATGATTTGGATAAACTGGAAAAGCTTGAAAATAATCTGGAGTTTATCGGCATTGTCTCATTTACTGATCCGATCAAATCAACAACAAAAGAGGCGATACAACAGGCAAAAGCACTTGGGGTCGCTATCAAAATAATCACGGGCGACAGCCGTGAAGTATCCGGAGCGGTTGCCTATAAAATCGGTCTGATTAAAAATGGCGATGAGGTTATGTGCGGAGACGAACTTGCGGAAATGAACGAAGCGGATTTTAAAGAGGCGATTGAGCGTTATTCCGTTTTTGCGCGCATTTCTCCGCAGACCAAGTATAAGATTATCGAAACCTTGGAGCAGACGCATGAAGTCGGATTTTTGGGCGAGGGCATCAATGACGCGCCCGCACTCAAGATTGCCAATGTTTCTTTGGTAGTTGAAAGCGCCTCGGATGTGGCGCGTGAGGTTGCGGACATCGTGCTTTTGAAAAAGGATCTAAAAGTGATTATCGAGGGCATCAAAGACGGCCGTGAGATATTTGCCAACACAACCAAATATATCGTGATTACACTTGGCTCGAATTTTGGAAATTTTTATGCCGTCGCAGTCGCTTCGCTAATTATTGATTTTTTGCCGATGTTACCAATCCAGCTTCTTTTGGTAAATCTTTTGTCAGACTTTCCGATGATAGCGATCGCGACCGACAATGTTGACGCACGCGAATTGGAGGCTCCCAAAAAATACAATATCAAGGATATCGTAATTATCGCGAGCATACTCGGTGTAGTCAGTTCGATTTTTGATTTTATTATCTTTGCCTTGTTTTACAAAATATCGCCGGCTGTTTTGCAAACCAATTGGTTTATCGGCAGTATTTTGACCGAGCTTGCGTTTATTTATTCCATGCGGACCAAAATGGCGTTTTTCAAGGCAAAAACGCCGTCATTAATATTAATGTTATTATCCGTCCTGGCAGTCTTAGCTACGATAAGCATACCGTTTACAAGACTTGGCCAGGAGCTATTCAGCTTCCACAAACCGTCATTTACTCATCTTATCCTAATCTTTTCCGTAGTATTCGTTTATTTTATTGTTACGGAAATAGTCAAACTGCTTTATTATCGGCCGGCGAAGAAATGACTGGGGTTTAATTGGACAAAATAATTAATATCTGTTATCATTGGGTATTATGATTTTTTATTTTGTCCCACGAAAGATCTGACATTTTGAAATAAATTTAATTGGTTCTTCAAATAATTTTATGATTGAAAAACAAAAATTTCTCTTTTTTGTCATCTCGAACCGCAGTGAGAGATCTTTAATACATGAATAACAATTAATCGAGCAATTTAAAAAAAATGAGAATAGTAATCTATTTATAAAAATACACATTGTAAATTATTCACATATTATAGATCTCTCCGCTCGCTTCGCTCGGTCGAGATGACAAAAGAGAAGATATATTTACCCACATAATTATCTAAGGAACCAATTAAATTTATTTCAAAATGTCGCGTAGGATTTATTATTAATAATCTTTTTAATTTTCAAAAACAATTATGCCAGAAGAAGTAATCTTGAGATTTGATGAAGTTACATTTGAATATGTACATAAAAAACCGATCATGGATGAGGTTAGTTTTAGCGTGCGTACGGGAAGCAAAATAACCCTGATGGGGCAGAATGGCGCGGGTAAAAGCACGCTTTTTGGCTTGATCAAGGGCGAGTTGAAGCCGAAAAAAGGCCGGATATCCATAACGAATAACGCCTCTATCGGTTCTGCTTTGCAAACTGTCGCGCGCGAGGATTTTGATCTTACGGTTGAGCAGTATTTTTCCAAAGCATTTGAGATTGTGCCGCCGAATATCAAGAGCCGGATTAGCAAGGCTATGAACGCGGTTAATTTTGATATACCAATAGACCGGCGCGTGGGCGATTTGTCCGGCGGACAGCAAGCGCGTTTGCTTTTGTCATATGCCCTTATCCAAAGCCCGGATATATTACTTTTGGATGAACCAACGAACAATTTGGACCAAGCCGGCATCGACCACTTGATTCAGTTCCTTATCATGTACGACAAAACCGTAATCGTAATTTCGCATGATGCGGATTTTTTGAATTGCTTTACGGACGGGGTTATTTATCTGGATGTTTATACCAAAAAGCTAGAATCGTACGTTGGCGATTACTATTCCGTGGTCGCGGAGATTGAGAATCGGATTGAAAGGGAGCGTAAAAAAAATGCTCAGCTGGAAAAACAGATTCAGGATCGCAAGGAAAAAGTGAACTTTTTTTCGCATAAGGGGGGAAAGATGCGAAAATTGGCAAAGAAATTGCGTGATGAAACCGAGGATTTGGAAGAAAATATGGTTGATGTCCGAAAAGAAGACAAAACGATTCGCGATTTTATTATTCCGGCGCAGGATTTATTCGGCGATATCGTTACGATCAAGTCGGTAAAACTGATTATTGATCATGAGCCAACGGAAAGGGCGGTTGATATTGTTTTGCGAAAAAGATCCCGTCTTTTTGTTTCCGGCCGGAACGGCATTGGCAAAAGCACCTTACTGCGAAACTTGGTTAGCGGAAAAAACGACGGTGTTAAAATATTAGACGGTACGCGCATCGGCTACTATAGCCAAGATTTCGCAACGCTGGATTATGAAGCGACCGTATTCGAATCGCTCGAAAGCGTTTTGGCCGACGGCATTGATACCCAAGAAATGCGCGCGGTGGCGGCCAGCTTTCTTATCACGGGCGAGCTAATGGGAAACAAGGTGGGAAGTTTGTCTGAAGGTCAAAAGGGACTTTTATCTTTTGCGCGCTTGGTTTTGATGCGTCCGGGGCTTTTGATTATGGATGAGCCGACAAATCATATCAATTTTCGCCACATTCCGGTTATTGCCGAGGCATTGAATAATTATGAAGGAGCAATAATATTGGTCAGTCATATGGAAGAATTTGTCAAAGCGATAAAGTTTGACGAGTATTTGGATTTGAATAAGCTGGCTTAGTAATTTTGAAATTAATAAATTTGGTTATTCAGAAAATTCCGTAAGTGAAAATACAGCTAATCTTCTTTTTGTCATCCCGAGCGAAGCCGAGGGATCTATAATATATTTAAACTTGCACTCTTTATTACTAATACATTATTATGTTTTTACTAATTTTTATAAAGACAAAATTGGTTTATAATCAATGTATTAAAGATTTCTCCGCTCCGCGCATGCCCCCGCTTTTTCTTGCCTTGTGGCAAGAAAATAGCGCGTGCGCGCTCCGGTCGAAATGACAAAAGGAAGGGTGTTTATCAAATAAATCACATACTTGTTTGAAGATTTTTGTTATATGCGCCTCATAACAAAAAGTGAAAATAATTATATGGATATTAAAAAAATTTCAAGTTCGGAAAATGAGCAGATTCGATTGCTTAAAAAACTTGGACAAAAAAAATATCGAGATGAGTACGGAAAGTTTGTGGTAGAAAATTATGCTATTATACATGATGCTTTGATTGGCGGGTTTGATTGTGAGTCATTATTTGTTACAGATGTTTTTGTAAAAAAGCAGGATGAAAAAACTGCTTTTTTATTTGCCAAAGCAAAGACAGCGGAAAAATATGTGATAGACGATAGATTGAATAAAAAGTTTTCCGAGCTTGATTGCCCTTCCGGTGTGGCGGCGATTTGTAAAAAAAACAAGAACAAAATCGATTTAAAACTTCCTGCTGTTTATTTGAATGGCATAAGCGACCCGGGAAATGTCGGCACGATCATGCGCACCGCGCTCGCTTTTGGATTTAGAAATATTATTGTTGATAGCGGCTGCGCAGATATCTATAATCCCAAAACAATCAGCGCCGCGAAAGATTCTGTTTTTAAATTAAATATCATAGAAGACACAAACGGCGATTGGCTTTTAAAAAATCGCGATAACTATTGTCTGGTTTCCGCAAACTCCAACAAAGGCAAAGAATTGAAAGACTTCTCAACAAAGAAAAAAATCTGCCTGATTCTCGGCAGTGAAAGCCACGGCATAAGTAAAGACGTACTTGATATAGTTGATGAGAATATTAAGATAAATATTTCATCGGAAATAGAATCCCTAAACGTCGCATCAGCGGCCGCAATTTTACTTCATAATTTTTCAACTTTATAGTTTGAGACTTGAGAAAAACTCTAATTTTTTAGAAAAAATTTCGCCATTTGTCATTCCCGCGCAGGCGGGAATCCAGGGTTTATCTCTCGAATCTGGATTCCCGCCTACGCGGGAATGACAGAAAAAAGTTTTTTTCAATTCTTAGTTTTTAATTTCTTACTTCTAACTTCTGACTTCTTTTCCTTCTTGACATATTTATTGGTATTTTTTTGAATTTGCGGTATAATATAGGTGTAAACGCGCCTTGTGGATAAAAGGTGCCAAATTATTAATTAATAATACAAAAAAACTATGGCGAAAATGACAAAATCGCAATTACTCACCCTCCTGTCCGAGTCAACAGAACTCAGCAAGAAGGATGTTGGAAGATTGTTGGACGAGTTGGCTAATATGGCCTACAAAGAAGTAAAAAAAGTCGGTGAATTCACTGTTCCCGGTTTTGGTAAAATGGTTAAGGCTAACCGAAAGGCTCGTGTAGGACGCAATCCTGCAACCGGTGCAGAGATCAAAATCCCGGCTAAAACCGTAGTTAAATTCCGCTTAGCAAAAGCAGCAAAAGACGCTGTATTATAAGGAAAAAACATTCTAGATAATAAAAATACTCCCGGATTTTCGGGAGTATTTTTGCTTTGTTGAATATTGGTGGCTCATAACTCATAACTTCTAGTATATCCGTTCCGTAAAGGCTTTAATTAGTTATTCTCTCACTGCGGAACTTGCCTTTTTTCTTTAATATATATTTTGGAAGCGGCTTCAAACAGTCCTCGCTTCGATAATAACTAATTTAAGCCTTTACTGCACTATGGTTGAGCGTTTTTTAACAGATAATTAAATTTTAGAAATTATAATTTAGAAATTAGAAATTTAATCAATAATAATCTTTAGGATAAAATTTCTCTAAAAAATGTATTATAGATGTAATAGCATTAGAAATTGCCCAAGTATTGCCCCAATCCATACTGATTAAACTTGTTCCTAAGCTTTGTGTTGGAGTGCATGTATTCGATTATAGCGGTTAAATTAAGCAAATAACGGTCCTTGTGGATCTTGTAGTTGATTTGTTTGGCTTGGATGGCGCGACGGATGGTTTTTTGGTTTACACCGCTTATTTTGGCCGCTTCGGAAACGGAAAGCCAAATTGGGTATTGAATATTTTCGCTGATAAATTTAATGGAATTATTATCGGCCTTGGTGCTTTTTTTACTTCTTTTTTTAATTACAATATCACCCGCTTCTTTTTCTTTTTTAATATCTGACTCTGGTTTTTTGGGAGTTGGAAGGTAAATAATATTATTTTGTTCAATAAATTCATTCATATACCGACTTTAAGTCCACAAAACTGTGGACTTAAATATAATATTTGGCTTAAGTTTGAAATAATATTTTTTTAAGTCCACGTTTTTGTGGACTTAAGTTGAAGATTTTTTGTGATTTTTATTACTCTATAAAATCAATTTTTTGTCAAAGTCTGTACGATTGCATAGTCAAGGTTACCTTTTCAACAGGAATTATGTATAAAGAATTAAATAATGAGCTAGTAAGTTTTTGAATCGGCGTTAATTTATTCATACCATAACCCCCATGCTTTCTTTTCTC
>Ga0209000_1000986_pt1 | contig 20568 bp, 19 predicted proteins | sample RifGroD2_FD_183998 | JGI IMG/M metagenome (GOLD analysis project Ga0209000, IMG submission 183998) | Groundwater microbial communities from Rifle, Colorado, USA - Groundwater D2 (SPAdes) (version 2) | ecosystem: Environmental > Aquatic > Deep subsurface > Groundwater | place: Rifle, Colorado...
GCATAATGGCAAGCAAACAAATTCTGGTGGTGGATGACGAAGTCGGCATTCGCGAATTGCTCTCGGAAATCCTGTTTGACGAGGGTTATCAGGTGCATCTGGCGGAAAATGCCGAGCAGGCGCGCGCTTGGCGGATCGAGCGCGAGCCAGATCTGGTGCTGCTTGACATCTGGATGCCGGATACCGACGGCGTGACCTTACTCAAGGAATGGGTCGAGCAGGACTTGCTGACCATGCCCGTGGTGATGATGTCCGGCCATGGCACGATAGAAACAGCAGTCGAGGCAACGCGCATCGGTGCGGTGGATTTTCTGGAGAAACCCATTGCCCTGCAAAAATTGTTAAGCACTATCGCCAAGGCTATCCGGGAAGACACGCTCAAGCCGCAGACTCAGGCGGTCGAGGCGCAAAGTCAAAAAATTACCTTGAATATCGACGGGCAGCCCCAGCATTTTTCCCTGCCGCTTGATTTGCCGCTGCGCGAGGCACGCGAGCATTTCGACGCGCTCTATTTTGATTACCACTTGCGGAGAGAAGTCGGCAATGTTTCGCGGGTAGCCGAAAAAGTCGGCCTGGAGCGCACCCATCTTTATCGCAAACTCAAGCAACTGGGCATTAAATTTGCCAAAAAGGGCGGCGGAGACGAATCACAGTAGGAAGCTATATCGGTGCTGCGGTATAATCATAAACCTGAACGGATTACAGGTGACCTCTAATACAATTCGTCACGCTGGCCCTCCGGCATAACCAGCGGCTTGCAAGTTTGCCTAGTCGGTTGGCTGACAGCTCCAGCAATGACGAATGCGAATTTTCGAAGCTCCTTAACATAACCAACCCACAGAACATCCCGGAGATAACAGGAAATGGCTGCGACACGCAACATCACCCCACCCAAATTCAATGACATTACCGGCGCAATTCGTATGCTGGCGGTGGATGCCGTGCAAAAGGCGAATTCCGGACACCCGGGCGCGCCGATGGGCATGGCGGAAATCGCCGACGTGTTGTGGAACCGGCATCTGCGCCACAACCCGGCCAATCCAAAATGGCCCGACCGCGACCGCTTCATTCTGTCCAACGGGCACGGCTCGATGCTGGTTTATGCGTTGCTGCATCTGTCCGGCTACGACCTGCCGATGGGTGAGCTGAAGCGTTTCCGCCAAATGCACTCCAAGACGCCGGGCCATCCCGAATACGGCTATACGCCGGGCGTGGAAACCACCGGCGGCCCGCTTGGCCAGGGTATCACCAACGCGGTGGGCATGGCGATGGCGGAAAAATTGCTGGCGGCAGAATTCAACAAGCCGAACCACGAAATCGTCAACCACCACACCTATGTGTTCATGGGCGACGGCTGCATGATGGAAGGCATCTCGCACGAAGCCTGCGCGCTGGCGGGCACTTGGGGGCTGGGCAAGCTGATCGCCTTCTGGGACGATAACGGCATTTCCATCGACGGCCATACCGACGGCTGGTTCACCGACGACACCCCGAAACGTTTCGAGGCCTACGGCTGGCATGTGATCGCCGATGTGAACGGCCATGACCCGGAGGCGGTCGATGCCGCGATCAACGCGGGCAAGAAGGTCACAGACAAACCGACGCTGATCTGCTGCAAGACGGTCATCGGCATGGGTTCGCCGAACAAGGCCGACACCCATGACGTGCACGGCGCGGCGCTGGGCAATGACGAGGTGGCCGCGACGCGCGAGTATATCGGCTGGAAATATCCGCCGTTCGAAATTCCCAAGCATGTGTACGAAGCCTGGGACGCGCGCACCAAGGGCGAAGGCCTGGAAAAGCTGTGGAATAACAAATTTGCCGAATACCAGGCAGCCTTCCCGAAAGAAGCCGCCGAGTTCGAGCGCCGCATCAAGGGTGAATTGCCGGCGAACTGGGCGGCGCATGCTGCCGAGGTCATTGCCAAAACCAACGAAAAAGCCGAAACCATCGCAACCCGCAAGGCTTCGCAGAACGCGATTAACGCATTGGCTCCGGTTCTGCCGGAGTTTCTCGGCGGCTCGGCCGACCTGACCGGTTCCAACCTGACCAACTGGACGGGCTGCAAACACATTCGCGGCAAGAGCACCGGCAACTACATCAGCTACGGCGTGCGCGAGTTCGGCATGGCGCACATCATGAACGGCATGGCATTGCACGGCGGCTTGCTGCCGTTCGGCGGCACCTTCCTGATGTTCTCCGAATACGCGCGCAATGCGTTGCGCATGTCCGCACTGATGAAGCAGCGCGTGATCTATGTGTTCACCCACGACTCCATCGGTCTGGGCGAAGACGGGCCGACCCATCAGGCAGTCGAGCAGACTGCCACGCTGCGCTTAATACCCAATATGGAATTATGGCGTCCATGTGACACGGTTGAATCCGCCACCGCGTGGGTTGCCGCAGTCGAGCGCAGGGACGGCCCGAGCAGCCTGGTTTTCAGCCGCCAGAACCTGGCGTTCCAGCAGCGCGATGCGGCGCAGATCGCCGCTATCCGCAAGGGCGCCTACGTGCTGTCCGAGGCCACAGGCGGCAAGCCGCAGGCCGTGTTGATCGCGACAGGTTCCGAAGTTGCCTTGGCAATGGAAGCGCAAAAAACGCTGGCCGCCGAAGGTATCAATGTACGCGTGGTGTCGATGCCGTCCACCAGTGTGTTCGACAAGCAGGACCAGGCCTACCGGGACAGCGTGTTGCCCAGCGGCGTGAAACGCGTTGCGGTCGAGGCAGGCGTGACCGGCGGCTGGTACAAATATGTCGGGCTGGATGGCGCGGTGGTGGGTATGGATGGCTTTGGTGAATCGGCACCGGCACCGGAGCTGTTCAAGCACTTCGGCTTTACCGCTGCCAACGTGGCTGCAACGGTGAAGAAAGTTATTGGTTGAGAGATTTGTTGGCACCCGCATTGTGGCAAAAAAGTTTTTAATGACTAAATCTTTAAGGAGAAAAAAATGACAATTCGTGTCGGTATTAACGGATTCGGCCGCATTGGACGTATGGTGTTCCGCGCAGCGGTGCAAGATTTCGCTGACATTGAGATTGTCGGCATCAACGACCTGCTCGAGCCGGATTATCTGGCCTATATGCTGCGCTACGACTCGGTACATGGCCGCTTCAACGGCAGCGTTTCCGTCGAGGGCAGCACGCTGGTGGTCAACGGCAAGAAAATCCGCCTGACCGCCGTCAAGGATCCTGCCGAGTTGAAATGGAGCGAAGTGGGCGCCGATGTCGTGGTCGAGTCAACCGGCCTGTTTCTTACCAAAGAGGCCTGCGAGAAGCATATCGCCGCGGGCGCCAAAAAAGTTATCATGTCGGCGCCGAGCAAGGACGATACGCCGATGTTCGTGTATGGCGTGAACGATAAGACCTATGCGGGTCAGGCCATCGTCTCCAATGCTTCGTGCACCACCAACTGTCTGGCGCCCGTTGCCAAGGTGCTGAACGACAACTGGGGGATTAAGCGCGGTCTGATGACCACGGTACATGCTGCTACCGCCACCCAGAAGACCGTCGACGGGCCATCCAATAAGGATTGGCGCGGCGGCCGCGGTATTCTGGAAAATATCATCCCATCCTCGACCGGCGCTGCCAAGGCCGTGGGTAAGGTGATTCCCGAGCTGAACAAGAAGCTTACCGGCATGGCCTTCCGCGTGCCGACCTCGGACGTGTCCGTGGTTGACCTTACGGTGGAGTTGAACAAGGAAACCAGCTATGCCGACATCTGTGCCGCCATGCAGGCCGCATCGCAGGGTGCGATGAAGGGCGTGCTCGGCTATACCGACGAGAAAGTGGTTGCCACCGATTTCCGCGGCGAGAGCTGCACGTCGGTGTTCGATGCCGACGCGGGTATGGCGCTGGATAGTACCTTCGTCAAGATCGTGTCCTGGTACGACAATGAGTGGGGCTATTCCAGCAAGGTGCTGGAAATGGTTCGCGTCATCGCCAAATAAATAGCGTAGGGTGGGCACGTTTTTGTGCCCACGCGGTTAGCCAATAATATTTCAGCGTGGGCACAAAAACGTGCCCACCCTACGATTTCTTACCACTCACCATGGAGAAAGAAATGTCCGTCACCAAAATGACCGATCTGGACCTCAAGGGCAAACGCGTCCTGATTCGTTCCGATCTCAATGTGCCAGTCAAGGATGGCAGGGTAACCTCCGATGCGCGCATCATCGCATCGATGGCGACCATCGATTTCGCGCTGCAAGCGGGTGCACGTGTGATGGTGACCTCACACCTGGGCCGCCCGGCAGAGGGTGTTTATTCTGAAGAAAACTCGCTCAAACCCGTCGTACACGTCATTGCCGATAAACTGGGCAAACCGGTACGCCTGATCCGCGACTGGATGGATGGCGGCTTCGATGTGGCCGAGGGTGAGCTGGTGTTGCTGGAGAACTGCCGCTTTAACAAGGGCGAGAAGAAAAACGTCGAGGAGACGGCAAAGAAATATGCCGCGCTGTGTGACGTGTTCGTGATGGACGCATTCGGCACCGCGCATCGCGCGGAAGCATCGACTCACGGCGTGGCAAAATACGCACCGACTGCGGCAGCCGGCATCCTGCTGACCCATGAACTGGAAGCGCTGGGCAAAGCGTTGCTCAACCCGGCACGCCCAATGGTAGCCATTGTCGGCGGCAGCAAGGTATCTACGAAGCTGACTGTACTGGAATCGCTGTCGGAGAAGTGCGAGCAACTGGTGGTTGGCGGCGGCATCGCCAACACCTTTCTCAAAGCGGTCGGTAAAAATGTCGGCAAGTCTTTGTGCGAGGATGATCTGGTACCCACCGCGCAAGCGTTGATGAACAAGATGCAGGCGCGTGGCGCTTCCATCCCCATCGCGGTGGATGTGGTGGTCGGCAAGAAATTCGACGCTAACGAGCCGGCCGTGCTGAAGGGTGCCGATGAGGTTGCCGACGATGACATGATTTTCGACATCGGCCCGCAATCCGCACAGGAAGTTGCCGATATCATCATGCAGGCCGGCACCGTGGTGTGGAATGGCCCGGTCGGCGTATTCGAGTTCGACCAGTTTGGTGAAGGCACCAGAAAAATCGCCATGGCGATCGCAGCAACACCGGCTTTCACCCTGGCGGGCGGCGGCGATACCATTGCGGCAATCCAGAAATACGGCATCTATGACAAGGTTTCTTACATTTCAACCGCAGGTGGCGCGTTCCTCGAATTCCTCGAAGGCAAGAAACTGCCGGCGGTGGATATTCTGGAACAGCGCGCGGTAAAAAATGATGCGTCCGGTTGTGGCGGTGGTGGCGGTTGCGCTTGTAGCGGTGAATGACAATTTATGCTGCGTAGAACCAAAATAGTTGCAACGCTGGGGCCTGCTTCCAGCGACCAAAAAGTTCTGGAGCAGATGATTCGTGCCGGTGTCGATCTGGTGCGGATGAATTTTTCGCATGGTTCGGCGCAGGATCATGTGAAGCGTGCCGAAACCGTGCGTGCGGCAGCAGTAGCAGTGGGCCGTACCGTGGGCATTCTGGCTGATTTGCAAGGTCCGAAAATACGTGTGCGCAAATTCGAAAACGATAAAATTATCCTGAACAATGGGGACATGTTCATTCTTGATGCCGCGCTGGATGGGCCGGGAAATCAGGAGCGCGTCGGGCTCGACTACAAAAACCTGTACAAGGATGTCAGCAAGGGCTCGGTGCTGCTGCTCAATGACGGCATGCTGGAATTCAACGTCATTGAAGTCAAAGGCTATGAAATAGTTTGCCGGGTAGTACGCGGCGGCGTGCTGTCCAACAACAAGGGCATCAACCGCAAGGGCGGCGGCCTGACCGCGCCGGCGCTGACCGACAAAGACAGGGAAGACATCAAGACCGCCGCGCTGATCAGGGCAGATTACCTGGCGGTATCTTTTCCGCGCTCCGGCGATGACATGCACCTGGCGCGCGAGCTGATGCACGCGGCGGGCGGCAAGAGCATGCTGATGGCCAAGATCGAGCGCGCCGAGGCGATTCCGGCGCTGGGCGACATCATCGAGGCGTCCGATGCCATCATGGTGGCGCGCGGCGATTTGAGCGTGGAAGTTGGCGATGCGGCCGTGCCCGGCCTGCAAAAGCGCATGATCAGAATGGCGCGCGCGAAAAACCGTTTGGTGATCACCGCCACGCAAATGATGGAGTCGATGATTACCAGCCCGATTCCGACCCGCGCGGAAGTTTCCGATGTGGCCAATGCAGTGCTTGACGGCACGGATGCGGTGATGTTATCGGCAGAAACGGCAATAGGCGATTATCCGGTGGAAACCATCGAAGCCATGGCGCGCATCTGCCTCAAGGCCGAGCGGGAACTGGAAGAGAATGTGTTCGACCGTCGCGTTGTGCAGCAAAGATTTACGCGCATTGACCAGTCGATTGCCATGTCCGCGCTGTTTGCCGCGTCGCATTTTAAGGTGAAGGCCATCATCGCGTTGACCCAGTCCGGCTCGACGCCGTTGTGGATGTCACGCGTGAATGCCGGCGTGCCGATTTTTGCGCTGACCCCGCTGCCGGAAACATTGAGCAAAGTGACCTTGTTCAGCGGCGTGCATCCGATCGCATTTCATTCCGAAGCCAGGGGGCAGGCGGAAGAATGGCACCAGATTGAAACAACGCTCGTGGAACGGAGCCTAGTGAAGGACGGCGATATGGTGGTAATGACCATCGGTGAAGCTATGGGAAAATCGGGACATACCAACACGATGAAGATTATGCGCATCGGCGATCATCGTAAAGCATAAACCCGTAGGAGCGGGCCATGCCCGCGATCACGCTGTTCGCGGGTATGGCCCGCTCCTACAACTGTGATTAATTTAATCAGGAGAAACAAATGGCACTCGTATCCTTACGTCAACTACTCGACCACGCAGCGGAGAACGGCTACGGCTTGCCCGCATTCAACGTGAACAATCTGGAGCAAGTCAAAGCCATCATGGAGGCCGCGGACGAAACCAACAGCCCGGTGATCATGCAAGGTTCCGCCGGCGCGCGCAAATATGCCGGCGAGGCATTCCTGCGCCACCTGATCGAAGCCGCGGTGGAAGCCTATCCGCACATTCCGGTGGTGATGCATCAGGATCACGGTGCGTCACCGGCGATCTGCATTCAGGCCATCAAGTCCGGCTTCTCCAGCGTGATGATGGACGGCTCGCTGAAAGAAGATGCGAAAACGCCTTCCTCGTTCGAATACAACGTGGATGTCACCCGTCGCGTGGTGGAGATGTCGCACGCGGTGGGCGTATCCGTAGAGGGCGAACTGGGCTGCCTGGGCTCGCTGGAAAGCGGCATGGGTGAAAAGGAAGACGGCCACGGCGCGGAGGGCGCGCTGAGCCAGGACCAGTTGCTGACCGACCCGAATGAAGCGGCCGAATTCGTCAAGGCCACCCAGGTGGACGCGTTGGCCATTGCCATCGGCACCTCGCACGGCGCCTACAAATTTACCCGCCCGCCTACCGGCGCGGTGCTGCGCATCGACCGCATCAAGGAAATCCACGCGCGCATTCCCAACACCCATCTGGTGATGCATGGTTCGTCGAGCGTGCCGCAGGAATGGCTGAAGGTGATTAACTCTTTCGGCGGCACCATGGGCGAAACCTACGGCGTGCCGGTCGAGGAAATCGTCGAGGGCATCAAGAATGGCGTGCGCAAGGTGAACATTGACACCGACCTGCGCATGGCCTCCACCGGCGCGGTGCGCCGCCATCTGGTGGAAGACACCAAGAACTTCGACCCGCGCAAGTTCCTCGCCGCCGCCACCAAGGCGATGAGGGAAATTTGCAAGGCGCGCTATGAGGCCTTCGGCGCGGCAGGACAGGCATCCAGGATCAAACCGGTCTCGCTGGACGCGATGGCCAACCGCTATGCCAAGGGCGAGTTGAACGCAATTATTAAATAACTGGAGAATTGATTCCCTTGTACCGGTAGGGCAGGATGCACGGCATTGCCAGGCCACGTGCCAATATCATGATCGAATACATCTTCTTTGAAGCGCCGTTGCGCAACGCTTTCGTTGAATACGCCGAAGGTCTGGGGATCGCCTGCGCCTTGCACGACGATCCAATGGGCCTCGTCGTCGCGATACCGGAGGACATCGCTGGAAACCTCGAAGACGCGCTGGAAGAACGCTACGACGAATTACAGGAAGAGCAGGCGCAATTGCTGGCAGCAGAGGAAGGCGGACTCAAGCGACTGGCCGGCTTCCGCTTCGGCCTGCCCGATGGGCAATCGCGCATGGTTCCCCTGCAGCCGGATATGGCAAATCGTCTGCTGGCCGGATTCAGCCTCGAGGAAATACGAGCATTATTCGAAGCGGTCGCGCGCAGCGCGGTGAGCGCCGAGGAAAATTGCCTGCGCAAGGCGCTGGTGGAAGAGCAGACAGCACGCGAGGCAAAGTAGCCGCGGCCGCAAGCGCACAGGTTTGATTGCCGATTCTGGAGCGCCCGAATCGGTATAAACCTAAAAACCGCAGTTGGCTGGGAATATCGTTCTACTTGAAAGCGTTGGGCTGCTCTTGTAGGTGCGAATTCATTCGCACGCAACCAGTTGTTCGGGCGAATAAATTCGCCCCTGCCTCCATGGCAACTGCGGTTTTTAGGATAAACTGTTTGCAGCATTCCCCGGCAGTTCAACCCACTCGCAGGAGGCTCTCATGTCACGCACTCCATTGGACCAGGCTGCACTCGAACAGCTATTTTTCGACGCGCATACCCACAACGCCTGGCAAAAGAGGCCGGTGCCGGACGAACTGCTGCGCCGTCTTTACAACACCTTCCGTATGGGGCCGACCTCGGCCAATAGTTGTCCGGCACGCATCGTGTTCGTCAAATCCAGAGAAGCGAAAGAGATGCTTGATCCGGCTTTGCAGGAAGGCAATCGCGCCAAAAGCATGGCCGCTCCGGTCACCGCCATCATCGGCTACGATCTGCATTTCTATGAAAGGATGGGCAAGCTGTATCCCAATGCACCGGATGCGCGCAGCTGGTTCGACAAAGACGAGCCAACCGCCTTCACCAACGCCTTCCGCAACGGTACGCTGCAAGGCGCTTATCTCATCATCGCGGCGCGCGCGCTCGGCCTCGATTGCGGTCCGATGTCCGGCTTCGACAATGCCCTGGTAGACCGGCTATTCTTTGCGGGAACATCGGTGAAATCCAATTTTCTGTGCAACCTTGGCTATGGCGACCCGAAGGGTGTCTATCCGCGCAATCCGAGGCTGGAGTTTGACGAGGCGTGCAGAATCGCCTGAAGGGCATTTGAATCGCGGGCAGCCGCAATGAAGAAAGGTGATTTTTAGAGGTGCCCTTCAGGCAGTCGGCTTGGACTGATATACCACCTGCCCATCCACCAGCGTGTAACGCACCCTGCCCTGCACTTCGAGGCCGTTGAACGGGGTGTTTTTGCCCTGGCTCTTTAGCGCGCCAGGCTCGACTTTCCAGTACGCTTCCGGATCGAATACGCACAGGTCGGCGGCTGCGCCGACGCTCAGGTGGCCTGCATCCAGACCCAGTACCTGTGCCGGTTGCATGGTGGCCTTGGCAAGCGCCTCGGGCAGGCTGATCTTTTCCTGCTGCGCCCACTTCAATAACAGCGGCAGCAGCAACTCCAGTCCGGTCGCACCGGCTTCGGCCTCGGCGAATGGCAGCTGCTTGGCATCCTCATCCATCGGCGCATGGTTGGAGCAGATCGCGTCTATCGTGCCGTCCAGCAATCCGGCGCGCAGCGCGGCGCGGTCGCGCAGGCTGCGTAGCGGCGGAATCAAATGGCAGTTCGGGTCAAAGAAACCGATATCCATTTCCGACAGATGCACATGGTTCATCGAGACATCGCAGGTGACTTTCAGTCCCTGCTGTTTGGCGGCGCGGATCATCTCCACGCCTGCCGCGCTGGAAAGGCGGCAGATATGCAGCTTCACACCAGTGTCGCGCGCCAGCGTCAGCATGGCGGCAAGAGCGATGGTTTCTGCGCTCACCGGGATGGCGGGCAGGCCGCAGCGCGTCGCCACTTCGCCATCGTGCGCCACGCCGTTCTTGGCGAGGAAGCTGTCCTGCGGGCGCAGCCACACGGAAAAACCGAAGGTGGCGGCATACTGCATGGCGCGCATCAGCACACGCGTGTCGGTCAGCGGCGCATCGGCCTGGCTGAATGCCACGCATCCGGCGTCCGCCAGTTCCGCCATCTCGGTCAGCTCCTGCCCTTTCAGCGCGGCGGTCAGCGCGCCGACCGGATAGACGTGCGCCTGATTCAGATTCCTGGCGCGGTGCTTGAGCATTTCCACCAGGCCGGGTTCGTCCAATGGCGGATCGGTATCCGGCGGGTAGGCGAGGCTGGTGACACCGCCTGCCACTGCTGCTTCTATCTCCGATTCCAGCGTGGCTTTGTATTCATAACCCGGCTCGCGCAGCCGCGCAGCGAGATCGATCAGGCCGGGTGCAACGATCAACCCGCTCGCATCGATCACTTTATTCGCGACGAAACCGGCCGGAACGCTGCCGACCGCAGCGATTTTGCCCGCCGCGATGAACAGATCCTGCTGTGCGTCAATCCTGTTTTTCGGATCGATCAGACGGCCGTTTTTGATGTGGATATTCATACTGCTGCTCCCGCCAACATGCTCATCACCGCCATCCGTACGGCGATGCCGAAGGTCACCTGCGACATGATCACCGAGCGCGGCCCGTCGGCGACGCTGGAGTCGATTTCGATGCCGCGGTTCATCGGTCCCGGGTGCATCACGATGGCATCCGGCTTGGCGCGCGCCAGCTTCTCTTCGGTGAGGCCGTAGTATTTGAAATATTCCTGCGCGGAAGGCAGCGCCGCGCCCTGCATGCGCTCGCTCTGCAGGCGCAGCATCAGCACCACATCCACATCGCGCAGGCCCTGAGTCATGTCGTGATAGACCTGCACGCCAAGATTTTCCACCATCGCCGGCAGCAGCGTCTTGGGAGCGATGACGCGCACTTCCGGCACGCCGAGCGTGGTCAGCGCGTGGATCTGCGAGCGTGCCACGCGCGAATGCAGCACGTCGCCGACAATGGCCACGCGCAGGTTATGAAATTCTTTCTTGTAATGACGGATGGTGAACATGTCCAGCAGTGCCTGCGTGGGATGCGCATGGCGGCCGTCACCGGCGTTGATGACGTGAATATCCGGCGCAACGTGCCTTGCGATAAAGTGCGCTGCGCCGCTTTGCGCATGGCGCACCACGAACATGTCGGCATGCATCGCGCACAGGTTATCCACGGTATCGAGCAGGGTCTCGCCCTTGCTGGTTGAAGACGAGCCGATGTTGAGATTGACCACGTCGGCGGACAGGCGCTTGGCGGCGATCTCGAAGGTGGTGCGGGTGCGCGTGCTGTTCTCGAAAAACACGTTGAACACCGACTTGCCGTGCAGCAGCGGCACCTTTTTGATCTCATGGACGTCGGCGGCATCGAGGAAGGTGGCGGCACGGTCGAGGATGTCGCGCACGATCTGCACCGGCAAGCCCTCGGTAGTCAGCAAGTGCTGGAGTTCGCCGTTTTTATTGAGTTGCGGATTCTTCATACGATCAGCCCCGCTGCGGGTTCATCAAAATAAGCCTGCAATATCTGTTGCGCGGCATATTGGTCGATCAGTTTTTTTTGCTCCCTGCCGTGGACGCCCTGTTTGTTCAGCTGCGCGCTGGCAGCGAGCGAAGTATAACGCTCATCGACCAATATCGTCGGCAAATTAAACCGTCCCTTAAGGCGGTTGGCGAAGCGGCGGCACAAAGCGGTCAGTTCGTGCGGCGACCCGTCTTCATTGCTGGGCAGGCCCACCACCAGCGCGCACGGCTGCCATTCCGTCAGCAAGGCCGCAATTCTGGCAAAGCGCGCATCGGTTTTTTCCTCGTCGATGGTGGTCAGCGGATTGGCCCGGCGCAATAGCGCGCTGCCGGTCGCGACGCCAATACGTCTGGTGCCAAAATCGAAAGCGAGCAGCGTACCCTGTGCGACGAAAGCCGGTGCATGGATGACCGCCCCCTCAGGCATGTCCGGCATTTTCAACCAGCGAAGCGTAGTCCACGCCGAGCAACGCCATCGCCGCAGGCAGGCGTTCCTCGGGCGGCAGGTCAAACAGGATATGTTCGGAGGCCGGTACGGTCAGCCAGGCATTCTCGGTCATTTCATGCTCCAGCTGTCCCTGGTCCCAGCCCGCATAGCCCAGCGTGACGATCATGTTGCGCGGCCCATGGCCTGCGCCGACCGCCTCGAGAATGTCCCTGGAGGTGGTCAGCGATAATTTGTCGTTGATGCGCAGCGTGGATTGCCAGTCTCCCGGGGTATCGTGCAACACGAAGCCGCGCTCGGTTTGCACCGGCCCGCCGAAATGCACCGGCATCTTCTCCAGTTCGGGCTGGTGCAACGGAATGTTGATCTGGTCGAACATTTCGCCCAGCGTCAGGCTGATCGGGCGATTCACCACGATGCCCAGCGCGCCGTTCTCGTTGTGTTCGCATATGTAAGTCAGCGTGCCGACAAAATACCCCTCCTGCAGGGCGGGCATGGCAATCAGGAAATGATGGGTAAGGTTGAAATCGGACATGTCGGCATTGTAACTTTATTCGGACTCCGTTTCACCGCTCATAATGGATGCAGCCGCCAGAGTTTCGGCAAGCCCGCTGCTGTTCACTGCTTGCTCTTTTGCAACGAGCCATCCGGCAATACCAGGTATTTTTCGCTGGCTGCCTTGCTGCCTCTGAGGTACTGGTTGACCACAATTTCCTTGCCGTCCCGGTCGAGCAGGATTTCATAGTACTGATAGTTCTTGAAAACTTCCTCGATATTCAAAGGCTGCCCCGGTTCCCAAGGCCGCTGGGTAGCGTCAAAGCTGTCGAAGTAATGCGGCATCCCCGGCGCGAGCTTGTCGGCAAGCGAGGCGGCACCGGCTGCAGATGTCAGGGTGAGCAGACAGAATGCCGCAACAACACGAATCGCATTCAGCATGCTCAAACCGGACGGTGCAACGGTGAACTGGGTAAACATGCTGCCTCGCAAATGAAGATCACAGGCGCATTCTAGCGGAAAACGCACAGGGTTCGTTTTTGTAAAAAGGGGCGGCGGGCTTCTTTATACCCGGAAATCTGGTATCTTTATCGCCAGCTTAAAAAGCCCCGCAAAAAATTCAACAGGAGTAAATCCGGAATCATGTCAGCGCATCCAACCGAAATAAAACTGCATCAGCAATCCCGCCTGCTGGAAATCACTTTTGACGATGGTGCCGGTTATAAGCTGCCCTATGAATTTTTGCGGGTACATTCCCCGTCGGCCGAAGTCGTCGGGCACGGGCGCGGACAGGAAGTGCTGCAGGTGGGCAAAAAAAACGTGGGGGTAAGCGAAGTATCCCCGATCGGCAGTTATGCCCTGAAAATAAAATTTGACGACGGCCATGATTCCGGACTTTACACCTGGGAGTATCTGCACAATCTGGGCGAACATCAGGACGAATTGTGGCGGGCTTATCTGGAGCGGCTGGCTGCCGCCGGAAAGAGCAGGGAGTAGCTTGTCGGGTTGAAAATACCAGAGCAATCAAGTCAACTAGGTTAGAATTCAACCTTCGGTCTTTATCTGATTCAGGAGCAAACAATGAGTTTTAGTGAAAACGATGTGCAGGGCGCATTAAAAAATCTGATCGACCCGAATACCAGGAAGGATTTTGTCAGCGGCAAGTCCGTGAAGAACATCAAGATCAGCGGGAATGATGTGTCGCTGGACATCATGCTCGGCTATTCGGCAAAGAGCGTGTGGGACGAGATTCGCGCCATGGTCGAAGCGCATCTCAAGTCTGCCCTGCCGGGCGTCGGCAAGCTCAGCGTCAATGTGAGCAGTAAGGTGGTGCCGCATGCGGTGCAGCGCGGCGCAAAGCTGGTGAATGGTGTGAAGAACATCATCGCGGTAGCGAGCGGCAAGGGCGGGGTAGGCAAGTCAACCACAGCGGTGAACATCGCGCTGGCGCTGGCTGCCGAGGGCGCGCGCGTCGGCGTGCTGGATGCCGATATTTACGGTCCTTCGCAGCCGACCATGCTGGGCATTGCCGGACAACCCGAGGCGACCGACGACAATTTCATGATACCGATGAGCAATCATGGCCTGCAGGCGATGTCCATCGGCTTCCTGATCGGCAGCGATGACACGCCGATGATCTGGCGCGGCCCGATGGTGATCCAGGCGCTGGATCAATTGCTGCGCCAGACCCGTTGGGACAACCTGGACTATCTGGTGGTAGACCTGCCGCCCGGTACCGGCGACATTCAACTCTCGCTGGCGCAGCAGGTGCCGGTTACCGGCGCGGTGATTGTGACCACGCCGCAGGATGTCGCGCTGCTGGATGCGCGCAAGGGACTCAAGATGTTCGAGAAGGTCGGCGTCAAGATCGTCGGTATTGTGGAAAACATGAGCACGCACATCTGCTCAAAATGCGGGCATGAGGAACACATTTTTGGCGCTGGCGGCGGTGCAAAAATGTGTGCTGACTACAACACGGAGCTTCTCGGCAGTCTGCCGCTGGATATCCGCATTCGCGAGCAGGCCGATTCCGGACTGCCGACGGTGGTGGCTGATCCCGACGGCAGCATCGCAAAAGAATACAAGCAGATCGCGCGTCGTATCACGGTCAGGATTGCAGAAATGGCGCAGGATCACAGCGCGGTGTTTCCCAAGATTGTGGTGCAGAACACCTGACCACAAGGCTGGCGGTTAACGACCCCGGCCTGACAATATGACGCAGGACAACAAAAAATCGTCTTTGGCATCGCTTGAAATCCTGGGGTCTAGCATCGCTTCCTCGGATCGCATTGCGGCCATGCTGGAGAACGCGCAAATGCTCAGGGATTTTGAGTGGGCGCAAATCAATGCGCTGGCCGCTTATGTTCAGCTTTATCGTGCGGCACCCGGCGCCGTCCTGTTTCGCGAAGGCGACCGGGGCGATTTCATGTGCATTGTGCTGGAGGGCAAGCTTGAAGTGCATAAGGAAGATAACCAGCGCATCGATAAAACCGTTACCACGATATTTCCCGGCCGCAGTCTGGGTGAAATGACCATCGTGGACGGCGAACCGCGGTCTGCCACGGCAGTAGCCATTGAACCAACAACCGTGGCCGTGCTGACGCAGGAAAATTTTTTGCTGATCATGCGCGACAAACCTGCGCTTTCAGCCAAACTGCTGCTCAAGATAGCGCGGTTGCTGAGCCAGCGCCTGCGTCTTACCAGCGGCATCCTGGTGGATTATCTCGAAGAATAGCAGCCTGCCTGGTTTGAAGAAGCGCCATCAATCGCGCGAACTAACCAGCATTGCCTTCAGCTTCGCCAGTTTGTCCATGCCCTCGTTTTTGCTGACGAGGGGTGTGGCTTCCTTGTGGCCTCCCGCATAAACCAGTTCACTCTCCGGCATTTCTTCCAGAAAGCGGCTCGGCTCGCAGGCCAGCCAGTCCTTGCCGCGTTTGCGCCGGGCGCAGTAGCTGATTTGCAGGCTGCGCTCGGCGCGCGTGATGCCGACGTACATCAGGCGGCGTTCCTCTTCGATCTGTTGCTCGTCGCTGTCGCGAAACGGCAGAATCTCTTCTTCCGCGCCGATGATGAATACATGCGGAAACTCCAGTCCCTTGGCGGCATGCAGCGTGGATAACGAGACGGCATCCGGCTCCTGATCCTTGCCTTCCAGCATGTTGATCAGCGCGATGGTCTGCACCATGTCAATCAGCGATTTTTCGTCGGCTTCGGCCTTGCGTTTCAGCCAGCCGGTGAATTCCTGCACGTTCTCCCACTTGACCTGCGCCTGATGCGGTTCATGTGAATCGTATAGCCACGCCTCGTAATTTATCGCGCGCAACAGTTCGTCGAGCAATTCGCCGCACGGGTCCTTGTCGGCGCGCTCTTGGAGGCGATTGATGAAGTTGCAGAAAGTCATCAGGTCTTCATGCTGGCGCGGCGGCAATTGTGATGCCACTGGTGCCTCGAACGCCGCTTCGAACAGACTGATGTGGCGCGTTCCGGCGTAACCGCCAAGTCTCTCCAATGTCGTGTTGCCGAGGCCGCGCTTCGGCGTGGTGACGGCGCGGATGAAGGCCGGATCGTCGTCCGGATTGGCGATCAGCCGCAGATAGGCGGTGATGTCCTTGATCTCGGCGCGCTCGAAAAACGACGTGCCGCCGCTGACCGTGTAAGGCACGCGCTGGGTGCGCAGCTGCTCCTCGAAGGCGCGCGACAAATGATTGCTGCGATACAGGATCGCGTAATCGGAAAACCGGGTGCGGTGCTCGAACTTGTGCGCCATCAGCTTCATCACCACGCTCTCGGCCTCGTGCTCCTCGTCGCGTGCCGCGTAGATGCGTATCGGGTCGCCGATGCCGTGGTCGCTCCACAGATTCTTCTCGAACACCTTGGTATTGTGGTTGATCAGGTGATTCGCCACCTTGAGGATGCGCTGCGAGGAGCGGTAATTCTGCTCCAGCTTGATGACGCGCAGGTTGGCGTAATCGTTGCGCAGGTTGTGCAGGTTCTCGATGCTCGCGCCACGCCACGCATAGATTGCCTGATCGTCGTCACCCACCGCGGTGAAGGCGTTGCGGTTGCCCGCCAGCAACCTGGTCAGCTGGTACTGGCAATCGTTGGTGTCCTGATATTCATCGATCAGCAGATAATGCAGCCGCATTTGCCAGCGCAGCAGGGCGTCGGGATGCTCGTTGAACAGCACCACCGGCAGATGGATCAGGTCGTCAAAATCCACCGCCTGGTAAGCACGCAGGGTTTCCTGGTAGCGTGAATAAATTCGTGCATGAGCCTTGAATTCCTCGTTGTCGGCAATCTGCATCGCCTGCACAGGCGACACAAAAGCCGATTTCCAGTTGGATATCTGCGTCTGGATGTCGCGGATTTCCTGCTTGTCTCCCGAGTTGGCGAGCTCGCCGATGATCTTCCAGGTGTCGCCGCTATCGAAGATCGAGAACTGCGGCTTGTAGCCCAGCAGCGCGGCCTCCTTGCGCAGGATGTTCATGCCCAGCGAGTGGAAGGTGCTCACCACCAGCCCCCTGGCATCCTTGCCCTGCAACAGCGTGCCGACGCGCTCGCGCATCTCGCTGGCCGCCTTGTTGGTGAAGGTGATCGCAGCGATGTTGCGCGGCGCATAGCCGCACTGCTGCACCAGATGGACGATCTTCTGGGTGATCACGCGCGTCTTGCCGCTGCCTGCGCCGGCCAGTACCAGCAAGGGACCATCGAGATGGGTTACCGCTTCACGTTGTGCTGCATTGAGCTTGTTCAACATCGATTCAGGATTTAACTCGGAACTGCCGGGTGGGGAATGGGGAAGGCGTGCATGATACCAAAACATCCCTGTCCAAATCGTGCGGCAGAGCAGATTGCCTGCACAAAGGCAATGCGTGACGGGCGTTGAACCAAAGGCTTTTTGATGCGCGTGCGCATATTGGGTTATATTTGATGCAATTCATAATCGCGATGGCCACTGAATCTTGTCCGGCGCTGCCCCAGAAATTACCCTTTCCGCGCGCAATCTGACGCGCCGCTTCGGCAAGCGCCAGGTCGTTCATGATTTGTCGCTGGAGTTGAAGCGCGGCGAAGTGCTGGGCCTGCTGGGCCATAATGGCGCGGGCAAGAGCACCACGCTGCAAATGCTGACCGGCTGCCTGCTGCCGAACTTTGGCGAGATTGAAATCTGCGGCATCGACCTGTTGCGCCAGCCCGTGCTGGCCAAGGCGCACATCGGCTATCTGCCGGAAACTCCGCCGCTGTATCGCGAGCTCAGCGTGAATGATTACCTGACTTTTGTCGCACGTCTGCGCGGCATGCAGCCCGGCAAGGCCGCCGCAGCGCTGGCGCAAACCAGGCAACGCTGCGGGCTGGAGGCGGTCGGCAAAGAAATCATCGGCACGTTGTCCAAGGGCTACCAGCAGCGTGTCGGCATCGCGCAGGCCATTATCCATTCCCCCGACGTGATCGTGCTGGACGAGCCTACCATCGGCCTCGACCCATCGCAGATTCGCGACATCCGCAATTTGATACGCGAACTGGGCGACCGCAGCAGCGTGATCTTCTCGACGCATCTGCTGGGCGAAGTGGAAAGCGTGTGCGACCGCGTGCATATCATGCAGGAAGGCAAGCTGATCTACGACGACACCACGGCCGCGCTGGCGAGTTATGGCGGCGAGCCCGGCCATCTGGAGGAAAACTTCATCCGCCTCACGGAGACGCAGCGATGATCCGCCTGCTCGCCTTGCGCGAACTGCGCAGCCTGTTTGCCATGCCCTCCACCTGGTTCATTCTTGCCGCGCTGCAGTTCATTTTTGCGTGGTTCTTTCTGGCGCGGCTGGAAGCATTTCTGGAAATCCAGCCGCAACTCGCGCAACTGGCCAATCCACCCGGAGCGACGATCACCGTCGCCGCGCCGATGTTCAATACGGTCGCGTTGCTGCTGATGATGCTGGTGCCGATGTTCACCATGCGCCTGATCGCCGAAGAGCGTCGCAACCAGACATTTGCGCTGCTGCTTTCGGCGCCGCTGTCCGGCTGCCATATCGTGTTCGGCAAATTTCTCGGCCTGCTGGTTTTTCTGGCCGTGCTGATGACCGGCGTGCCGCTGATGCTCTATACCCTGGCGCTCGGCACGGCACTCGATCACGGCCTGATGTTGAGCAATCTGCTTGGCCTGTTGCTGCTCACAGCCAGCTATGTTGCGGTGGGGCTGTATATTTCCGCGCTTACCCAGCAGCCGATCGCCGCCGCCATTGGCGCATTGGCGGTATTGGTGGGGTTATGGCTCGCCGACATCGGCGCCATGGCGGAAGATTCGCCCTGGCATTTCATCTCGCCGCTCAATCATTTTCAGAATTTCAATGCCGGCCTGCTGGACAGCGGTGATGCCGCATTTTTCGTATTGTTCAGCGCAGTGTTCCTGCTGCTGGCGATACGCCGCATCCACAACAACCGCATCTATGGGTGACACAGTGCACAAATTTTTCACCGCTCCGCTGCTGCGCAACATTCTGTTTGTGCTGCTGTTGCTGGGTATCGCCTCCGCTGCGGGCTACTTTGCCACGCGCTATTCCGTGCAGCGCGACATTACGCACAATGCCAGCAACAGCCTCGAACCCGCCAGCGTGGAATTGCTTGAACAATTGACCGGACCGGTCAATGTCACGGTGTATGCCACCGAACATGACGCGCGTCTCGGCGATATTCGCAAAGCCATTCGCGATTTCCTGTCGCTCTACCAGCGTTACAAACCGGACATCAATCTGGTATTCATCGACCCCGAGAAGGAAGCCGGCAAGGCACGTGCCGCAGGCATCCAGCTCAACGGCGAGATGGTGGTCGAACATGCAGGCCGCAGCGAACACCTGACCCAGATCAATGAGCAGATCTTTACCAGCACCCTGTTGCGTCTGGCGCATGCGAGCGACCAAACGGTGATGTACCTGGAAGGGCACGGCGAACGCAAGCTGGACGGCGTGGCCAACCATGATCTGGGCGAGTTGTTCGGCGCGAAGCTCAGGCAGAACGGCTTCCGCCTCAACAGCCTGAATCTGGCGCTGGCGCAGGAAGTGCCGGCCAACGTCAGCGTGCTGGTGATTACCCATCCGCAACTTGATCTCATGCCCGGCGAAATGGACAAACTGCTGCGTTACGTTGATCGCGGCGGCAACCTGTTATGGCTGGTCGATGCCGAACCGTTGCGCGGGCTGGAAGCTCTCGCCGAAAAACTCGACTTGCTGCTGCCGCCCGGCATCGTGATCGACCCGACCGCCGCCGAGATGAATGTGCCCACCACCTGGTCGCTGGGTGCCAGCTACTCGCCGCATGCGGTGACGCGCAACTTCAATCTGATCACCGCTTTTCCCGAAGCGCGTCCCATCACCTGGAACGAGAATCCGGAATGGGAGCATCACCTGCTGGTGGAGGTCGCCGCCCGCGGCTGGGTGAGCCGGTATCCGGCTGAAGGAAAACCGCGTTTCGACAAGCAGCACGACACGCCCGGCCCCGCCGTCATTGCAGTGGCGATACAACGCAACATCAACGACCGCGAACAGCGCATCGTGGTGGTCGGCAACGGCGCATTTCTTTCCAACAGCTTCGCCGGCAACGGCGGCAACGTGGATCTGGGCGTGAACATGGTGAATTGGCTGGCCAGCGAAGAGCATCTCATCACCGTTCAGCCGCGCGCCGCCCGGGACAGCAATCTGGTGCTCAGCCAAACACAACTTACCGTCATCAGCGCCGGTTTCCTGATTGCCTTGCCGCTGCTGCTGGCGGGGGTGGGGGTTTATATCTGGTGGAAACGCCGCCGTGCCTGAGAAGCAATTAGTCCGCGAAACACACGAAAAGCACGAAATTGGGAAAAGCAGCATTTCGTCGTGATGCGAAGAACTGCAGCATATTCCATGAGAACTTGGCTATACATCCTTACCAAAGAACGAATTGATGGGGAAGGTTTTGTTCGTGAGTTTCGTGTCTTTCGTGGATAGGTTGCCGTTTATTAATCAATTTTCCAAACCATGCCAGAGCTTCCTGAAGTAGAAGTCACGCGGCGCGGCCTGGCTGCG
>Ga0209000_1000993_pt1 | contig 20494 bp, 36 predicted proteins | sample RifGroD2_FD_183998 | JGI IMG/M metagenome (GOLD analysis project Ga0209000, IMG submission 183998) | Groundwater microbial communities from Rifle, Colorado, USA - Groundwater D2 (SPAdes) (version 2) | ecosystem: Environmental > Aquatic > Deep subsurface > Groundwater | place: Rifle, Colorado...
TTATGATGTTGTCGAAGGCTAGGGCAGAGTTGTAGTCAATGATCAGGGCTAATGTTTGGGCAGCAGAGGTTGTGCCTCGATTGCCACCAATAACTACCTTGTCGCTATTCTCATCGATCAATAAGGTGACAACCGCAAAGGTGTTGTTAAGAATCATCGCCACCGCATCAGCACAGGTCATGCTTGCGTGGATAGTAATCCCGATTGCACCTGACTCGATTTGATTACCCTCGATAAGCAATGCTCGGCTTGATCCTGTTCCGATGTCGATAGTCGTAGTAGAATACTTGCCAAAGAATTTACACCCCTTGATAGTGAATTGTTCTACTGCCGTGGCAACGATGGCCTTCGTAGCAGGAGTAGTTGAGCGACCATCGAAGTGACAGCCATAAAAAGCAAGCCCGGAGGTAGTTGTTGGGACAGTGAAGATAACTCCGCCTGCCGCCGGTGACATAAAGCCCATGTTGAAGAATCGGCATCCCATATAGGCACCTGCACCGATTACGTGGTTGCCGATCATCATAGGTGTTGGTCTGTGGTCGTAGGAGCCCACGCCGATAACGTCGCATTTATTAGGTAGCGTGATAAGGGTTTCTGCTGCCGCTTCGTTATTGTCGCCTTTGTAATAGATCTGATTTCTAGCTGCCCAACCTTTTGAGTTTAAGGCTATGTTGGCGTTACTAGCTACTATTGCGGCAGCTAGCGTTTTGAATGGACGTTCCCAGCTTGAGCCATTGTTGGTGTCAACGCCGAAGTTTACATCTACATAGTAGCGATTGCCCGCGACTACATTGCCGAAGATTTGGCTTTCATAGCCTGATGGACCTTGGAATACTCCGTTAATGCCGGATACTTGATCGAAATGAGTTTTTCCCATGATTTTGCCTCCTTTTAATTAGGGGAGATCCCCCACGGCTTTGCCGCATTAAATTGGAAAAGCACCCTTTAATAGAGTGCCAGTTGTTGGGTATTTGTTTTTGAGTCGAAGCCTATCCATGCGTGTATTTTGGCTAGACGTTCGGTGGTGAAGAAGGGTTGAGATTTGTACCAAGGTTCCATATCGTTATTTATCTTGCTACTATTGCAGGATTTACAAGATGGAACAATGTTTGTTCTGACTAACGGACCACCTTTTGATACAGGTATGACGTGTTCCTTTGCGAAAGATTTAAGTTCCTTGCCACAATAGGCGCATTGATTGAAGTATTCCTTACATTGAATCCAATCTTCTCTCGTTAATGTCGTTGTAAGGTTTTTCTTCCTAGAACGATATTCAGCAGTTTGCATATTGTGACGAGGTTGCGTTTTCCTTTGATATGCTCGTACTTTTTCACGTTCTTCATCAGTAAGATTAAGTCGGCGTCCCCTTCTTTTAGCTATTAGGACATCGTAGTTTTCCTCTCGATATTTCTTGCCAGATTCCCTGCTTGCTTCTGGATTTTCCCAATAGCGTTTCTTATTGTATGCATTTCTTTTATCCCTACTTGCCAAATGGTACTTTTTATCATTTTCACGATACTTTTCAGGATTTAACGCTCTTTTTTCCCTCCTTTTGGTATTGACTTCTTCCCTGTTCTCGTCATACCATGCGGCAGATGCCACTATCCGTTCTTCTTGGTGTTCGTCGTAATACTTCTTATTTTTAACCTTCAGTCCATTAGGGTTATCTATCCAACGATTTTTTTCGTATTCCCTCAACCATTCAGGGTTATTGGACCTCCATTCCTTAGAGGATGCGTTTTGACATTTCTTACAACTTCTATAGAATCCGGTAAATGTTGTATCTGATTTACTAAAAAACTCTTCGGTTAATGGATACTCGGTTTCGCATTTTTTACAATGCTGATACCCTTCACGTTCTATCGGGAGGAATTTATACCCTTGACACTCGCGACAAGGTAATCTAAATCCTTTCCTGCCCCTCCTGTTCTGCTCGAAAAAGTATTCCCTTCTTGCTGGAAGTTTTCTTCCGCAAACTTTGCATTCCTTTTCTTCCAATATTTCCACTCCTTGAATCTTACTGTACGTCCATTATACCATGAATGTACGTTGACATTCAATAGTTATATGGTATAATTACAAAAAAGATCGGAGTGATTTATTTGGGAAATAGAGATTTAAAGACAAGGGAACCAGTATCAAGCTCGGTAAAGAAAGAAATTTGGCAAGCACTAAGGAGTTTTTCTGAAGAATCGAAAGTACCAATATCAAAACTTTTAGATGAAGCAATAGAAGATTTGCTTACCAAAAGAAAGGGTAGCTAATTGATAGTTACCCTTTCTTTTGGTATTTAATAGACTAATTGGGTTATGCTGGGATTGAAAATTGAAATGGTTGGTGTGAATATGCGCCAGCAGAGTACCACATAATGGAACCAATCGACCATTTTTGTTCTGCTTCTGTTTTCCAAGAAATGACTTCATAGTCATCGCCTGACTCTAATCTGTTGACCCACTTGAGACTTTCCTTGGCGGCCATGCTATCCATCACACACCAAGGTTGGCCTGTTTTGCCAACTTGCTTGCGGAATTGATCCCACACTATAACCCTTAAATTTCCATCGTATATATTGACGTTGTTGTCTCCGGTGTCAGATTTTCCAGTAGAACCGACAATTTCCATAGCCTTCTTACGGAGAGCAGTAGGAACAACAAGCGTATCTGGGTTTAACTGGGATTCCTTACCATTTTCGTCTTTTGTGTCGAACATTTTTTGGCAAACAATTTCTAGATTTTCCTCGTTCAGTTCTAATGCTTCAAGGTTATCTTGGGTTGAGCTGGAGTTTGCCAAAGTCTGACTGTTTGATGCCAATGGGAGGCCATTGGATGTCAATGTCCAATTTAGTCGAACGCCGTTTACTGTATAAGATGTTTGGTCAGCATAGGTAAATATTCCACCAGCACAAGCATTGCGGGTTCGAGCAGCGCCGAGCGCAAACATACCGTGTTCATTCTTTAAATTTACAAGTTTAGCATTAGACAGCGTAAAGCGGTCGTACTGAATTCCAGCTTGCCACACCAACGGAGTCCAGACCTTAGCGTTGCCAGAATCTTTAATTTCGCCGTATGAAAACTCACCGTTCCACTCTTTGAAATCAACAGCCCCGACAAGCTCACTTATAGCCTCTGTTGCGTTGTCTGATGTTATTTGATCAAACAATATCGGAATAAGGGAATCCTTGTACGCCTTGGCATATTTATCCTGCCAATATTCAAGCAAGGGATTTTCATACAAACCCACCATCTTTTGGAAATTACCTGAACTTTGAATCATTACACCCATTACAATACACCTCTATCTTTCTTAAATTAAGCCTGGCAAATATTCTTGCTGGCAATCACTTGAACTTTCAAATTAACGGCATCCTTCTTCAGGATCCGCAAACATCCACCCGTCACCGTGGCACTCGCCACATTAGCCCCATTAGCATCTAACACAGCCAGCTTCAACCCAGGCAAGAACGCTGCATCAGCCGTCCCTGTATAATCCGCTTCAATGATGTCTCCTGGCTTAACCAACTCCATTACTGCCAAAACATCAGTCCCAGCAGTAGCAGCCTTAATGCAAACAGCCTCAATCGCGGCAGTTGTTGCCGATTTTGTCCATCGCTGGCTTGCGAGGTAATACCCCTGTCCGACAACAGCCGCCTCAGAGTCCGTCATGTAAATGTCATCAACAAACTTGCCGTGGTAGTTCCCAAGGATGCTACCGATAATTTTTAACGCCATGATTTACACTCTCCTTATTTCTTTAAATATTTAGCTTCTTTCTTGCGGGCCTCTGCTTCCGTGTATCCCATAGCCCTCCAAACGCGCATCTTCTCAGCGCTCACCTCAACCTCTTTACCCTGTTGCGTATTCCCCGACTTCTCAGTCCCCAAATGCGCCTTACTCCCGATATTACGAATAGCCCCCTGCGCCCCTTCTTCCTTAGCCTTCTGGCGAATCTCGGCGCGATTGACAGCTTCATAAGCTTCTAAAAGGGTCATCCCTTTGTACGCCTTTGCTTTAATAGCCTCGAAGTTGGGTAACGCTTGCATATCGGCCAGGGTTTTTACCTTCAAGTCCGGGTACTCAGTCGCCAACTCTTTAATCTCGGAATTAACAAGTGATTGTCCTTGCTGAATTCTTGCTGCCTTAATATCTGGATGATTGGCGACAATCTGGTTAACTAGGTCGGGGTCAATGCCCTTAGCCCTGTATGCCTCATCTTGCGTTTGCTTCTGTAATGCAGCTTCAAACTCTTCCACCGTATTAAGTCCATGCGACCTACCGTATTGAGCAGCTACGTCAGCATCGGAGTAGATGTTGTAGTCCTTGCCGTACTTTCTAGCAGCCTCATTGTCGCGTCTACGCTGACTCTCGACTTCACTAGCTCGTCGTTCTGCCGCTTCTTTACTGCGCCTTAACTCGGCAAAGGCTGCATTTTGTTCAGGAGTTTGTACCGCTTTCTGACTGGCGGGGTCAGTACCCGTTCCCGGGTCAGCTGCGCCACTGTTTAGTTCTCCTGTTGGTTCTGTGTTTACTGGTTCATTGCTTGAGGGTGCGGGTTCACCTCCACCTTCGCCGCTGCCTTCTTCATCCATAAATGGACGTAAGTTCTTTAAGTTGAAAATGTTAAACATAATAAATCTCCTTTGCGTAAACAGCCGCCGCCGTATTGCACCTATTTGGAAGGTGAGCCCTGCCCCAAATTAGGCATAGGAAAAGGCGGCTGGTATTGCCGCCCTGTACTGAATATGGAACTATTTACCGTTGTTGTTCGATTTCTTTGATCTCAGGTCGCCACCTTTTAAAATTTTTGTGGCTGGCTTGCTAGTTTCGCCAGAAGTCCCATAGGTAAAACTGGCTTTGCAACTCATGGGTTTGTCCAAGTTTTTCCCGTTTGCCATATCGTTTCACCTCCCTTCACCGTAAATTTATAAACAAAAAGAGCACCCTATTGGGCACTCTCAAGAATGGGTCTATAGTCAATTGTTTTTGTACAAATGTCTTGACGTGTCATTACTTATCATGATATAATGTACATATGGAGGTGAGCTAAATGAGAGTTCCATATGCCACTAAAATAGATATAGATCTTAGGGATAAGTTGGTTAATCTTTCGGAAGAAACTCGTATTCCTCAGTCTAAACTAATCGACGAAGCCATCAAGTATTTGCTAAAAAAATATGGCAAGGAGTGATTCGGTGTTCAATTTTACACTTGAAAAGGAATTACAAGATTTCATAATTTCTAACTTCAACCGATACTTTAGCTTTAGTTACGTATGCCAAGAATTGACTGTAGAATGTGGTAGAATAGATCTAATCGGAGAAGATGAGGATAACGTATATATCATAGAGCTAAAACGCGATATCATAACTAAGACGGCGGTTAAACAACTTGATAATTACATGGACTATTATAAAACCACTAAAAATATAATAGGCATTGCCACCGCCCCTGAAATATCCGATGGAATAGATTTGTCATTGTTTAAAAATAACATTAGATTGCAATGTATAGATGGGGTACACTGTCTATTCGATCATAACGCCGATAGTTTAAAGAACAGAGAAAGAATCGGAACGAGTTTACCAATAGAGCTAGTAAAGAAAATGAAGGACTACTCAGAAAGCACCATGATACCAATAAGTAAGATAATAGAAAAGGCAATTGATGAGTACCTAAAGTCCGTTAATAAATAACGGGCTTTTTTTCATCCTAGCACCCCTTACCTTTCTTCCCTGTGCCCTTTTTCATCGGCATCTTACCCATCATTCCCATTTCCATCTTGCCCATCTCAGGCTTCTTACCAGCCTCTTTCATTGCGGACTTAGTTGCTTTCTTTTTCATTTTCCTTCACCAATCCTTCTCTTTTTAATCCCACCAATGCCCTCGCGATAATATTAATCACTTGTTCTTCCAATTCCCCATCTTCGCCTTCGTGTTTAAATCGAGCAAAAAGAAGATGTAGTAATTCGTGAACCAAAGAAACCTCCATGTCGTAACTAAAGTCAGTATTACTCCAATCTATAGGGTTCATCTGCTTCACGATTGCCTCAAGTCCACATATACGGTAGTTAATGTTTCCCTGAGATTGCTCTAGGTCCATATCCTGAACTCTAACGATCTTCGCAACTATGTCCCATTGGTCAAGAGTAAGAATATCTTTCCAGTACTTTAGTTTTTCTTGCTGCTCAACCTCATTATAGGTACACGATTGACGCTTAAAACTCAATTTACTGTCCTCCTTGCACCTCTGCCATAATCTGCTCAACAACTGCCATTAACTCATTCGGATTATCCAGTAACACCATCAACTTATCAGGTTCCATCTGAGACAATAACCTCGCTACAGGTTCGGGAAGCTTCTCTAACGCCTTCATTATCTCAGGTGATAGTTTTGGCTTGCCCTGTGGTTGCTGATTGCTATCAGGTGATCGTGGAGCTTGTGGTTGCTTTTCTTGGTTCTGCGCTTGCAGTATAGCTTGCATTTGCTGTATATCCTCGACGGTGAGTTGTATCCCAGCCTTAGCAGCCATTTGTATTTGTCCCGATGGCGGCAAATCCTTAAACGGTATCGACTCGGTAGGCGGCTTTGGTATTTCCTGCTTTGGTGGAGCTGCCTGAGACTGTTTAATAATCTCCCCCATCTCATCAATAACCCCTTGCAGGTCTGGAACACCTAACTTGTTCAATAACTTCAAGAATGTCAGATTGCCGGGGTTCGGCTCAAATCTTCCCTGTCCAGCTAAATTACTCAGAGTATTGAATATCTCAACTCTCGACTTCATAAAGCCAGACTCGGCACTTATCTCGATATCGAAATCAGGATAAATGTAATTGCCTGATTGGTCCTTGAGCATTGCCAGCCTATTAAACTTTCCATACTGTGCCTTTGGCTTAGTAGCGTTGGGGTCCACTGGAACAGGTGGTGCAGCTTGTCCGGGCGTAGGCGGCGCATCGGGCGAAGTTGGCATAGGCGGGGCGGGCGGATCGCCTTTAATTCTAAATGGCCTAGATTCGTCTACAAATGCCATTGAGAAGTCAGCAATAACTCTGTAAATCCTCTTGTATGCACTCGCCTTGTAAGCTGATTTAAGAGCCACTTTGAAGTTAGCTTGCTCCACATACACTTGTGCTTGTTTGCCAGACGTTACGCCTTGATCCCTTACTCCCAAGGCTGAATTTGTTGCCCCAGTCAGTAGTTGCATCCATTCCTTGAGCTGATTAATCCAGGCTACTCCATCAACGTTACCCCTCATGTTTATTTCTTTGACACTTTGATTAGGGTCAGGCACATAATGAACTTTTGAAATCGAAGACTCTAAGGCTATCTTTAATTCTTGGCTTCCAACTAAAAGATGTATATTGCCCTTTAGGTGTTCTTCCTCATGTTGATAAACAGCCTTTTTGATTGCCTCGTTAATGTCGTGAATATCTTCCATGATAGATATTCCCCAGAAACACTTGTCCCGAGGAATGAACGGTTGATATATGAGATCCCACGATTTAGGGATGTAGTAGTCGGCTTCCTTGCCCTCATACTCATGACTTTCCTTTAACGAAACTCCATCTTCATCCCTACGATGATAAAACTTAGGAGTATGAAGAATAACCAAGTCGCCCGACCACCATAGTTTGCATTGTTCGTTATCTTCATCCAGATAAGTTGTCTCAATAATAGTGTACTTTTCAAGTCCCATCTCTTGATCACCGGACTCGGAATCTCCTACGGATATCCTTTGTGAACCGCTAATCTCATCGTATTCCTTGAATAATTGGGCTTTTTGCTCAAGCATATCCCTTGTAATGTGCTTCCATTTTTTAGTTATATAGTTCGCTGTGCGGTTATTTGGATGGTGATAATGCTCCATATCGTCGATTGAGGTTGCACCATGGTTAGGGATGATGTCTTTTGGGTGAGGTGCAGAAAGTTCTATTTCTCCGACATAGCCCGCCCTTTTAGTGCTGTTGTTCCAGTGAATCTTCGTGAAGGCTCCACCTAGTTTCATTACCCTGCGCTCATTGTGAAGATTCATTTCTTCTAGTGATGGTTGAGCAGAGCGAACAACATACATGACATAGTTTTTGAGGGATTCGATAACTTCCTCATCGTCACCGGATACAGCCTTAAAGTCAGGGTCCGGAATTTTTAACTCAATAAGACTTTCCACTATCATTCGAGGGAAGTTAATTATCGTTCGCGGGGTTTTGCCAGAATTACTGAATTCGTCCTCTAAGTTCTGGAAATCACGGCCAGCATCATAGATCGCTTCCCATTGGTCGAACCTTGCATCCCATGGCTTCTTGGCCCTTTTATCTGCCTCGAATACTGGCTGCCATCTTTCTATGAGTTCGCGGTCGGCTTCTTCTTGTTCAGCGTTTTGAACCATTTCTTTTTTGCCCATGATTTTTCCCACCGCTTTCTTAGCTTTGGTTAGTAGCGACATTGTTTCACCTCTTTCGGACATAAAAAATAGCCCACCCCTCGGTTAAGAGAGATGGGCTTCTAGAGCCTCTAGATTATTAAGCTTCTTCTTCGATTGAAAAGCCTACGGATAAATGATTTTGGTCAGCCACTTTAATAATCCATAAACCATTCACGCTGGTTTTCATCACTGCGTTTTGTGCCGTATGGCAATGAATAGTTGTTTCTTTTAATAGTTCTCGGTATTCCTCACGTCCTAAATAAACCTAAATAAACATGAGTTGGCTGGTAATAATTATCCGACATGTACTTAGCTTCTAAATTTCCTATCCTATCAATCATCGCAGAACCTCCTTGGGTTTCATTCTTTTTCAAAGTATTCCCTTAACGCTAGGCATTGATTTTCAATCATTAAGCCAATAGCCTCTTTGGTTAATATTTTTCTTCCATCCGTAACCTCATCAAATTTTTTCTTAAGTTCCTCTTTGGTTAATTCCATCATCGACACTCTCCTTCGGCGTTCTATTTTTCGTTAATTGTACCGCATCTTGGGCACTTAATCTCTGCCCTTCCTTCTACTTTTCCGAGCAGCTTATTACATTTTTTACATCTGAATTCTTCCACTACTTCTTCCTCCGATACTTAGCCATCTCCACATACTTATCTTCAAAATCGATATTAGCCTTAACTCTCGACTTTTCTTCCTCGCTCATGTTGGCGGGGAGTTCGAATTTGGCGTTGCGATTGACCGAAAACCTCATTTGACTTCTGCTTGCGTTGGCGATTGCATCCGACATAATCAAGTCATCGTGCTTTCCTGCCTCGGCATCCGGTCTGCCATTCTTGTCCATCACAAACGTAAGACACTCAGACAGGAACCCGATGTGAGTAAATAGGTCTGGATTGTCTCTAATAAGAACTACCAAAAGCGACAGGATGAAAGGTCTCGTATTACCGTCCGTTTTAAATCCATGCTTATATAGCTTCTTGTGGTAAATATCGTCTACGCTTTCACGCTTGTATTGATTGTAATATTTAAGTCTCTCTAATTCTTCGATAGGGTATCGGTCCAGGTTCATTTCAATACTGATTAGCGCATTGTTATAATATTTGCCTAAACAATACATTTGGTGAGTGTAGGTATCTATGGCCATTTTCCCATGTAAAGCAACAACTCTTTTCCCTGATGAATTGTTTATGCCTATACCACCGAAGCTATCCGCCCCGCCCGCGGCCGTATCTCCCCCCAAAACGAAAGGATGACCACTCCTTGGTTCTTCGTAAATATGAATATAGCCACCGGGTGAATCTATAAACCTGATTGAACTGTCCCTTATTTTGTCTTTTGAATCAGGGTCGTTCCATTCAAAGATGAAATATCCTGTCCTTGGTGGCTTCGTCTTGTATTGCTTTTTGAGTTGCTCTATACGAAGTAGAACACGTTCATTATCGAACACCGGCCGTCCTGTAGAGAGGAACGCTTCCCGACTATTGCTGGGATTTTCTTGGCGCATGAGGTCCTTATCACCATTACAGTCATTCTTTAATTTCCATCTGTACCACTTAATCCTCTCAGCAGGAAGCTCGTAGTTATCAACAAGGCCTTGCTCGTACTCATTCAGGCTAGACATTATCTCAATACGTTCTTCATCAGTTACCGGCATCTGATAATCAGGGTAATCGAACCATGAAAAAAACATTGGGATGTAATCGTTTTCTCCTGATTCAGCTAAGTCCCACAGTGTTTTGAATGAGTTATTTCCGTTGGCAGTCGATTCAATAATTACGATTGTTCCAACTACACTAGGGACGGATGAATTGATACCGGATAAGGCCTTTAACGGGTCGCCACTGTAAAAGGCAAACTCCGATAAATGAATGTAATGATAGGTATCTGACCGGCCAATACCATCCGATCCTGCGGTTTGTACTTTGATCTTACTGTTCAGTCCTTTTTCTTTACCCTTATGAGTAACAGGGGTATCAAATATCAACTCTCTAGCATTGGATGCTCTTTGTAAGGGCTTTATATGGTCAGGCAAGCATGAATTCGAGTATTTAGCCTTATCAAAAATTGCGTTTGTGCTGTCATCGCGATGAGCTACCACGAGAGCATTACGGTTCTTGTTCTTTATGGTTCGACACAAGAACTTAGCTTGAATGTACGTACTCACGCCCTCCTGTCTCGCTTTGAGCACAATGATTCGAGCAGGCTTCCCTTGTGATTCAAGCTCTTTTATTTTATCTTCAATCTTCTTTTGGATTGGATTAAGCACGAATGGCACTTGGTTTCCGTCTTTGTTAATAATTTTTACATAGTATTTAAGCCAAAATTCATCGTCGCGCTTCGCTTGCTCATCGTACATTAACTGCAAGGTAGGAATATCGCTTGGTTTAATCTTTTTTGGCGGGTCTTTTGTTTCTGCCTTTACTACCACTTCTCCCACCCAATCATAGCCTCATACTTCTCATCCTGACTTGCCACAACAAACGCCTCTCCCCTGCATCTAACTCCATTCCACAGAGTACATGAAGCGCAGTTTGTTTTTTCGTATGTAGGGTCTGTAGCGTCGAACTTTTTACATGCTCTATTTTCCGACATGATTTCACTCCTATTGACTATCCTTGGAAATTATAAATATCCATTCCTCTTGACCGTTTTCATCGTCGCCCAATGATTCAATTACCTTATCCATAATTTCATAACATCCCGATAGCCAACCGTGGATATTATCATCGATATAAATATCACCAGGCAATGGTTCACTTTTTGCGGCACATAATATTTTCCCATTTGTCCTCACTCTTAGTGCCAATCGGATCACCTCCTGAAATTAGCTTATCCTTAACCTTTGCCGATACGTTTAAATATACGTTTGCTTGAGCATAGCTTGGACTTAACGGTTTGATGGGTTATGTGCGGTTATATTCAAGGGATTGGGTTTAGAAGAAGGGAATTGAGGGGAAAAGGAGGTTTCGCATCGCATCAATGGGATTATATTTTTTGCCTTGATGGTTTATATTTCGCACTTAACTCTTTAATCTTTTCTATTAACAATTCGTCAGGTCTAAACCATTCTCCCTTTAATCTGGCCCCTTCAAATTGTCGATGCAGCGCATGTTCTATCGACTCATCCCCCGGTATCACAAGAAGCATCTTTAAAGTATCTGGATAACCAGTTTGTAAAGTCTTTAATCTACTGCTCGGGGTAAGTGAATACCCAATCTTAATAGCCCCACCACATTGACCTTGGATGAAGTAGACATACCCTCTATATCTTTTTTTATCAGAACCGTTAATTGAATCTAGTTCTTTTTCATCACGCACAAACTCTTTTATCTCTTTTCTCATGCGTTCAGCCTTTGTTGACTCATTCTTCCTGTTCCAATATTCAGTCCACCTTGGGTCGTTCTTCTTCCATGACCATTTATTAATCTCGTTCTCCAATATACTCATAAACCTACGGTCACGCTTAAACGCATTTAACTTATCTTGACTTCTCCATATACCAAAACTAATACCGGACTCCGTGTGTCCATCACTCTCGAGCTTTTTAACAAACTCTTTAATCTTAGCATCCATAGGAATACCCAATACTCCAAGAAACGCTTGGTTGTAAGTAGTGACTCTATTAGGCATAATCAATCGCCCTCCTTATTTGTTTTACCTTTTTTGATAAGTCTCGAGGAAATAACATAACCGCCATCAGTTGAATAAAGGAGTTCGTGTTCCTTCATTTCACCCAATAGGCGGTTTAATTTCTTGTTTCCACAACCGAATATGGCTTGTAATTCTTTATACTTCAATGGATTTTTACTTCTATCATGAATTAATCTTCCGGTATTCCATTCAACATATTTTCCTAAAGATACTAAGTACCCTGCCAACTCTTCGACATTCTTTACCCCACCTTTCTTCAACTTCTCAATCTCTTCGACCATGAGCATGACGTAAGGCTTCTTCCCCCCAGTATGCTTAGGCGGCGACTTGTCTTTTTTTGCTGGCTTATTTGGATTGTGCCAAAACGAATAGAGAGTTAATTCCCTGTTGCCATTATCAATCTTGACCGTGATGTATTCTTGCCCGTTAGGTGCTTTATCTCTAGTAATCGTGACTCCTTGAGGAATCAATACGTTAGTATTCCCATTAAGGAAATCAAGTAAATCCTTCTCCATATTCCACCTCAAAAGCCCCTTCAATGGGCATTACTTAGGTGTCATAACGACACGTTGCAAAAATGGCACTCAGCCTTACTCTCCCTAAGAGTATAGGGTTTTCTTCGTGTAATTCGTTTATATATACGTTCTAGCCTCGTTGCGTTCCTAATCTAATCGGTCACACAAAAATGTGCAATAAGCATGTCTCTCAGCACAAAAATGTGTAATTTTATTATCAATAAATCCGCATTCCCCTAGGGATTGATGCTAATCGTCTGCACAAGGCTTAACGTACGTATCCTACGCACCAACGCGGTTAACTCATTTTGTTCAACTCAGCTTGTTTTATTTTTTCCATCTGAAGCGCATCTTTTCTAACTAACTCATCTAAGTAGTGCTCACACCTCATGGTTACAATAAACGGAAGTCCTGATAATTCTATTTCCTTAATCATCCTAGAAACATTAATTGCATGTGCCCTGTATTTACATAGGTCTGTGACCGGGCATTTAACGCAGTCCATTGCTAATCTCCATTCAACACTTCTTCTTGCCCAGCCAAAACTCGTTTGACGATTTCAATCGGCATATCGCATGTATCCGCAATCTCTTGATGTAGTATTTCTTTTGCTATGGCTTCTTCACAGTCATGGCAGATGTAATCTTTAACGCAATCTGATTCCTCTTGCGTCTGAGTTGCTTCAATATTTCTTATGTAGTCGAGCATCATTCCTGAAACGCTCAATGCTGTACCGAATTCGTTAGCGTTAATGGCGAGTAATTGCAGATTCTCAAGTGCGCCTAATTGCTTGATGAGTTTTTCTTTGACGTTCATTTTTATTACCTCTTTCTTTGCATCGGATGGGCTTTTGTAGTTAACTTCTCTATTCTCAATGATAGAAAGCATCAACTCCATACCGTTGAACATTCCGCACATGTAGTTGTCGTGATTCCAGTTACCGTCTGTACCTTGCACTTTGAGTAAACCATTTAGTTTTTCTATTAATTCGGGATTCATTATTAGTGCATCTCCTTTTCTCTAAAAAATTTATAAAATATTTTAGAGAATTAGTTAATTTTCCTTAAGATATATTCCTCTGAGTTTTCCAATTTTTCGATAGTGTGGTTATTTAGGCCGATGCTAATATGAAGTAAATCGTATTGCTTCCTGCACTGTACGTAGCATGAACCTTCTTTTTGATATCGTTCTAAATCGGATGAGGTTATGTAGAAGTGAATTTGCATTTAATCAACTCCTTAAAAATTTAAAAATAAAATATTATAGTTGTTAGGGGGAGTATACATAGAATCCACCAACCCCGGCCAACGCCCTCCCCCCGGTATCCGAATCTCTGGTACACAGCCGGGCTATCCCAGATGCACAGCCACGCACAGGCAGATCAGCAGTACAGCAGAGCTGACTATACGATTACAGTAGTATTTACCACCAGCACGCTCTTAGCTATTACCACGCTCTACTAGCTAAGCGGTAACTACATCCAATCAAGGCGAATGTTACATAATCCTGTTGTGTCACATTCAGAATCAACCTATAGGCGGATCATAGGGCCTTGATCTGCTCAATACCCTGATAATCCACCACTGACGGACAAATCAGTCCTCCGATGACTCTATATCGACTACCTCTCCCTGGATTTGTGATCGCTCCATAATCTCGATCATCAGTTTGAGGTCGGAGTCAGAGAGTGTGGCGATTGATTGGATTTGCAGAGGGCCGCCGTTTGGACCAGTTACCTCTATGTTTTGGGTATCTCTCCATTTAGCAGGTTGTCTATTCTTTAACCAAAAAATGGCAGAAGTTGCGTCTGGTGGATAGTGCTTAGTTGTCGACACAATGACAGGTTCGCCATCATGCATGAAGATTTTGTCCTCAGGATGACTGTATCCAGACGCTCTATGATACAGTTTAGAAGCTATCTCAGCATCAGCAATTTCCTTACCATTTTTAATGGACTGAAAAAACTCTGGATAATCATCTTTCCAATTATTAACAGTTCTCTCTTCCACTTCAAAAAACTTAGCTAAATCTATATCAGTTGCACCCAACAGACACAACTTATAAGCTTGTTTATTATACTTCTCATCATACTTAGTCGGCCTACCTCCAACATTCTTCTTTTCAATTACTTCTGCCATCATCAGCACACCTCCTTAATCCCTCACTACAACCCACCACATCAATTCTAAGCCCACTACTAACCCATCCAATACAATCTACTCAATAACTTAATAGCACTCTTAAAACATTGCTTCTATATATGCCACCAAACTAAAAACAAACAAAAAATAATCTCTAATATCCTCTTGACGTAACCCAACCGCTTGGGATACAATGTGATCAGATAAAGAAAGGAGTTGCTCATATGACGAAGATCAAAATGAACAAACGCGAGATGATGGTCGAGGCTCACCAAATGGCAAAGCAAATGATCGGTGACTACTCAGCTCGGCTGGCTCTTGCACTTCGTACATTGTGGGCATCTGTCAAGAAAGGAGCAACTAAGATCATGAAAGCCATTGAAAATTTAACTGGAAGCGAAAAACAAATCGCTTGGGCCAAGGAAATCATAGCTCAAAACTTAAAAGACCTCCAGCGTGAAATGGATTATTACAAGGGTCGTACGGATGGAGTATTTACCGACTATGCTGACAAATTGGAAAAAGCCATCAACGAACTAGGCGAAAGCAACTGCACGGCAAAATGGTGGATCGAACACAGAAATCTAGCGAACGCTTACATGCAAAAAGCAAAGACACAGGTGCAAGCAGCGCGAGACAAAGCTGCTCAATCATAATCCCACAAGGCCAGCCGGGAGCCATAATACCCGGTAGAAAGAAGGAATTGAAATGAAAACAATTAACCACGGCAAGGTCAACGACTGTACACTCTTTGCTATGCTAGTTAACGACAACCTAATCCCTATGTCCGACGTAGACATCAAGTTTGTGGATGCCGACTACTGCATTAGGTACGACTCAGGCGTTTACCCTTGCACTACAAGTGTCGAGCAATACATTTGCGATCAAGTTGCAGTTAATTTAGCGGTAAGTCAGGCAGCAATCGCAATGGGAAAACTAGGAGGCAGTAAAAAGTCAGAAGCTAAAACCACCACAGCCCGAGAAAACGGCAAAAAGGGCGGAAGACCAAAGAACGCTAAAACGACTGAAAAGTATGAGTATTACGAGATCACCGCATCCAAGTGCATCAAGGGCGACACTAGGAATGAGCTTACTGGACCAAACAATGATGCAGGATACGACGAAATCAGTTTTAAGGTCCGCGGAACATCACACTCGCAGCACGAATGGAGCAGCACACACATCGACGGATTATCCAAAGATGCAGAGGTCAAAATACAAAATCTCAGAAAGGATGGCTACGAGGTATGGACCGCAATAGGAGATAGAGCGGTAAGTGTTAATAACTAACGAGGATTAAGGACTGCCAAATAAGGTGGTCTTTCCTTATGCCACCACAACCCACAGCAAGCTCTACAAGCTCACTAATAACAATTGCAACACAAAATCACACCGCAATCATTATTACTAAGCCCACAACAGTACGACAACAACATAACAAAATAAACTTGATAAACACCATTGACACATAACTTGATATGCAGTACAATAAATCAAGATCAAAAACAAGGAGGTAAACAGTATGAAAACTCTATCCACTGTCTCATTATCTGGATTACGCGCCAGCGACATTAAAATTGAAGATCGCGGCGGTAACGGGGTTTTCGTTCTATTTCACACACCTTACGGCAGAACATTTCGCAAGTTCGGAGACATCGTTACGGCAGAAAGGTTTGCTTTAGGCGAAAGGATTAACTTCAAAATTCCAGCCAAATCCAAGAAACTAGCCATAACAGAAACCGCTTCTAAACCTGCGCAATTCGAAGACTGGACTGAACGCATGACTAGTGAAGAGATCACAACCGAACCTATGGTTGGTTATCACCTCGGATTCTCTGGAAAAGAAATGGCAAATGTAGAAACCTGCTTTTATGGAGCATGGCCAAACGAAAAAACCCAAATTCCACCTGGAACTATAATGGTAGAAATTCCAACCGGAACCCGCATTGCTTGGTATGATACAGAATTTCGAGTTACGATTAATTCATCCATGAACGCATGGAAACTGAAGTCCGGATGGCTTAAATCCATCTAAAACATAACCCGTCAGCTTGCAAGGAGCGGGGTAAGGAGGAGAGTTATTATGGAAAACGAATTTAAATTTATTTCCCCAACTCGCCGGGAAAGATACTCCATTTCCGATGTTCTGGGCAAATTACTACAACGTCGCCATTTTGATTGCGAAATTTCAACCGTGAAATATCCTTCGGTTTATGAATATGGGAATGACTATGACGGTCATATTCATATAGAGGCAAGATCTGTACCATCATCTTGGACAGATTCTATTGATTGTCGTTTGGTCGCAGATATTCCTTATCACCGTAGCGGAGCAGGAACTTTTTCCGTTGGCCGATGGTGCTCATATCCAGAAAGCGGGGAAAATCCTCCGTATATGGATAATCCTCTCAAGGCAACCGTTACGGCCGTTTTTAATGGCGAAGAAGAATCTTTGTCTTTTGCTTGGCAAGATGACTACTATGAAAAATCACCACAAAGTCCAATCCAAAAACAAATCTTAAAAATTGCAAAAGAAGGCATTCTGCAAGTAGCTTTCGGAATGTTTTAAAGTAAGTAAAGCTCTGGGAAGAGGTGAATTTTAAAATGATGAATAAACCAACTAACCAACACGGTGGTAATCGCCCCAACTCAGGTCGCAAATCATCCGGCCGCAAAAACTGCTCAATCTATGTCACTGAGGCAGAGTTGATCAAGGTCAGAGAGTTTATCGAATCCATTAGAACCAAGGAGTTGGGTAAATGCGAAAGCCAGTAACCTTCGACGAACTACCCAGCGACCTACAAGGGATCATAAACCAATCAAGCGACATAGCGGTAACGATGGGAGATAAGCCATATGACATAATTAAGTGCGAAAGCGAAGCATCCAACCCGGACAACTATTCAAGGTGCATATGCCAAAAACGAAACAATTTTTGGCATATGGGATAAATGCCACAACAACATAAACTGTACGTGGGTAAGAGGTTCCGAACTGGAACTAATGCTAAATTCCCTGAAGTCCTAGCAATAGGGCTTCTTCTCATTCCTGCACATACACGCCACGATTTTGCCTCATAACCCGATCAACAATCTCAAACCTCTTACTATCCGCAAACTCAACGAACCTAACACAATCCTTCGGAGGCTTATCCTTATCAGGACATCGCTTCTGCCTGGAGCATAATTTGCAATCCAAATAAGTTCCACCTCCAAATTAGAAAAGACGCTCTGGACCACATTATAGGTCGAGAGCGTCTTTATTTTGTAATCTTCCGTACTTTAGATGGGTAACGGATCACCCTGCATATTAATATTGTAACATGTCTTATTATCATATAATGGTAATGTCAGTGTATTAAAGCGGTATTACACGCACTTCCTGCAGTAAAGATACCTTTGGAATAAGGGGCCAAGTATCTCCCATAGCACCTCCAATGCTATCTTGTTTATCTTTCTTAGCATCTCATCAGTGATATAAACTCTTCCCACTGAATGACGTTCGTTAAAGGCAATCTCTATATTTCTCCATGTCATAGCCTCGAAGTATTTAGATTCAATGACGGTCTGTTGTTCCTTGGTTAACGCCCTTAGGCCCTCGTCAATCTGTTCTATCTCTACTGTTTTGTAGCGAACCCTTGATTTATCCTCGTCAATCCATTCCTGCACTAACTCGGCCGTAACCTCTCTCTGCTGTGCTATGCGCTCCGTAGGTGACGTTGTAGTGGTCGCGTGTGGCATTCCTTCCACCCTGCTAACACTGTTTTCGAACATCCACAATTCTCCGCTTTTTAAGGCATCCTGCCATACTGCAATTCTTTGCGATGCTGTAGTTATTTCGGCCTTGTGTTTTTTGTAAAGTTTGAGACGTTCTTCAAGTATGTTTTGGGATTCTTTTATCATCGCTGGAGATCACCCCTTATTGCTTATAAAATTTAACTGCATCAGCCGTGCCCTTTAGTACCTGAATTGCATCTCTCAATCTACTAATCAAACTCCCTGTAATCGGCCTAGCTGCAAACCATTTTCCTTCAATCAGGACGCTGTTTTCTTTTAACATATCTGCATTTAGCATTTTGCTTCCTCCAAGCTTTTAATATCGAACACAATACCCCTGCACCACTTATTGCCTCCCTCGTCCAGTACATCAAATGTTGCATGAGGTATTTCTGTTTCATAAGTCCAAGCATATTCTCCTTCGCTGTCATCCCACCTAATGTCAATCAGCTTGCATTTTTCCTTCGCCAGTACAGAGTGCGAGCATTCGCAATCGCATTCTTCAAATACACCATTGCTGTCTAAGCGTATTTCTCCACCCTCGAAGCAGCTAATTTCATCGCGAATAGCTCCCTGTAATTCAGCATTATCGTCCGAGTATCCACATACCACGACGAATCCCAACTCCTTAGCTTGTTCTATTTCTTCGCAGGTAATCTCGTTACCACTTTCCCGGCCATCCAACATCTTAGCAAATTCTTGTATTGCCATCGTCCCAATCCCCCTCCTATTTCCCCATATACCCTAAGCAAAGTATTCCTTTATTTCTTACTTTCAGTGGGCAGGACTTATTGACGCATGTATCTAAACCCTCCATACTTTAATACCAACACACACAGCAAAAACCCAATAACACAACAAACCACTGATATATAAGCAACTTCCCCGTTGTTCGTGCAGTACTTTTCATCCAGCCACCCTCTAAGCTTCAGACGTAGTTTTAGATTCATAGTCTTCCTCCTGCCGTTTACCAGCAACAGCTTTCGCAAACCTTTCAAGTGCCCTGGCTAACGATTCAATTCCTTCTTTATTCGCAAACAAGATACTTATCTGCTTAACGCCATCCTTTATGTCGTCGGTTCCTAATTCCGAACCAATTTCGTGTTTTCCGTTTAACTGCTGAATAGATATCCCGTATGGATTATCATCCATCACTGAAACCCCTAGCGCAATATCACCTTCTCCAAGCACAACGGTTATCTGCTTATCATTTTCGTAAATCATTTAACACCATCCTCCCTTAACTCCAACCCAATCTCCTTCAGCTTCTCCGCAATCTCTTCAACGCACCTCCTACCCATATTCCTAATGTGGCACAAATCATCCTCGGACATCTTTACTAAATCACCCACACAGTTAATCCCTGCTCCCTTCAGACAATTGTAGGACCGGACGGTTACATCTAGTTCCTCAAGGCTTTTGTCGAGTAAGTTTCCTTCCATTCTCTCCGCCTTAGGCATAATATCTCTAACGCTTTCCACCGCCTCTTCGTTGCTCATCCCATACGCTTGTTTGATATTATTTTCATGTACCGAATTTCCCAAGCAAGCGTAAATCCTATTGAGAGATAATATATCACCACTACCCCGCATTGCTCCCCTTAATGCAATACGGGGTAGTCCTCCCTCTTTTAGCTCGATGTTGGCCCCTCCCATAAGCACGACATCACACTCAAACTTCTGTACGTCACCCATGTATTCAATCGTTACCTTTACCTTATCCATACTATCTCCCTTCCTTTCTCAACGATAACCCCATATCCTCCAACTTATCGCTCGCTTCCTGACATGTCATGCGCACAACATTTCTGTACCCCATAAGCTCTTTCCATGACAACTTAGCTAAGTCGCCGGATACCTCTATCCCGGCCCTTCTGAGCGTGTGAAATGTTCTTGCCGTAAACCCCATGTCTGCAAGCTTCACCGTCAAATCTGTGTTATATCGCTTGTCCATTTTTTCGCGAATTTTATCCATTAACATTTAGTT